>JGI24158J21664_10001238_pt1 | contig 28093 bp, 19 predicted proteins | sample Ectturendosymbi3_FD_21664 | JGI IMG/M metagenome (IMG submission 21664) | reverse complement strand
GATTCCTAGGAAACGTTGAGCCAAAATGGTGTCGGAAGTACCGAAAATGATTGTGTTGTGAAATTTTCGTAACTAAATCCAAACTTAAGGCGAGTTTGGCCATTTGGCGGAATCTTTTGCCTTAGATTTTTCAGGGGGGGCTGCAGCCCGGAAGCCCGTCTAGACGAGCGGCCCCTGTTCTTTATTAGTAAATAGATACGTATATAGGCCTACGTGTTTGTAGCTCACAATGTCTACCGGTTGCTATTTAGACCAGGTTTTTCGTACTTACGAAATTCAGTATGCCTAATGGTATACACATGGATGCCCACAGAATTTATGATTTAACAGTTTTCACTTGTTCAAATGTGTTTTTAAATATGCTACGGGTCCCGCGCTACCTTAATCCGGCACTGCCTTGATTGTTTTCTGACAAGCGGAAGCTCATGTCATGTTGCTGCGTTGCACGGGATTTAACAAAGAAATGGTCGTACGGGCTGCACAATCCCGCAACTAGGGCGGGAAACCGGGCGATTGCCCCCTCCCCGATTTACTGAGGCCCGCATTGCGCTATCACCTTTTTATCACTAGGGCCAGCACCAGAAAAAAATTCAGGAAGTTCGGGAAGTGATGACACGATGCACCAACGACTTTGGGTATCACACTGCGCATCGGCGGTCCCCAAAAATCTACCCTTGAAACGTCAACACTCCCAACATACGCCAACAGGCGCTTTTAACTACGGTTAAGAGACGCAGAAAATCGGTGTAGCACGATACGACATATGATTTTTCACCAACATGAATTGCGTATCATATTGTACTGTTTTAATCCTATGTTTCTACAAGCAATTTAGGAGGCAACTCTGATGCTCCACTGGTCCGGAATAAGCCATGTGTCTGAAACAGCACGCGTCGTTAAAGACGCATTTCCTGGTTAGCAACAGCCAAGCCCGTGTAAATTGCTCATCATTCTGTTATTATTCAAAACACGAGTTCACTGTCGTTAAGAAAACAGACTGTGTGAACCCGGATAACGCAGGTCTTGGTCTTTTTCTCATATACGTGAGAAAGTGGTTTTAACGGGCGTTAAGTCGCATCGCAAGTGCACTTGACCCTTTTCAGCAACCAGCTAAAATCACCTTGCATAACCAATTGGCAAGACGTCATCACTGTATAAGTGACCTTGTCCTTCGATTTAGACTTATCTTAGAAGGGTGTAAACGAGACTTGTGTAACTTTGGATACACCTCCAACAATTACTGTCCCATCCCAGGCGGCATTTGAAATCCAATCTTGGTGGATATGGGCCCAATGCTGTCGAAACTAGGCTATCTACGTAAACAGTTCAGGCTACATTCATTACAATTTTGTCTTTCTTCGCATTCAAAAGCCCTTCCGGAAGCGTTTTCTCTTTTTTACGCATTGCGCTCTCCCCAAAGACTCGCAAGCATTGAAGTTATTCATCTTAGAATTTGTAAGAAAATTTATAATTTCGGTTTTCAGCACATAAGTTGGTCAGTCAAAAGTTTCATGTCTTTTATGGACCTGTGAAGAATCAGTCTGCTGTGATGAAGACCGCACGCTTAAACGATACAATCAGCCAAGGTTAACTTATTCTGCCAAAACTGCTGTGTGTTTGTCAGGTATTAGCACGAACTATGTTTGTTCAAAATGCATACTTCAGAAAAGACGATGCCAAACTTTGGACGGCAAGTTGAAAATGTATCAAGAAACGATTAATTGGAAATTAAAACTTTTCAGCGCGTTGCAGTAGCCTGTGAGATACCTCTGCTGTCTGTTAGCAGATCAACAATTAGGATGGCACCGTGCTCTCCGAGTTGGGCGCTCTGATGCAATCGACAGATACTTCGGCAGACGCCTTTGCTATTAACATCTTTTGGCTTGTGAAAATGCTTCCTTTATATAACCTTGTACCGCCATACCCTCATTCGGTCGCGTTGCATACTGTCATTTATTAATCACCAGCAAACGACGCCGGGCGTTTAGACTGGTGCACGATTCGAAATACGACAGAATTGGATTGGCCAATTTTGTACAAAAACAAGTCTGCGAACAAAACATGGCTCTACTCCAATGTTCCCTCGAAGGTGCGCAAATACACAGTGCCACCAGACCATTTGCGCAGTGAAAGCTGATTCTCGCGCACTTGCAACATTCCAAATTTAATGTCGTGTATATTGCATAGCCCTTTTTAGAGCCTGAAACGTTTCACTGGTTGTGCGTCTGCAATCTGCATGGTTGCGTAATTGCATGCTCACTAAAATAAACATTTGCTTAGTGTAAAATTTTCTTAGAGGGGAACACTGCTCTGCCAATTGCATTCAGAAAATCGTTATAACTAACCAGTTTCCTACTGCTTTTGAAGTATACCCTAGCACTGAAGCTCAAACGACATTGTCTTAACCTCACTGTTGCAATGCTTTCCAAATTTTTATAACGCGCACAGGAGTATAAAAAATTTATATGCAGAAATCTCAATGCTGTGGCTAAATACTTTACTGTACATCGAATAAGATGCTTCTCGCTGAGATATAGCAAGATCCCGACGAGTGTAATAGGCTAGCAGATGAAATTTCAGCTGCACAAATTCATCCGAACCTGTTTCTGAAAAGCGTGCATATGAAGCGTTACTTCTGATAAAAGTTAGGTATTCTGGTTCATCAACCTTTTGCAGTCTACCACTCAAATATATGCGTTGATTGTATTTAGCGCATCTCGGAATAGGTCGGTGGCTGTACATGAAGACCGCCTCGCGGAACCTCACCACGGCCGCACTGAAATCATTCTGAGTATAATAAAAAAACTGTGGGTAGAGACGTAAAACATTGAGCAGTTGTTTAAAAAATCGAATGTTTATGTCCAAGAGCTGCTACAGAACTTCCCGCTTTTCTGTCAGTAGTTTACACTAAGAAACCAGCACAGCTCTGAGCACGCTGCTAAGCCTGAACCCAGTACAAAGAAATTGAGTAAATGTAGGCTTTCTGCAAAATGGTAGGCATGTAGCAAACGGTGCATATAGCACAGATGTGGTACGGTTTGCTGAAGGTGGCCACTTTATGTAAATCGGCTAATCTCTATAGCCGTTACTCTTTTTAATGATGTTTCTAATGAACACGATTATACTGACTTGAAGTGCGACAGATACGTCGTCACTGCACTACAAGCCCAGTGGTGTCTTTTCATGTTGGCATGAAGACCAAGACGAAAAGAGGCCAAGCCAGCGTAATGCGAGATTATAAGGCCGTGACCGCGGCTGGCGAACTGCTTTGTTTGGATTAAGCAAGTTTGTGGTGAGTTGAAAACGTTGATGCTTCGAAATTGCTTAGACCTCTCTCCTGTTCGCCTCGGTTTGTTTAGACTTTGGAGGCACGGCCGACCTCTGTGTCGCCCATTTATCACCCGTAAATTCTGTTTAACAGTGGCGTTCGGATCGTGCGACAGTTAAAACTAATTTTCATAGGACTATTTATGGCCGTAAATAACACTGAATATTGAGAATGAGCCCATTTTAAGAGTTTTTGTCCGGGAATCAGTCTCAAGCTCGTCCTTGACATTTGTCTGTTATTTTCGTATGCAACGTTAGAAATAGGTTACAAAAAGCTTTACCTAATTCCCGTGATTTCCCGTCACAGAAAATCAAAGCGATACGTGGGAATATCAAAACTACGTGATAAATTACAAAGTGTATATAGAAACCGTGAAAAGCAACACGCTGGTGCCGTGATAGGTAATTTTCTAAATCCGTCGTACGAAAACTGTCGATGTAGTAAACGATGCACTGTGGTTGACAAGGTTCTTGAAGCGTGAGTCTCGTTTCATTGCTATAAGGCGGGAGGATGCTCTTCCTTCGTGACCAAAAAATAACCGCATTCGGAAATAAACTTCCAATAGCAATTTCAAGCGGTTCAAACAAAAAACAAGTGTACTTACAATAATTTCTTACACCTTGAATGATTTCCCACTTTCTGCATCCACTCGCTTTCCCACTATTAATTTTGACTTTTTCCATTCACAAAAATAAAGCAATTTTATTACGATACAGCGTCCTGCTGTCCGTTGATGCCCTTCTTCGTTGCTTTCATCGAATCACGGAAAAATTTAAATTCTCGATATAACAAAGTGAAAAGCAGCGCATGTCCTAAAGCAGAGATGGGGAACCTGCGGCCCGCGTAAACATGTAATATGGCCCGCATCAAAATTTTCGTTAACCAAATTTGTGTTTGGCTCAGGCCCATGGTACATAATCATAGGGGCGGTCAAAACAACAGAATGGTACAAATATACTTAGTCAAAACGTATCACAGGACAGGTGTTGGTTGGCACACGCAATCCATAGTGAAGAGGAAAAACACTGAAACGAAGCACCAACACAATCTATTACATTCGAATATCGTTATACAGAAGCGCTAGATCAGTGGTTATCAGACGGGTGCCACTTGGCTCACTAAGGGAGGAATTTTTAATTATTGGGAGGAAATTTGTTCCAGGGAGGAATTGGGAAGAAAATAGGTTCGTAGCCACGGGGGACGTTTGAGGGCAGTGCCCTCCAAAATTTGCTGTGACCCCAAAATTTTGTTGTGAACAGAAAAATTTGTTTTAAACACAATAAAAACGAAAGCTTGCTCCCTAAAAACGTACTTTTACCCTGTCCTGAGAGGAAAAAATGTGGATGAAAAAACCTTATGTTTTTATTATTTACGGTATTCAACACATAAAAAACTGCACAAGGAGGTTGGTTTACCTGTGAATGTCTGTAGTACGCAACAGGCCCGTAGCCACGGGGTATTCGGGGGCAATGCCCCCCAACTTTATTTTGTGCCCTCAAAATTTTGTTGCGCCCAGAAAAATTTGTTTTAAACATATAGTAAAAGAAAAAATCTTGCCCACCTAAAAATGTATTGTGCCTCACCAAATGTTGAAACCTGGCTACGGGCCTGGTACCCAAGCAAGGGCGTCGGAAGGGGGGAGGACAAGAGGGCCTTGGCCCCGCCGGATTTTAAAATTTGACATTTTTCTGTAAAATTCTTTGCAAAAAAACGTTTTTTTTCTTAGTTTCGAGTGGATAAAATGAAATTTCACCATTTTTGGCCGCTCCTGAAAAAATCCATTGGCCTCTCCTGGTAAAAATCCTTCCGACAACCATGTACGCAAGGACAAGCTTTTTTAACTGCAGTGACTGACGATATAAATGAGTCTGTTTGGTTCATAATCGTCTTGAATCATATCCAAGTAGTGTGAAATTTTTGCTGTTATCTCTTTTTTGTGATTTTTGTTGGTGAGGAATTGACAGTGTTTCGGTTGTAAGAGTGGCATATAAAAAACTTTGAGAACCACTGCGCTAGATAGCGGGAGAATAATGGAAATCTGTAAAAAACACCAGAGAGCTGAAGTGAGCGGATAAAAGTTGGATGAAGATCCGCATCATTGAACAAATGCATACAGATTGTTTCTAATAAATGTATTCAAACATGGTGACGAAATGTATAACTTGATGTGGGTCAACACTTGCATTCCTAGGTAGATAATCCAAAAATCGATAGGCATTGTTATGGGCAACGTGGAGGCAGAACCGTCGCCAGAAAGTTTTCAATAGGGGGGCTTGACATTCTAAAAATTGACGACAGCTACACTAATTTATAATGTTTCGTGTTTCAATTTTGGGGGCTAAGTCCACCACAGCCTCCCTGTGGCGACGGGACTGTGTGGAGGTGCTACTAGACTGTTTGTACTTGCACCTTGCACCACAATTGACGGGAATATACAGCAGCATGTATAGCATAGGCACGAAACATCGAGTGTTTTTTACTGCAGTAGAGTAGAGCACTGAGAAAAGGTGCCTCTGAGCCAGTTTTCTGCACAACAGCGTGATTTCACTGGCCTGTGAATGTTACTGTAATCCCCCAGTGAGGCATGAAGTAACACACAACGACATTTGACTTGTTCGGCGAATTTCACACTTAATACGTCATTCGTAGAAATAACTGGCCTTGCATAATGTTTTTGCTTGTTAGGGGGTAAACTAAACAACTGTCTTGTTACAGTTAAAAAACAAAGTATTTTGACAAACGACTTGCAAAACTCCACCATCTATTGAGATGATGAAAATTCACAAGCTTTTTGGAACGACATTTAGATTTACTTTCTGGACATGCTTGTGGTCTGGGGTTCTTGGGCTTGCCTCTGTAAACTGCTTCGCCTCCATTTGGTGAATTTACCTATTTGGCTCAATTTCACTTTGCTGCATGGCGTAGTAGAGTAGTCGCTGTCCAACTGGACTTTGGTGTAATACGGAAGAAAACAAGCGAATTGGTCAGTCTTTATATTGATCTAGTGTCCCCCGCCTGCGTTTCTTGGCCGACACTTTTTGTCTCCTCACTGCATGCAAATCATTTCTGCTACTTTTCTATACCTTCTCCTTTCTTAGACGTAAGTCTTGGCAGCGACAGAGCAACCGGCTGCTTTTGGGGGAATAAGCTTTTTTCTAATGAAAAATTTTGAAAGGGAGATTTTCTTGTGCGATTGCCAAAACGCACGATGATGCAAGACTTAAAAACAAACTTTTGTATAAGGGGAAGAACTGATCAGTAGGCCCAATGAGAGGACCATCCAGCAGGTACTTTGTTCCAAAACTAAAAAGGGCGTGTTGGAACTTGCAAAACCGGCTGCTTGTTTATGATAAGGCCGTCATCAGTGGCGTAATTAACATTACATACAAGGACACTAAACGATTTAGAAGGCTCCTAAATCTTCCTAATGGTTCACGAGAAAAAACATCAACTTTCCTAAAAATATCCGGAACAAACATTGCATCACACAATTCACTACACAGTGAGCTTGACAGGACTATGCCGTCACAAACGCTAATGACCCCCCACTGGCTTACGATTCTCCATGTCACGGAGCGACAGTGAGAACAATGATGTATTCGTGCCACGAGCAGGTCTTTGGCCTGATTCCAGATCTTATCTGTTGTACGTTTTTAACTCAAGGGAAGATTGTTTCCATACATAATTGAACATTAAGCGCAGATACTGCGTCTCCACTGTATCGCTAGGCGATGAATCCATTCGCATTTTCGAAACCAACGTTTCAGCGTCAAAAGGCCGAAACCATTTGTTGTCAGGCGTGCGTTTGTTCAAATGTTGATTTCACTGATAGCTTGCTGCCGTTGCAATGGTTCTCAAGGTTTACGCAACAAAGAAACAACGGGCTACAGATGCTGCGTTCATGTTGCTGAGAAATGCTGGGTTCGAATTTTGGATCGACTCCATTTGATCGCGACGTTCGAGTCGACGAACTTCTGCACAACAGGTTTCACAGGACCGTGCGAATACTGCGTCACCTCTGCACCCGGCACATCCCACCGCGTTTACGCACTTCAAGCGCGCGCCCGAAAAACACAACGTCAAGCAACATGACTGGCGCTTCTCGACAACAGCTCTCCTTCGATACAATCCGTCAACACAAACAACTCGTCGCAGACCGGTACCTCGAGCAAGACGTTGAGCGCGTGCATCGTATCATGTCAGTTACAGCCGATAAACCGCCTGGCACTATGTAACCCTACTTGGCGTAAGCAAACATCGTGGGATCGGCTGCGCGAGAGCATGCGTCTTGGAAGACGCCTTTTCGCTTTAACTTTCACTGGTCCTCTTGTTAACGCGAAGCGGGCGGCGGAAGTAGAAGTTTGAAAAAATATATTTATTGTAGATTTTCACCATACACGACGTGAGAGCATCCAGATGAATGGTGCGATACGACGACACAGCGAATAGCTCACAAACTATATACGGTTGTCAATCACGAGCCACGGCCGTCGCACGGAAACTGTGCTGTTTTCGAAAGTAATTCAAAACATGTGCCGCACGATACAAAGCTATTGAACCGAACGGTTTTCTCGTGTTTGCGCGATCTTGCGCAGCTCCTCATCGATATACCTGCAATGCAGCAAAAGGACTTGGGTTACTTTTTCCTGATGAGGTTGGGGCCACGATGGGACACTTCGTCTGGCTCCCCAGGTCCGCTGCAGCTCAAAAAGCAAACCAGGTGTTTTGAAAAAAGCCGCCGTGGTTGTTTGGGCCATGCGATGTCAGAGAATTGGCTGCACCTGTAACACTTCACCTCTGCGTCAGCAGCACGTTTCACGTGGGTGCGGTTGGTTGAACGCAAGCAGGCATTTGAAAGTTGCAATTAACAATGCACTCAATGGTTTGTGCTGCACCAAAACGTGAACTACTGTATACACAACGCGCTATTGTTATTAGAAGTGTTCGTTTAGCTTGCAAGAAAGAAACTGATCGAAATTGAATCTGCAGTAATTTACATCAGCGCATGCATCCTTCGCAGTTTGAATCTAGTCATGCTACAAACAATTCTGAGTTTGCAAGAGCTTAATGGGCACATTTAAGAAACCTGGATTTTTGCGATTTTCAGCTGCTGGTTGTTGGTTCCACCAACTTACGTGAATGCAATCAAAGTCTCATTCGGACTATGGATTGATGTCCGTCTTGTATAATATTAGGGATCAAAATTGACCTCTTCTATCCAGAAACACATTAAAACATTACCGAGCAAACTAAACTAAGAATATGGTTGCACGAAGAATAGACCGTTTTGCTATTTAAACTCTGGGTAATTCCTCGGCAACAACGAGGTACACTTAGTTCATTGGTCCCTATAACCCTTGAATGAATTGGTACCGGGTCGCGAAATTACAAAATGTATACTGGTGGTGACACCATCCGCTTTCCGGGCATGCGATTGGTCGATTCTTCCCATGGAAGCACTGTTGTGTGTATAGAGAGCGTTGGAGCATAAAGTGAGAGTGTTGGAGATGGAGCGGGGCTGTAGACTATTATCTGATGCTTCAAACTGGTAATTTCATTTCAACTGTTGAAAAATAACAACCATAGTAGAGTACTCCCGGGCCGCGGTATAATTGTGAAGCGTATATGTCTTTAACTCTAAACGAAAAAATGTGCTCGAGCGCAGAAATTTTTCAGCAGAAGTTTCAATTCGTTTCAACACAAGGCTCGAACCTCGAGAGGATTTCCGGAGAAAAATTTAGGAAAATTTTCAGCAGCAAATTTCTGACAAATGCAAAAATGATGAGTCGTGCGTAATAAAAGTAAGCTACATCAGGCGTTTGCCAAAAAAAGACTGCACGAACAAAAGAAACAATCAGAATGCATTTTTAGAAAAACGTAAGCTTCAGTAAACACAAGACACATTTGCGCAGCTGAGACAACAATACCGGTTTTGAAAATACTGATTTTACAGCAAATTTCAAGAGCGTTGAAAGCAACTGATAGCAGTGATTACGGTTCCTACGAGCGTTTGCTTCAGTGCTGCAGCTTATTGACCCACACAGCCACAGCAATTCGGAGCATGTTCACTTCTTTGTCAACTTTTACTCTGTTTAACCCTGATTGGAAATGGATCAAACACAATCCCCTTAATTGCAATTCGAGCAAGACATGAACAATTTTTACTCAAACTTACAAAGTACCGGCCAGTATCGGATGGTTTTGAAAAAATGGCATTCATGCCAAATCGAAGTGGAAAAAACATGCGTTTTATTTGCTTTTTGGTCTTTACAGTTTTAAATAAAAATCGCTTGCAGTGTTATTTTACACAAATATCCGCTTTTGTTGATCTTTGCAAAGAAAAACATACCTACACATTTCCATGTAAAGAAAAACTCGCATGAGCCATTAATCGCTCTGTTTAGCAACGCAACTCGAAAATCGTGGTAAGATGAACGACCACGGAAGAGGGAACATAAAATGAACGCACTGCATTGTGTCTACACATTTCTTTCGCAAAATTTTACAATTTCGAAAACTATTTCACTTCAAGAAATATTATAACTCATCTTTAAAAAAAACAGAAAAATGTCCTTTGGAATTTGTACCACAAAGGGAAGCACGCATGACACTAAGAAAAGATGCTCGGGAAATTATCTTCATCTCAACACATTTAAAGCAGAACGCAGGTTAGCTGTACTTAAGATCAAAGTTATAACGGACATACCTACATGCTGACCGAAAATGAAGACCATCGCTATTTTTCATGTTCCATAACTTTTTGTCGGCCATGCTGCTATTGCGTGACATTGCCCAACTTTTTATTGACGTGCTTTACGTCTAGGATCGATTGCACCGCTGAATAATTTTGCACAAGCATCAGTTTCAACCAGGGCTGTGGAGCCGGAGTTTGAAATTTGGGTTCCAGTTCAACAAACATGGTTTGTTGGGAAGCGAGTTACACTGTACAAGATAATACAGTGGTTTTTAGTTTTAATCGACCAAATCGTTCTGGAGCCGGGGCCAAAAATTTGAGTTCCGGCTCCACAGCCTTGGTTTATACGGGCCTGAATATAGACGCCGTCACCCGTAGTATCTCCGCACAGAGCTTTGACTCCATGTACCTCCTTATCTAGCATGGGGGGATGCCTTTGATCTTCAAACAGGAGCTGTGGAATAACATTCCATAGGGCGTGACGTAATCTGGCAGCCGAGAATGGGGAGTTGGGCGAAATTTAGCGGATCGGCTGCACCGCGGTCACATTATCTGCAAAATAACAGCACGAAACGGAAGTGCGGTCACCTGAGCTCGGCGAGATGTTTATTGCGTTGCTCGCGGAGGCTTTTCATGACCGGGTCGTCCAGGAAGTCGTGCTCTTCTTTTTCTATACCTAAATATACAAAAAAAAAAGGTTAACAACGACTCATCATCCACACGCAAGTGACAAGCGGCAACGGCAAAGGAAATAAATTTATCCCGCTCGTACGTAACTTGTTGTTGAAAAGAAAACACTCTCGGTCAATAAAAAAGGAATGTTATATTCGTAAGTTGCACCGTTGTCGCTCACAACTTTTGTCGAAAAAATAAAGCTTAAGCTGAAAGTGCATTTTAACTCGACGATTGCCCGATTTGACCCCATTTTTACGCTGACGGCAAACATTTACCAAACAAAAATAATAACGGCCAATGCAAGATCTCAGTGCCTCACTTTCCAGCAACTTTTCCAACACGGCCTGAGGATCATCGATTGCGACGGGACATTCCGGAGATGGAACGGGGCTCGTTCCAGTGTCGTCCGGTGTTTGTAGCGACTCGTCACCGACTTGTTCTTCTGCGCCGTCCACTTTTCCAGGCTTCCCAAAATGTTCGGTTGTGCTTCGAGACTCGTCGAGTGACGCGTGAGCATCAGAGGCCGTTCGATCGCGGTCAAGCGCTGCGCTTGACGCCGCTGGCGGTCGACCGACAGTAGATATTCCATCGCTAGATGCCGCTGTGGGTTCACCGGCAGCCGAAGCAGCGTCGCTGACCGTTGCGGATGTGCGGTCAGGCGTGACGCTCGTGTTGAATAGACGAGACCCAACAACCTTCAAGGGAATAAAAACCGTGTGCTGGAATGCTGGATCTTTTCCACAATGCTTGTGCAGTAACATTCGCCACGTCACTGCTTGTGCAGCTTTGCAAAAACAACTTTTCAAAAACGACACATTTCGGAAAGGCCAGGTATTGCTGGACTTGAAGATTGCCTTAACAGTTTTTTTCATGAATGGATATTACGTTGAAAATTTTATTTCACAGCTTAACGTTCTCGTGGATTTGTTGAAAGTCAGTTCGCTGAAATCGTTAATAAGCTTCTACTGTACATTTTTCACCACCGAGCAAAACTGTTTACGCTCAAAGACAAAAAAAACTCTTAACTCATTGCGGAAATTATGACAAGAGAGGACGAGTTGGTCACCTTTTTCACAACAGCTGTTGTTGGCGAGGAATTGTCTTTTTGGGAAACCGAAGCGCTTCTCCGCGACTTTCTGCTGCAGATAAAAAGAAGATTCGGAGCAAAACAATGTCCGGCCCAGAGCTTGAATGGCAAACAAGCTTCCACCACACCGACTTCATTTAACGTCTGATTCAGTGGAGGAAGAAATTTTCAAAATTTTGCCACTGCTACAAACGTACCTGGGGCGAGCATCCCCGCCGCCATCTTCGCGACCCGACATCGAAACGCTTCCCCCCCACGCTCCGGATGAACTGGCGGCGCTGATCGGCGACGCGGGGTCGCGACCCTGGCCGGTTTCAGCGTCGCTGCGCCCGTTCACGACCTTGACCCTGAAAAACGCCGCGAATCTTGTTTGTTGCAAACAATGCGGAGACAAAGCAACGAATGCTTATAACGTGATTAAGTGGACGGCAGCGTTAACTGGAAAAAAATCTAAGAAAAAGAAACAAGTCATTCGGAAGACCACGGCGAGTGCAGAGAAGCGGGGAATCATAAACCATAAAACATATGATTATGACATAAAAACGAACATGCAAGACATGTGACGTCCACAGTGGGGGGCAGCCTGTGACGCAGGCAGAGACGTAATATTGCGCTAAGCAGTATTTTCGATAAATGCTGAAGTTTTTCGACGTGCCGGTTACCAAAGCAACATGCAATACAAAGAGGCACTAAGTCCAAAGGTGCGGTCGTACCTTTGCAGCGACAACTCTGACTCCTTCCGATGAACAGGAGACACTCGTCTGGGAGTGTCAGACACTGACGTTCGTGGTGACGTCTGCGTTTCAGCGCAACTGGTCGGGACAACAGAGACGCCGATGCTTCGTATTTCCTTCCGCGGCTCAGCGCGAGCAACGCCTCTTGTATCGCTCGGAGCTTCCATCACCGAAGGATGTGCAACGGTCTGCGGGCGCATGAGGGGTGGAGCTTGATGGAAGGGACGCTCGGCTGGGGCGTAACGCATCGTGTCGCTGACGACAGGTCTCTTCGAAGCTGCGCAAACGTCACAATCACGCATTGTGATACGAGCTTTCGTCAGTAGACATTGCGCAACCTTGACGTTGTACGGAAAGTTTTCAGATGTTACCTTAACGACCAAAAAGAAGATGCCGGATTGGTTTCAAGCTCACAACAACAAGCACTTACACGGTAACATGGAAACAGGCCAGGCGTTTACTGGCGACGAAAATAATATTTTCGTTTGAATTTTGAACAAAATACAACGCGACCACCTTCGCCAAAGAAGTTTTTCCAGGCACTTTCGTGATGATCGCTTGAAAGTTTAGCCTGTTCCATTCTTCTGCGCAGCCTCCACTGCTGGAGAATGTCGTCCTTAAAGGGGAGGGTCTGGGTCGTTGTTTCAAAAGGAGGAGGATGCGGGGCGATATCGACTCCCTTGACTGCATCTGAGACGAACGCAAGTCCAAAGCATTAAATGGGGAGTAAAGCAAAATTTGCAATGCACTGATGATGATAACAGGAGTTATCGAAACGTTTGCAATATGTCATTTGTATCGTTTGCTTTGGCCGTGATTTTCATCATAAGGCTATTTAGCACTGCCGCTTTTCGCGTACCAAAGCAAAATTAGGTTCGTGATGTTGACTTTCAAATCAGCCAAATCTGTATCATTTCAAATCAGCCAATGATATAATGGCAATTTCCCTTGCTTTGCAAATTACTGCAATTGCACAACACGTCAGAGTCTTAGTTTGTTTTACGTTATTGCTGTGACACTTAAAGCTGCTCATTATACACAACTCCGAAAACTTCGCAAAATCCTATCGATACCATTTGGTGTTGCTCGCGAGGTATTTCGCGTTCGTCCACAGCTGCAGCCGAAAGACGCTGGCAAGTGGAAACGTTTTCTTCGTTTGATTTATTAGTGGACGGAGACTTTTAGAGGCTGTGACACATTTTTTGAAAAAAAGCACAGGAATCTACAGCGCTAAAAACTTTTGACGCAATTTTTCACAACACCGCGTCTGCGTCACCCTCGCGCACCATTCCATATTTCGACGGACCCTGTTTTAGTAACGATCTGATCTAATGGCTAAAAATGGTGACGCTACCCAGATTTTTCCCATCTTCTTTGGGCTGAGCCAGAGAAAGTCAAGGACACGAAGCAATGTTGCAAATCGTTATGCACACCAACAACGGGAAAGTGCAGTGAACATCAGAGTTTCATCTCGCAGAAAAACATGTTAGTCTTACTTTTCCAGGAATATGTGGGCGGCTGAGAAAAGTGAGTAGTTCGTGGCAAACTCTGACGCTCGACGTTTGTCGGAGTTGCGTTCGGTTCCCGTACTGGCTGCGTTATTCCTGACGATGATGACGACAGGACTGAAGCATAGCGAGAAGTGGTAGGGTCGCCTTGCACAGCCGGAGTCGAGGCTCTTGTGTCAGACAGAGAGCCTTGGTCAGTTGTTGCAGTCAAATGCGGAGGTGTGCTTGACAGCTGAGACTGGAAAGTCGAACTGCGAAGCAGGACAGGAAAGCGTAAATTCGCTGTGGACGTATAGAATGCATTCAAGAGCGCTTCAACTGATGGTGCAACATCTCTGCCAGCAGGTGGTTTTTATGGGTGAGTTTGCGATCCCGACGGAAAGGTTTGTAAGATGAGTTGTATGTTATCCTGTTCTTCAATTCTCTGGCGTTGAACTCGTTCACGAGTGGTCACGTGACCCACAACGGACTCGAAAGCAAGAAAAATCCCACCGACGTGATTTGAAAAACCCAACAGCGCTTACAAGATGTTGTATTTACCAGACTTCAATACACCAGATTTTTATTTGTGGGGGTATCTTGAGGTTTCGTGTGTACCGCAACAACCCTCAAACGATTGGTGAACTGAAAACAGCAATCACAGCAAATTCCAGGGAAATCCCCCAAGAAGGCATTTGNGTAATTGACAAGTTCGCGCAAGTTCGGCTCCGACGCCGCGCAGCCATTTCGAGCATATTTTGGAAAACGTGAATTTTGCGCAAAGCGACCAAGATAACTTCGGGGAATGATTGTACACGGATTGAAATTTAAGTTGAGAAAAATCTTTAAATTCGCCGACATTTTGTAGGATTTAATGAATTTTTTATGAGTACTGTTGCTTTTGGATCACCCTGCATCAGTGAAAACACCAACACCTCTACATGCTATATCATGCTGTATGAGGAAGCAAGTCACAGTGATAATTATTAACAAATGAATTCGGCATCAACAAAAATTTCGTAACCATTCTGATACGATTTTACGTGAGACAGAGACACATGACACTAATTCATCGATTTCAAGAATATTTTAATAACAGACTTTGGTGAGTGCTTAATCTTCATGATCTGAACTCACGAGTCTCAGCCACAACGGCTATCTTGTTTTGTTCACAAATGCCGAAGAAATACGGTGAGGTTGTGGCGTAACACGATATACGATGATAACAGTGTCGGGTTTAGCACCTTTCTTGAAGCAGTTGCTCGACCTTTCGCTGAAGCAGTGTGAAACTATCCTCTTCAGAGTGATTACCCTGGAATGAAGCTTCTGAACAGTCGTAGTCAGCTTCTGCCACAAAAAAAAGTTATTTGCGCTTGCGCACCGAATGCCAATTTGCAGTTGCAAATTTTACTTCGATAAAAACTGGCATTAAATCCGAGTTAATTTCCAATACTTACTTTATATTCGGTTTTAATGCAATCATTAAAAGCAGCAATTCAAAACAATGGTTTTGCTCTTTCCAATGCGCAGTCTATCGCAGCACAATAATTCTCGGGCCAACGATCAATCTTTGATATTTTGCAGTGTGTTTACATCGAATATAAACTTTTGCAGTATATCATCTACGCTAGGTACAACAGTAGAAAAACATTCTCAAGACGATGATTAAAGACATAATGGCAGATCTGCAACTCCTATCTATTTTTCTACTCTTTGTCAGCTGCGCAATCGATATAGGTTTGTAATGCTTTTACTTAAGTCAAGTACTTGCAACAAAAAGTAATAAAAAGAACTTTGATGGAGTTTGATCAAATGGACTATACGGTTGCTACTGTATAGCCTGACCATTTTTGCATATGCACAAAACCGCAATGAAACCGTTTTAGAATTTCTGTAGGCAACAGCAAGCGGATTCGCAAAACTTAAATTGTGATTACTTGATGGTGGAAAGTAGACATGGTATTAAAGTCAATGTTCTACGATATAAAAATATCATAGAACAATGATATTAACATGGTATTAAAGCACTGTCTATGGAAAGAAATCCTTTCTCAGAACAGAATCAGATACGTAAGATTTCAAAGAGAATGATGGTAATAAAGTTAATATTATAGTTCTATGATATTTTTTGCGCAAAACCACTATCGGGTTCCAACAACAGAATGAGTAAGAACAATTCTGCAAAGAAAGTGCCGGAAGGTGTAATGCAGCACCTAACCTCACATTTGCACAATCGGCTTGCTTGAAAATTTGATGCCAGTGACGCCAAATTTAGATACATCACAAGTTCAGATCGCCTAATAACTCTGTTTGTTTCGCCCGCGGAGTAATTTCATCCGGTCGCAAATATATTTTGTCAATAATCATAAAATAATCTGTTTACAAAAAAATTGTTGATTTGGCAGAATGTAACATACCCCGAAACAATCGCATTGCGTAAGATGTCCAGCCCTCGAACTGTTGTGTAGTAGCTTATGTGACCCTCGGACAAAAACGTTGAGACCCCTGCCATTAACCACTGCAGTAAACTTCGCAACTTCGACGAACTGATACAAATGGAAGCAAAGAAATTAAATGCTTTTTGTTAAAAGACAGCAGAATTGGAAAAGGGTCAACGAAAATGTACCAATGCCTAAACGCTGTCGACCCATATTCCACGACACAAGCACGCTATCACTGCTGTTGCCTAAGAACGTAGAAAAGGGGTGGAAACCTATTTGCTATCACGGGCCGCATAAACTGGGGATTATTGCTGGCGGGCCACAATGAACAACTGATTGTATCCTAACATTCTATCTTTATCTTACTATGAGGGATGGAGGCTTCTTATTACATCCTACATTTAGTACCTGCTTATCATGGAGCTTCGTTTTGACCTGACTATGTACTCTAAATTGTGTTAAGAAAATTCTGATGCGGGCCATATCAAATGTCAACGCGGGCCGCAGGTTCCCCACCCCTGACGTCGAATATGCAAATCGAGCAGGGTTCGATAAACCAAACGTTTCTGTGTTTTTACCATTAACATATCAAAAACTTGCAAATCATCTAAGATGGAGGGATAAGCCAACAGCGATGTTTCCAGCATTGTAGGTGTCCATAAAAATTGCAGAAGCAATTTTATAATACGTACATAACAAAACCTACTGTTCTGCGAACGACATACTTTTGCTAGATGTGATCTCTTCTGATTTTAATTCCTGTCTCTTCGTTTCGGTGCTGAGTGGAGGTTTGCCTGCCAGAGGCGGTGACTGCAATCGCTTACGCTCGTTAGGCGGCAGTGGTTTCCCGTATCGAAAGCGGTCCATCAACCTACGCAAATGCCAGCATGCTTCTTTTTTAACGATTGACGTGTAAGGTTCATCCTTTTCCTGACAACAGGTCACTTTAGTGGAACGCATTACCATTCTGACAAAATACTGTCAGGAGTTCATGCGCAAAAACAAAACATAAACAGACTGCGAGAACATGCTGGAAATGAACTTTTTTCGCCTCGACGAATACCATCCTGAAACATTTATTTCACTGTCCATTATCGTGAAAAGAATCGCATATCAGTATAAAAACGCAAGTTTGAATGCAAGTATTGCAGAAGCACGCAGAACAAGATTTTTATACTAGGACTACTCACAAAAGAACGTTAAATAGCAACAGCATTCGTCTCTTTAAATAGCTGTATAAACAAGACAGGGACATTAAAAGCCTTTGCTTGTTCGAAGGAAATAGGCATGTTAAACCATCATTATAAAAGTTATTGAAGAACAGAAACTTCATAATAGTTGCTGTTATTGGTCCAATGATCAAAAACCTGCAAGTTTTGCTATACAATTATAACTACACCATAAATGTATGCTTACAACGAGATGTTGGATTGGGAAGATTGACTTCGATTTTGCGAAGGTGTTCCGCTTCGTTCACCAGTCAGAGGCAACGACGTTTGTGTGGATGACATCTGTGGCTGTTCAGGGGCAGAAGACGGGAAAGACATACGATCACTGGATTCGGAAGATGACTTATTTTCAAAGGGTGACGAAACTGGACAAAATATCAGATATGATGTCAGAGGTAAAATCGATCAATAGTGCTGGAAAATGCAAGTTTTGCAGGGATTTACGAGTAATTTCCCGCGTTTATAAAATGTTTTGTTAAAAAAGTTTACAAACGTTTTACTAAACATTTTACGTGGTTATGTCACTGGATAGAAAACCACTTCATATTACAAGTAAAACTGAACACCCCCGTCTTCATGAAGTCGCCACAACTTAATGCACCGACCCCAGAAACGTTCATGCTCGCTTGCTTACAAACGAAGACTAGCATTGATATGTGATGATCAGTAATTGCGATGCCTACAAGCTGGAGCTCTAATGCTAGTTAATCGCACAACACTCCGATATCTACACACAGCAGCTGGGAGCAGTTCCACAGCAACTTTATGTGCCAATGCATATCTTGTGTGACTTTTTAATAAAGGAGCGCCGCTGACGTAGTGCGAACCACAACAGCTAACGCCACGTATTAAGGCAATGGCAATAAAATACCGGTCAAAACTTTCGATTGTGCGCACGGTGGCTTGCTTGAGTGCGGTTTCTTTTTTTCCTACTTCTGACTGCAACTCTTCATCAAGCAGCAATATTCCCTCATGCAAATTTTACATGTAATATTTCAGAAAAGCGCCGATCGCTCAACACCAAAAATGACAAAACCCCAGGTGCTGGTAACATAAACCTCGTAGAGTCGTAGGACCCCTGCATGCCTGAGTGCTTGCGCACGACATATTCGTACTTAGCGGTGGAAGTGTGACCAGAAAAAACCTACACGTCATCTCGTAGGTCATTTACGTGCTCAACAAACACAATTGTCTTCTGAAATGAGTTAAAACCACACTGGCAAAGTTACATGCGCAGAGATTAATTATCAAAACAATGTGATATCCAATCAATGTATACCAATTTCTGCAGTCAGAATTAACCGACTTTTCTTCGCCCGAACCAGAGCAAATATTGATTTGCTTGCACATGGTACACTGTTGAGCACTGAATTGCATGCACGATCCTTGCAACTCAGCCAGTGCGTAGCTGGGCACAAGATTCTTAGCAAGCAGCAACCAGGGTTTCCAGGTTGGCCTTTTTTAGGCCAAATTTCAAAAATCTGGCAAATTTCAAAAATCAAGTTGGTTGGCCTAAAAAGTTTATTTGGCTTTTTAGCCTTTTTTTCGCCTCATCTCAAGTTGGTTGTCGTTTGGCCTTTTGGCTCTTTATTGGCCTTTTTATGCTGAAAAAGTTTCCCCTGAAAAATATTACTCTTCCACTTTCTTCGGCAACACATTTGCAAAAATTTTGTAATAAATGCTATATTAGACCGACACCCGCGTTCTGATATTAGTACGATTTGACGGTTGAGAGATTTGAAATTTTGTGCATAATAACTGAAAAATGTTGTGCAGTGTGTTCTGTTTTGCAAGCACTAAGCAGGCTCAACCCCTGCAGACAGGGCTGCGTCTCCGCGATAGAAATGCGACAAAGACGTCGAGAAAGTGGTAGGGGTCTTGTGACTCTAGTCGTAAGTATGGTATGGTTTATTCATGCATTTTTGTGACTCAAATCACGAAATAACACGAATGCAGCAAGGGCAAATACAATAACATCAACGATCACAAATTGATTTCATGTTGATGAAAATACAAAAACATCAGAAATCAGGTTTCGCAGTTTTATAAACGTGTTCTAACATGTTGAATCACAAAGGGTTGGCGAAAGACCATCTGGGCCAAGTTCTCAGCCAGCCCTGTTGTTAGCACAAACCAAACTATCATTGAAGACGTTTTACAAGTAGTAAAAAAGTAATAAAAAAGCATCAAATCAACGTCAGGTAAAATAAGCAAAAAACAACAACAAAAAACAGTGGGGGAAAAGCATGCTTATGTACAGGGGGTGGGGTGAGCAACTGTAGAGGTAGTTAGGAGGGAAAATAGTAGCATGAACACTTTATCATAGAATGTGACAAGCATATGAAACGAAAATCAACAGGAATTCTGGCGAGATAGTGGTACGTTTTTACATTGTTGTCCAAAGGTATAAGGCGAAGAAGATTGCAAATTTTCAGGAATTCTAATGGATGCAGCACCGGAGTGAATGGGAGATGACTTTCTTATGGATGCAATAAAGCTGCCTATGGGATCCGTACGCAAACTGTGGCACTATTGTACCCAATGTGTGCCATGTCACAAGCCATGAAAAGTCACAGAAGCAACAGCAATGAGCTCCAGTACAATGCCAAGCAAGACTTAATCTGAATTTCGAAGAAAATTTCTGATGATATTCTTGTAATTTAGATGTTTGTTTGTGAAAAATGAATAGCAATACCACAAACAAAGTTTGACTTTTTTCTGGCTTTAAACAACCGGTTTAGCCCTTTTCTAGCCTTTTTTAGCATTGTTTGGCTTTTATTGAAGATTTAATCGGGCAACCCTGACAGCAACATATGACGAAAGGTTGGCTATTTGCCGTGATGTTCTGTGCCTTTTGCCGCTTGCGACCTTGTTTACAAACGGTGATGATAAATGATACTGAAAGTTTCTCACTGACACATTTATTTTCACGGATTGTTATTCCCATTCTGCAGATTTCCACCGTGGCATTCACAGGGTGGTATTTCTCATTATAGTCAATGAATGCACTTTTAAATGAAGTGTTGGAAATACATTAGGCAATGCATGTTCACTGATCTATCTTTAAGGCAGCGTTACATTACTGGAAGACTACTTCTTGTCAAACACTATGTGCAGAACAATTATGACTGCAGTAGAAAAAGCTAAAGCAGCAATGCCGTAACTGCATAATTGAAATTCAAAAAACAAGTGACAAAACAGTAAGATGTATAACTTTGCATTTTAACTTTTCTGAAACAATTTAATTCAAACTGAATTTAAATTCAAGCAACTCCTAAGAATCACGTCTTACTGCTATTAAATTAATTGGGACACATTTTCAAACATGTAGACAGGATGCATAGAAACACTGAAACAAGATATCGCCAGGTTATTTAAAAAATACCCAAAATGAAGTCAAAATTACAACTGCGAACTTAACATCAGAAAACCATAATTCAAGCTGCTCTTTTATGTTTCTCTGACATAAACATTTAGAAACGTTGCCTAATCAGTTCATTACAGAGTTGTGTTTATTCAATGTCAGTGCAGTTTGTAATTGCACTTATTCCTTCGCATGACAAAACGTTTCACTAAGAACTTTTTACCGAATTGATTTTTCTGAGAAATATTAGAAGTTCAGAGATGAATCTTCCTACACAGGCAACTTTCCTGATCAGGTCATTGGTTTAAAAAGTAGCCCCACAAATACCACAATTCACCTCATCTGCTAAAAATACAGCACAGTGAAAGCACAACTTTCAAACCTGATCTGATGAAAGAGAAAACCCATCAGTCCTGTAAATGTGGTTAATACACCTTAATTCTCAATCACTCACTAGTGTTAGTGTCCAATAAATGCTGCTGACTGCTCTCAGAAGGCCAGTGTTCGTTTAATAGAGCAGAAACCCATCCGTCACCTTCTTGTGTGGCACATTTCTTAAAAAAAACAAATATGATGGTGTTTAATCATTACCACACCAAAAGTGGGCATGAACTAAAGCTTTCTCACCAACTACAACTAAATACCCATCAATCACACACCATTTTTTACACCTGTCATCTAGCAGAAGTACATGCAACACGATACATTAACACTTGTTATGATGTATCAACTAATTTAAAGCCATCCATTGGCCTGATATAAGCAAAAGAAATAATCATGAAAGCAACATATACAGCATACTTTAAAATGGCATAGAACATGAAAAACGCTCAGAATATATGGGTACTTAAGGTGATCACCATAACAAACAGAATTTAAATTTTTCGCATAAATCACCTACGATGTACTGCAACTTTAATCATAAACTGCAACACTCACTTTGTCATCTAATTTTACAGGCAAATTATAATTTTCTTCTGAAAAGGAGTAATTTAATGGTGTGTAGGATTCGTTGTCTTTGATTTTAAAATCTCTGCACTTTTCTGGTCTGAAATTAAAAAATGGGTATGAAATTATTAAATAGCCTGACGTGCTCAAAGAAGCCAACAAGCTTTTAGTAGTGATTAAAATGGAAAACCTAACACAAAAATGGCTACAATCAAGAAAACCCTGATGTTCAGAATGCAAATAAAAAAAGTCCTTGGTTACACTTTTGTTGCCACCTAACCAATATGCAAAGCCTTGATTTTTCTAAGGGCTTTAACAGTATTGCAAAATTTTCAAAATTATATTATTTCCAATATTGGAAAACTTTATTTAACAAGCTCAAGAAAATAAAGTTCAATCCCTCATTTTTACCTGACAAAGAGGCTTTAAATAATTACAAATTTTCATCGCAATGAACCATGTCAAACTCACGTCAATATAGTTTTTCTGATGTCTTCAGAAAGGTTCTCAAAATTGGATGGATAATGATAAGCTGCTGAGGATTGGGGAGCTGGGAATGGTTGGCTAATAAACAACACAATATCTAACATGTATATACTTACTAACATACTCATATTCTCTTTCAAGTCAACACCAAATCATGGCCTCTAAGGTCAGAGAAATACTGGACACACGAAGTTAGGAATCGTAAATTTGTCATATTTACTATGGAAGGGCTAAACCAAACTTACCAGCCTGGCGGATGAAATATGCTTTCTGCCACACCTTTCAGTACTGCTTGCATATCTTTGTAAAAGATGAAGTTGTCAGTTAATACTACTGCTTACAAACAATGTGGATGGACCTGGAACAAAACACTGCTCAGACTTGTTATGTCTGAGTACAGCAGTTTCCAATCAGGGTTTGCAAGTTAAAGCCAACTCTTCCATAACAACACAAACAGCATTGTGGTATCAGGTAAAGTACGATTGTACTAGGATGATATCAGGTTGCTGATTGTGAATTTAAAATCTAGATTTACCCATCATGTCATGTTTGCAAGAAATTGCATTTTTACATAATTGAACATTTGAAGGTTGGGTTTGAAAGCAGAAAAATAATGCACTCAGTGGTCTGCAACCAGCAAAAAGTTTAAAACCACTGTCCTAATAGCTTGGAACATAAAAGCACNNCTATCTGGCAAAGCTCTACTTTTGTTAGTTAGTTAAAGCTAATGCATACTCAAACAGNGATATACATACCACTAGTGGTACAAGATGGCTTTCTAGGTGTATACAAGCAGCATGTAAGTCATTTACAAAGTTTAGTGTCCGATAACTGTAAATGATCTGTTACGGCAAGTTTCACAATTACTATTCTCATTGCAACATTTACTTACCCTAAAATGAAATGTTACTCACAGCTACTTAATGCCTCTTTGGTTGTACCAATCTTTTTGTCTTTTTATGATGTTGATAGGTCTTTGAAAGTGACACTTTGGAATGGGACTACAAGGTAAGATGCATGATCCTTATATCAATGTATGCTCTCTCACAGTCATCCAAAGTTCTCAAGCACAAATATCCTGCCTTGCATTGTTGGTGATATTAACTTTTCTTTTGAACTTGCAGTCTAAGGTTTGAAGAAAGGCAAGGTCTAGCTAAAAATCACTCTCATAAGCTGTGCCTTGGAGTCATTCACATAATTATAATGTATTTGTCACAGACTTGTGGTTCATATCACAAGCACAATCGAATAACACAAGACCACAAAATGGTTAGCCATAGCACATTACAGAACAGGTGTTAACACACAATCGATACTGAGAGGAGCAAAACACGGGATCCTACAGTGGGAGAGAAATGGAGGCATTCTAACATCAAATTTTGAGAACAGCTAACAGAAAAAATTAAATCGGATGGGGATGTGCATTGGCATACAGAGGCATGTAAATTTTTCTGATAAGTTTCGAACGTCTTGCACACCTTTAGCATAAGGGCGACAGCTAATTGTTTTTACTGAATTTAAACCAGGATTTGCTGGTTAGAGTTTTACCAGTTATATATCTTACTTTTTGTATGTTTGGCTTGGACATGGTGACTACATCTTGGAGGTGATAGAGGAATCACAAGACAATACAAAAATCCTGATGTACCACAAAGTACACGGAAGGTTTTCATTGCTATGCAAAAACCAATACTGATGAGACGCATACACCCAGACAACGTGCCAACAACTACTTCCGCTAGTCACCATCATACAGGAGCGTTAAATAATTGAGAAAAAATGAAGATTTCTAAAAAGCATCAGACATTTGAAGTGATCGGATAAAAAAGTTAGATGATGATACATAGCGTTTGAAAAACCGATACAGATTTCTTCTCAAGAAGCCTATGAGAAGGTCTTAACGCAATGGTTAACTTGGTGTGGGAAACACTTACATTTTAGTGTAATGCATGATTCGGTAGGCCTTCTTGTATGCAATGCGTAAGTACTTCATACTAGTCTGTGGTGTGTATTTCCTCCACAATTGGCAAGTATAACATTGGCATACAATAGCTACAACATAAAGTGTTTTTTACTGCAGGATAGCATTGATCGAATGTGCCTCAGAGCTTGTTTGTTGAACAGTATAGCAATTTCACTTGTCTCATCATCCTTCAGTGAGGCATTTAGCAACACACCAAGGTATTTCACTTGGTCAAAATACTGTACAAGTAAACTATTCAGAAAAACATTTGATGGAGCAGGTTGTTTATGCTTTTTGTGGTAAAAAATACGCCAGTTGTTTTGCTACAATTAAAGGCGACTTCATGTTTAGCAGCATAGTCATCACAAAGACGTTGCAGTCCCCTAATACTGGAGCTGAACACACATATCATCAGCAAACATTAGATGCAACTGACATCTTACAAACGTTTCGATAACTACTGTTATCATCCTCAGTGCATAGCAAAAGCAAAACATTAGATGATTCACAACCATATTTCCCACAGTGCAACCCACCTTTGGCTGAACCCAGCTGGTCTGAGAGTTCATCAAGGTGAACAGCAAATAAATATGGGCTTATTTAAGTTATAACTCCCCTTTCCTTACCCCTGTGGTTACAGTAAAGGATGAAAAGTTGGTGCCTCATTTTACTTGCACGGTTTGTTGCCTATAGCAATTTAACAACATTGTTTGTGAACATTGCACTTGATTAATTTAGCAAACAGCAGGTTGTGGTTGGTTCTGTCAAATGCTTTAGACAAATCTAAGAATGCTAAAAACATTGGGATATCCTTGCTCACATAATACGATGCAGTCTGATTAAGTGAAAAAATGCAGACATTGGAAGTTAACATCATTTCATTTGTTTCATTTCATGTATATGCTGGGTAGCTTCAAATTCTACCCTTACCACTATGGTATTCTGCTATGCCTAGTATGACGTAAACCTTTTTTTTTATGAGTATTGTTTTACTTACTCTTACTGACAAAAATTAGAAGTGTCTAGGCAGCTGGCGATGGCTACGCAAGGTCAACTGCTAGGTAGCCGGCAGCCATATGATTCACCACATGTTTGCGTATGGTAAGGTTTAGTCACCACAAACAGAAAGCAGGTTCAGACTTTCTTTATAGATTATTGCAGAGCATTGTTATTCAACAAGGGTTCTGCGAGTGGCTGCCAGGGGTTCCACTGAAAGACACTGAATTTGCTTGTGACGAAATTTGTAACCACAGTTCTGTGCGGTTATAGCAATATAGATCATTACATAGGATTCTATGAGCAACGCAAACATTTGGGAAAGGTTTTGCTGTAGCAAAAAGGTTGAAAAATAGTATACTGCTGTAGAGTCAACATACAGTGGTAGAGCGGTGGTCTTGGAGATCATATCTACACTATGCTCGAGTTTCTGGTACGCTTTTCTTATGATCCTTGGGTTGCAATGTCAAGGTAAAAGTTTTTAGCATCTACACTGATAATGATGAGCCAGGAGTTGCTAGGTGCAATATTTTCTTGTTTTAGTGCTTCCAGGATCTGCCATAAGGCAGTGGCTACAGAACCACCGATGGATCTTTAAATTTGAAACCTTATTCAACCACCTCCTGTAACATAAACATGACAGTAACGGACAACAAGAATGTAGTAGGCTTGGTAGAAGCATAAAACGCAAAAGGTTTTAAACCTAAAACCTAACCTTAACCCTAACCATAGCTTCAACGCTAACCCTAAACCGAAAGTTTGGAAAGAAATAAAGAAAAACTAGTTCCATGAATTGAAACATGCAACCCGTCACTATTACAAAAATGTAAGTCCCCAAGGTGGGAACAACCNAAAACCATTGGCACAGTAGACCTGAAATGTATCTGTTACGCTACCAGGACGACAATGCTTGAGTGACAAACTGACCGCTTTATTCGAACTGCATCATGTGAGGTGGTACGGTCGAATTAGTTTTGAAATAAAACATCCATGGGTGGTTTCGTAGCCACTTCCTTGCCATAAAGTGTATGCACAATTACTCGATGTAACAAAAGAAGCAAAGGATTACGCTTAGCAACTCCTTGCTCATCTTCACTGTAAACGGGCATTTACACTTTTTGCTTTCAAGCTTTAGCTTTACTTAAGATTTTTCAATTTTGTTTTGGCTTCAGGTTTACAGTTTTAGGTTTGCATGTTTAGGGTTTTCGGTTTAGAGTTCTAGGTTTTGTGTTAAGGTTTTGCGTAAATAAGGTCAATGCAGGTTTAGAGTCACATAGTTTAGCCTATTTCACTATTCTTTGGTTGGTAAAATTGCTCGTACCTCCCTGAGACGCTGTTCCCAAATATTGCCTTTTGTTATATTTTACTTGATTTACTGCTTTTCAAACAAAAGTTTGCATTTCTATATTGATCAACTTTTAATGCATTTAAACTATAAAGTCCCAAGCCTTAACCGCAACTAACGTACAACTATGCCCTTAGTCATGATGTGACTACAAATTTTTTTTTTTTTATGTCATATATTCCACAACTCGGCTTGCATAGCCATAGTTGCAGGTGGGGTACATTTCAATTTTACTATTTGAGCACTTTTGTCTGTGTATTCACTGCCGACAGGTGACCTCTACTATCACTGACTGTATGCTGGGTTTTGGTTTTTATGTTGCCTAGCTACCTAGCAGTTCACCCTGCGTTGCCGGCTACCTAACAATTGACCTTGCATAGCCATTGCCGGTTACCTAGACACTGCCTTTATTTTTGAAATTCAACACTCATATTGTCATTTGATTTTGTGATTTCTTAAGTTCTTCCAACAATAAAAAATCCTATTTATTTCTACTAGAAACCTTATGTTAAGACATTAGTTAGGAAACTTAGCGCTGACCCTGTTTGGTGGAAACCTGAGTGCAATACCGTCACATGTAAGCAGTATTGTGTACTGTGCATTGTACAATTATAAATTTTGAACTAACCGCCAGCTGAGATTACAGACACTAGGCCTAGACTGACTAGACAGACCCGTACGAACGAATCATGGTTTACATGGATCTTGATTCAACCTGAATGATCTGATTATCATTTAGGAATGTCCAGGTTGAAAGTAATCTTTTGCTGTGGAGTGTATTCAGCATTAGTCTAATACTGTGCACTAACGTCGATAACATATACTGCAATCTTTGCATCGCCTAGAATCCCAAACGCAAACAGTCAATCCCACGCCGTTCCGCAGGTACGAAATTTGGGAAACTGATGTTCAATCAAGCATATCACAGGAAATTAAAAACAACGGTTGAGGGTAAAGGGTTTAGCTTCAGTGATGGAGTCTCTAAACCTATTTCTGCGAGTTTGGGTTTCGGTCTCGTTCTCGCAGGTTTCAGGTCTCGTCTCGGTCTCGAAGGCTACAGGTCTCGAGACTTTCCATATTGCAAAGGAATGGTATTGCAAAATTTCTATAATTCAACGATTTTTTGTTTGCTGTTCTTTTTGCTACTCATGTTGTTTCGTAGCGTTTGCCACCAGGTTTCAAATCAAACAAACNGATGAANAAGCTCTTCTGGTGATTATATTTTATTATCAGCCAACGTTTCGCCCACCTATTCAAGTGGGCTTCTTCAGGGNAATGTTTTCAACCACAAAACATGTAGCATACCAATAACAAGA
>JGI24158J21664_10001236_pt1 | contig 28098 bp, 21 predicted proteins | sample Ectturendosymbi3_FD_21664 | JGI IMG/M metagenome (IMG submission 21664) | reverse complement strand
TTTTGACCTATCAAATTTAAATGTTTTCACTTCAAATGCGGAATGCAAAGCATATTCATATACAGTGTTAGAAAACAAACCGATATGTTTGTTCTGTTGAAATGAAACCAAAAGTAGTTTATCTGCAAAATCTGGTATAGCATGTTTCAAAAATGTCTGGCTACTTTCAGTTTCATGAAACGAACCTCATTGATGCTTTGCACTGCGGCGATGTGCTTCCACCATAAACCTTTTGTCACTTTCCACTAAGCAGTCACAGAATTTGCAAAATAACTCACCCTTAGGTGTTGAAGTAAACTCAGAAGCACATGCAGTAGACTTCGAAATTTTGAAGAATTTGGTTCTTTAACCATAGGCACGATATTTTGATAAGTACATTAATAACTACAGCAGAGTCGCATCTGCAAATCTCATAAAGTTAAAACACTATATGTGCATAATGAATTTAGCATTTGCCAAAACAAGGACTGTAAGACCACGTTTTTTGCATTGCCATGCCTAGTCTACCTAATATTCAATCGTCAAGTAGTGGGGTAAACAACATTATTACAACAGAAGTCACAACAAACCCGTTAGTACTTCACAATTGCAACGAAACTTGCAAAAACAGATCAAAATCTGTTGCTGTAACTTTAATAAAATATCGACAACGTGAAAAACACTCTGCTGCAAGAAAATTTTGACCTAACGATAAAATTTGACCTCTTTTGACCGAATAACCTTGGAGTGGCTCATGGTATCAGCGTGAAATTTGGTTTGTGAACGTTCCATAAACTTTGAAAAGGCAGAAAATTTTTGACTTCATTAACTTGGGTGGCCCTAGTCATCACCCATTTGCATTCGGGGGGAACGTCACCCATTTTCATTTGGGGGGACAACAGTCAGGAGCTCAGTGCGCACATCCACTGGCGACGGACCTGGATTACGAGCGCAGCGGTTACGAGGAACTGCTGCGACGTCTATAAATTTAACGAATTAAGGTCGAGGCCGTTGCAGCACAAGGCGATCGGCGGGCGCAACAGCAAAAGCCTCCCGTTGGAAAAAAAGTTGTTGCAGAGTAGCTTTGCTGCTGCTGCTGCTGCTGCTGCTGCGCTCAGATGCCCTTGACCTTGCAACGTCTCGGTTTCTGTCCTGGTGCTTCCCCTCCGCAGTCGCCGGTAAAAGGCGAGGAAGTTTCGGTCTCTTTGTTCAAATGGCCGTGCGCGTCTGAATTATGCATGAAGCTTCAACGGCCGTGATTTCAATTTCGAGTCTTCCTCCCACTTAGAAGACAGAATTAGAGATCCCGGTTCTTGCCACCAGTTTTTTTTATCGACCCGGAGCCCAAGTTCACGCCGTGCGTCGTTCGCTGTCGATGGAGTTCACTGTAGGTCGGAGCACACCTGTCCAAGGTTGTCCGTTCATTTTAAGCGGGTTTGCTGCGTTCAAGACAAAGTACGTGTTAGGAACAACGTGCGCCGGATTTTCAACGCAGATGGAAAGGTAATCGCGCGACGATAGATGTTTACGCGAAAAGTCTTTTCTGAAAAAGAAATCAACATTAACTCTTTCAATTTTTCCGAAACAGACGCGAGGCAATTTTTGTTTGCAGGAAAAAAAATTTAGTCTGTAAAAAAGAAACCAAACATTTCTGTTCTATTTTGGTAAGAAACTTGATTTTAATCTTGTGAAACTAGTCTATTGATAACTTTGTTTATTGATAAACGAGCAGCTGAACTTATTGACGATTGTTTGTCTACAATTAATAAATTTGGAGGTTGCGGCGACAGGAAAAGATTTCTGGCAAAACATATCTAAACTGCAATGATTTATTTGGCAGAGGTAATTTTTTCAAAATTGCCGCCCGGATATTTGGCGTTCACGAGCCTTCCACGGACATATTCGATTGTTGCTCCGTCTTTTGATTCACAAACTTCCCAACGCTGTTCGTAACTCGAGACAAATGACAGTTACCCCCCCGCTCGTTTTCCACTTCTTGAAAGTAAACAAGCTTTTCCGTGACTGGGCCCAACGCGAGTGTGTTGTTTTGCGTTTAAAGCAGTTTGAGCAGCATCCTCAAGGTTCTCGTTGATTTACACTCTCCTGAGTTCGTTTAAGTCTTTGCTGAGGCGACTTCACGTCTTTCTTTATGAATAAAACACAAATAAAAAATAAAAGTGATTTATGGTTTAGCAGCGCAATTTTTCACGCCAATGCTGACTTCCCATTGCTGATATGCCACAGTAAAAAAACTCACATCCGAAAGTCTTGGCTGTTTCGACAAGAACTCGACCGATGTATCGGCATGCCGATATATATCGGCCGATATGATGATGTTGCCGATGTATCGTATCGGCATAATTCCGCAGATAGATATCGGCAATATTCGCTCGTAAAAGTGTTACGCTGTTGCTCTGCATAGAGTGTTCGGAAACCCAAGTTGCTACTTCGTCTCTGACCCTGACTGATTAACGCAAATGCTCTGTCCTGTTCCTAGCGCACAGAGACTTCATGCACAAAATAATTCAGACCGCGGTGCAACAGTCCTGACAAAAGGATCTATGACGTAACATTCGCTCACAGGTTTTGACCGGGTTAGCAGATGATTGTCTGCGAACAAACTAGGTTGCGTTTTGTTGTGTGAGTTGGTTGGCTGTTTTATCAAAGTCTGTCTAGGCTAGGCAGTCTTGCGTTCAGCGTGCATCAAGAAAGTGCCAACGTCACAGCGAGCAGTGACAAAGGTTTGCGCAGAATTAGATGTTGTGCGGTTTTTCATCGCAGTGCAGTGGTGGTTTTGATGCGTCGCGCATTGTTTTTTACTTACTCGTGACATCTGAGCGTAGGCACAGATGTCTACACAGCGTGTCGGCCTACTTATACCCAAGGCATGTTTGCCTCTTTGTGCATTTGTTGATTTAAAGTTAGACTACTGTGAGTCCTAGAAATTGCTGTGGACTGCAGTAGGCACGACGGATGAAACCATCCCGTTAGAATACATTTGACCTTGAGTCAAGCACAGTTGGTTGAAATGGTCACGTGACAAATACAATACGTAAAGAGACAAGGGTTTAGGTTTAGCCTACAGTTCACACAATGCAAACAAGAAGCTGCTAAAGTTTGCCAGCACCGAAACCATGACGTTACTTGTTTGTCAGACTGAGCCATCTACAGATGTCACAGATAACTGAGACAGTCATGCTGTCCAAACTTGTGGTGTGACCAATTCACCCAGTCATGTGAACTCGGCTGGTGGCAAAATAGCTTGTTCTTAACTTATCACAATCTGCTATTTCGTAATTGTAACTTGTGTAAATATTTTTTTTTATGTGGCCTGATGAAAAAATGCACTATAATGCCTTTCAGCTGTAGTTTGAGTAATGCAAAAATATCGGCATCGGTTATCGGCAGGCCCGTGCAAAATTTTTCGCCCCTCCTGGAAAGAATGTGTTGGACGTAGTTTGAAAAATTTGGTCCACTACCAGAAAACTCTTCGCCCCCATGGTGTCCCAAGCTGTTTGCGGTCCTGGTTATCGGTAAAGAAAAAAGAAAAACATCAGTATCTGTATCGGCCCAAAAAAAACCTTAGCGGTCGAGCTCTCGTTCCGACCATACTTCTTACCAGTGTTGCACTAATGTTTTTTTTAATAGAAACGCTTCCGCCAGAAGCACTTCATTAAAAAGAAGCTTGGTTTCAACAACGTCCTAGAATTGCAAAGCATTCGTAGCCGACCCGCTCCCCGACCGCCCCCTCTTTCACCTCTCACCTCTCGATCCCGTCTGGAACACTTGCAGAAATCCGGAAACAAGTGAGTGCTTGGTTGATTACGACAAATTCACCCACGTACCATCACCCCGTTGTAAGAGGTTTGCCTTCGTTCGTGAGCGAAAGTTGATTTCGTTTTTTTTATTATGATTGCCCCTTTCCCCAGCAGTCAAAAATTAAACTTGCACGGAAAAATTATTATTTTTTTTTTTGGGGGGAAAAATGCGTCTTTTTAGCGGCAAGTAACTTTGTCCCATGAACGATTTTCAACTGCGTGGTTCCAGGCAAGTGACGAGATCGCGAACGACGCGCAACAACGATCACTGTGACGACGAGCGCGCTGTCATGCTGCATCGCGAGGCCAACGGCGACTGATCCGATCAAAACTGGATAATTTTGTCCCGGTAGTGGCCGGCGGCAACTTGGCAAGTGCAGTCGGGCAGGTTGTGGAACTCTGGCGCTAGCTTGCGGCTGAAGAACAGGATTCAGAGCAGGCGGAAGATGGCGTTAAAAGCGCAAGGGCGCAACGAACATTTGAAACGAGCCTTGCAGTAGCTGCTGCTAAGAAAGAGTTTCTGGAACATGGGCTTCTTTATCAAGCCCGACGTGTGAGGCGCCGTATCTTTCCTACTTCTCGATGAAAATAACGTTCTAGGAAAGGCCAATGAAATGCACTTGGGTTTAAAAAGGTATGGTGATCCTTTACTCGACATGCCCATGTCGTCAAACAAGCCTCGAAACTTTCACTGTGATTTCAATTTGTGTGTTTGCTGTGTCACATGTTTACTGTGTCACGTCACTCGCGTGTTTTGAATGTGTCGCCATGGGCGTCGGAAGGAATTTTTCCAGGGGGAGGTCAATCGTGGATTTTTCCAAGGATTTTCCGGGGGGGAGCAAAAGTGGTGAAATTTCGTTTTTTCCTCACTCAAAACTAATAAAAGAGCCTTTTCGCGCTGAAAATTTCGTAGGAAAATGTCCAATTTTAAAATCTAGGAGGGGCGAAACCCCCCACTTCCGACGCTCGTGTATGTCGCGACGCCCTGTCCGCCGTTGCCGCGAGCTTTACCTGCAGTGGACCATGAAAGCAACAAGCGCTGTATTGTTTCGCGCGACGCACCAGCGCGCCCGGCGGGGAGCGGAGCGCGATCCGTGTCGTCGGACTTGATTGTGACGCTATTCTGTAATTGGATCGGCGACTGTTGTTTTTATTTTCATAACCTCGATGCGATGCGTGGTTGACCTTGCGACGTGAGGTCAACGCGCGGCAAACGCCTGCAGCTGCGATTGATTTGCGTGTCGTTTGTGGGCGAGTGTTGGAAGATACATCGGATTAGCGGCGTTCGGGAAATGCTGGAAGGTTTAGTTGCACGCAACTGCTTGATATCAGTCGGTATTTGCGTGCAACGTGTTTGCACGGCTTATGTGGCCGCATAAGCTCGTTTTGCAACGCAGGTAGCTGCCAAAAACGTACCTACACCACGAACAAGCTTTGCTTATGGCCTGGTTGCTGATGTTGCACTCTTGTCCAGGGGTGTACCGAGGTTAGATGGCGCCCGGGGAAGAAGCAAATTTGGCGCCCCCATGTTCGAACCTCAGGTCTTTCGGAGCAAATGTGCTGTATTGAAGAAAGTACTTGTGACATTTTTGGGACTTTCAGGCGCTCGGGGAATTGTTCCGAGCTCCCTTTCCCCCCTCGGTACGCCCCTGCTCCTGTCACAGAAAACTTATTGCTGCAGTCGCTCGATCGGTGCGACGTCGAACGCGCGATGCACCACCAACGGGAAGTACGTTAAGAATAACAACTATATGAACGTGGCACGAACAAGCAATAAATATAGATTGTGCGCGACGTGTAATCTGTAGTGTTGCTTGCTGCCACAGTGTGAAGCTTTGCGCGCTTTTCGGCTCGGGGCCTCCGATCGCAGCAGTACCCTCCTCACACCCTTTCGAGGTGTGAAACTGTGGTGATGGTTTGAAACCTACATTGACAAGTCACCGCAGAACGGAGAAAAAAGTCTTAAAAAACTATCCAGCAAAGAAAAAAAAACTACCTAAAGTGAGCTTAAAACCTATTAGCTTGATAACTGTGTCAGAGTTTTCACAATTCCTTCTCAATGTCGCAACAAAACATTTCCCTCACGTGTTGTCCACCAAGTCCTTCTATGCGATCAGTCTGTAACTTCGACTCACCTAGCGTTTTTTACAACATTGCGTCTGTCCTCTTGCTGCAATTTACTAATCTACTGTGCAGGTAGCGAGCTACACTATTCTCCCTGCACATGCACATGCTTCGAAACGGCTCATATTGACTCGGCAGGTATACGTCCAGCGATTGTACTGTGTACTTAAGGCTGTTTGCAACGAAAAAAAATTGCAAAAATCTTTTAAACGCTCTGACACTTCGTGCCACTTTCCGTGTTGTTCCACGGCTGTTCTGTGCTGTGCTTTTGTCTTCGTTTTCGGCTGCACGCCATGGTCGTCGATTCACCTGTTCCGTCAACATCCTATTTTGACAGTTTGCGAATCTTTACGGACTTTCAGCTTCTTCGCAAACCTCACATCCTGCAGTTGCAAAAGCGCTACCTGTCAATCCTCCCGAGCTCACGGAGACTGTCCCTGTGCTTGCCACGCAGGCACGCACGCTGCGTTTATCAGCGTTCCTGGCCAAGTCCGCTGCCGCATCGGCCACACGCACCCGCGTAGACAATTTCCTTTTTGCTGATCGTGATGTCTTGGCGAGTTTCGTCGCTTGCAAGAAGTGCTTCACTGAAGTCAGCGACGGGCAACTACATTCAATTTCCGGTTTTCCAGAAAATTGAGACTTGAAAAAGCTGATTTTTCTTGCCGATGCCTGGCTTCCGCGCCTTGCAGTTGGATAACACTTCAAAATTTCACTGCATTTTTAACTGTCACTTGATAAAACAGCGCAGTGCAGCGGTGTATTTACGTTACAGTGGTTCTCGACCTTCGTTAGTGATGTACTCTTCGGGCAATATTTTGTCTATCAAGTACCCCGTGACTGTAATCACGAGCATAGCAGTTAGAAATGCAACTACATTATTGTACTTTTAAGTTCAAATTTCGAGATTAAGACACTTAAAAAATTCGTGTACACTTTGGAGCACCTTGGACCTGCCCCAAAAGGTACGCGTATCCCCCCATTTGAGAATCATGAATTTACGACATGTCACGAGATTTACGTTTCTCTCGACGTCCCACCGTCGCTTGGCGATGGTGGGTTACTGCTGATATGAATCGCTTTAAAGCCTCTTCCGCGTCCAGCAAAACCCATCCGCGACTTATTGGCATCGTCCGTAAAACCGCAAACATCCTGCACTTGAGTGCTGTACATTCGCAACTCGCTCACGCATCTTGCCAGGCGTCTCACGTCCCTGATTGCAGTGCGTCGTACAACGGCCCGCTGCTTCTGTTGCAATGAAGATCCACTGTGACCCACAGCTTTCATTAACGCAAAAGCTTTAAAAGACCGAATGTACGCCTCCGAAATGGAAAGTCGTCATCGGTTGCTTAAAATTCCTTCCATGGCTTGTCTGCTTTCAAAGCTGGCTGGAGCAGGTGTCGAGGTTGTGCATTTAGCTGACGTGAATTCTTAGACTGTAAGAAACTTACGAAATTGTTTTCACTTCGACAAACACTTAAAAGATAAATGTAACTGAAACTGTATGTGACGGTGCCCACTGAAGTTCACTGACAATGGCCTCGTGCAAACAACCATTACGTGTATAGGAGCTACCCCGAACCTTCCCTCGATTTCTGCTACTTTCCGTAAAAATGAAAATGTTACAACGCAGCCACTTGCCATTTCAACTCAATATGTCAAAGCACAAACAAACGTGGTATGGGTGTGATAAAATTGGAGGCCGAGTGCCTACACTTTGTGACGCGCATCCTTTAAAGTAAATTTTAACCGAAGCGTACATTAACAGTCGAGGAAAACCTGTTCGGATATTTGCAAAGCCCTTGCTTGCCACTATTCACACTTGAAGTAACTGATACTGCTACTATTGGATCTTCAAAATGCTCAACATCGCTCCCATGCGGCCGTTGCGAGTCGCGAACCACTGTACGAAAGCTCTCTACCTTGCCATTTTATTGTTCACTACTGAAAGTATGCGTGGAACAGTTTGCTTAAAGCTTTAAAATATTCATACTTACAATGATGGGTAAACTCCCACGAAGTGGTGTCACGCCGGCAGAGTGCTGCCGCCTCTTCTGGTTTCTTCTGTACAGTTACAAGTCCTCAGGCACGCGGAATTTTTTTTCTTACCTGCTGAAAAGTTTGCCTGTTTTTGACAATTGGTCAAGTTTTGAAGTGAAACTGTACGATTTAAACTTGGAATCAATTTTGAACCGCCAAGTTTGCATCCCGCGAATTACCGAAGATGATTTGAAATGATTTAGTGCAGTAAACACGCGTTTCAAGAAAGCTATTTACTGTCGGTCATTAGATGTCCATGCGTGCAAGCCGTGAATGACCTTTTGTGTGTTATGGTATAAAAACATTACTTTCTGCGCGTAAGTCACAATTCACCGGCTTGCTTCCAGGTTTTTGTTGGTCGAAGACAAGCAATACGTAATAAAGAGCAATATGACGCAACAAAGGGCATTCTGTTTCCATTTACTAAGTACGTTAGCGCTACAGATCATTTTCTTGTGGTTGCAATTAAAAATCAAACGCGTGATCATTTGTGCACAGTGGATTTGTGGATTTGATTTTAAACCATGTTTTCCGAACTGCACGGTTGCAAGAGAGACCAGAATCCCTTTTCGTGTCGGCGCTGACGTTTCAACTTTAATTGCAGACTGAGTTCGAGATTTCCCGCTCTTTCCTAACAGCATTTCTGTAAATAAATGAAATTATTCAAACAAATCGGTTTTATTGCTTTGAAAATCATTAATTTTCACTTGTTTTCATTCGATGCTCTTGCCCTGAGTTGCTTCGCGCGCTTGCGTCGGTGTGAGCCGGAAAACACAAACCTGAATTTGAAACACTGTGCATTTGTCGAGTGCAAAACCTTCGTTTTCCTCTTGTTTTGTGAATGCGTGTGTTTTTTCTGTATACGCGCGTAAAGTTTCGTGTCGCGACCATCATTGTGTACGTTATATTTATATTTTATTGGACGCGTTTTTTGCTAATGACTCGCAATTGCTCTCCAGGTGTGAATTAAAAACCTTATCATCAACCTGATCCTTGGTTTCTTGGAAAAACGCGGTCACCTGAACGAGGATTTTCTTGTTGAACCATGGTTAGACGCAGTACATTACGTTTCGTATCTTTAGTACAAGGGTTCTCAACCCCTAGGGTAAATTTTACCTATCCTGGGGGTAAATCTAATGATGCTCTTGTACATTTGTCTACGTCGCTAATGAGTAAACAAAAAACAGGGTGTAAATTTTGTGTTAGGAAACTGGCAAGAGGTAAACGGGAGTAAAAAGGTTGAGAACCCCTACTTTAGTAGATACGCAGACATGCTTAAAATGCGTTCTGCATGTTTCAAGACCGCTTGCTTTCAAACTGGTACGCTGTTTTGGCAAGATGACTATCGGTACTGTTTTGACTGACCCGGTAAGTCGCCTCTTTTGTCCGGAAAAATGATACCGGACCGCAAAAACTCACAAAAAAGCTACTTAAACGTTGAGACCACACGCATATTTCCGTTTCCGCTTGGGCCAAAAACTATGGTTTTTCTTGCTTGTTACTTTGCGTTTGGCGAAAACTCCCGCACTTTGTTGCTGGATATCATACGAACCCACTTACCTCGGCTAATCCCGGATGCGTTTCCGATTCGAAAGACCAAAGCAGTGGTCACGTGATATCAGGAGCAGTAAAAATGCTTTGCGTGATCTCCATTGCTGCGACATGCGCTCATATTGCCAAACGCTGGTGTCGCAAAGCCTTGTGCTAAAGAAGAGATAAACTTCACAGCTGAAACTTCCACTCAGCTAATCTTCGAACAGCCGAGCAATTGAGTTCAGAGACTCCCGGTTAGGGAAATAGGGGTGAAAAGCACTCATCTGTGACCGCGTTTGCTGGTTGAGTGACTGTGACGTCATGCAAACAGCTGCAGGATGCGAACAAAGCCGTCCACTAGCCACACTAAACATGAAAACTTCCTCAATAAGGATGTCCAACAGGAATTGCTGTTCTCTCACTAACGTGTCTACTTTCGCGACCCGTTCTGCTGCTCGATTGGAAGGCAAAACGACGTATACTACCTCTGTGAAGCCATTTGAACAAAAGACGTGCGTACGCGCTTTGCCCAAGTCTTTCACGGTTTCGTACCTCTATCCCGTATAAATTCACTGTGGAACAGGCGAGCAACAGTAGTGCTGATTCACTATTTTCATTCAGTTAAATTGGAGACTGAAAACAGGCTCGACGTTGAAAAGGAGAAGGGCTTTCAACAACAGTGCTTCTTGCCAAATAAAATGTTCTGCATTTCAGAAGAACCTTACCGGCTTCCTGCAACAAATGTTGGTGGCACAGCTATACTTAGTGTATTACCCGGCGATAATTTCCGTCACTTCTTTGAAATATAGCATTTGACGGCAGAAAATGGCACTGCCTGCTTGCACAATAGCCTAAGGATATGCATTGATGGCATTTTCGTCTCTGACTCCTCGCACCTTCTCCGCCGCAATATTCCAAACAGAAGATTATTCTCCGTTCGCATCTTATCTCAGCCAGAAAAGATGGATTTTGGAAATTAAAACCCCATATATAAATTCGAACAGTTTATTATCAGTAGTATGACAACGGTGTGTTGTAAGCTCTCGCACTAGCTTAGGGTGCGTCTCGTTGGAAGTCAAAGTTGCGCAGCCTCAGTTATATAAAACAAGAAATTAGCGCAGGAATTGCTGCAGATGTTGACCATGTAGTACGCACTACAGTTCCCTCACCTAAGGTGAAAACAAGAAGGTACGAACGCCAAGCTGCCAGGAACTCTATGCCATGCCGCATTGGCCTCGAACCTAAAGGGTCTCGTGGGCCAGTGAAACCGCAGTGGCACCGGGAGCCCGTATCCCGGTACCTTTTCTTTGCTCATGCAGAGAGCCATACCTGACGACCCTTAAGTTTTTTCATGTGGAACACGTCACGTTTACAAGAGCAGCATGCTTTTGGTCTTGCAAATCTTTCAAATCGATGCTATGGTTTCTTGATTGCATCTTAAGTTGGAAAATCGCTACAAACTTGTATTACAGGCCACAGTTGTGGAAAGTGTCGGATGTTGTCAAACTGGGATTCAAAATTTCTTTTGTTGTATGTGTGTACGCAAGTTACCCTCATACGGTGGAAAGTTGTTAACAATTCCTGGTGATCCGCTGTTGAAAAACCTTCAATTTTTTTTGGTTTGCACAAGTGTGAGCAAAATGTCATGCAAACATATTATGTGCATTACCTTGAAGGATCGCAAACACTTTATTTCAAAAACAGTTTTGATGATGTGTCTCAGATGGCTGTATAGCGTGTAGCACTACAGTCAAGTATCTGATTTCCATTTCCTCCTCACAGCAATCATAGGCTGGACACAGGGACTTCAATTGTCTTAAGCGGAAACCGTCAACCATTTTGCCGATTCAAGTGGCGCTTGAGTAGCTAATTTAGCTTCCCTTTTTTAAAAATAGTGACACGCTGGAAGTGAAACGCTGTAAATGCTTTATCGGACTTGATTTCATAACACAGAGCATCAGACCAAGATGAGGAAGATGAAGTGCATTCGAGACGCAGTTAGTTAAAATACAATCGATTTTTGTTGCTTGACATTCAAACCTGTCGAATCTCAAAAATAAAAGATTTTCTGACAGAAATATGTTCTGTGGCTGAGTTGTTTTATCTGGTTTAGCCGAGGGAAAATCATGTGCTTCTGTTTCCTTCATTTTTACATGGCGCGATTCGTTAACCCGATGAATTCCGTGAGGTTCAAGAAGTATTTTCTTCAAGTTTTATTTTCAGTGCTTGGTTACTGTTAGTAACAAAACTTCAAAATCAACTTCTTCTGGATGAAAGCAACCACTTTTCGCCTGAAAGAACAAACGCTTAATGTCCGTCAGACAGCGATTGATCAGAATAAAAATTGTGTTCTCACAAAAAAGGATTGTTGCAAAAACAGTGAATGTCGCTTTCATGTCTTCGCATTTGCTGGCGATTCGTGATTTTCCCAGGATTTCAGATTCATTGAAGCATCTTTGCCTTTCAAAAGTTTTAAATGCTTACGGCACTCGGTATATCGGAGTGTTCATCTACAGTGGCAGCATCCAAATGAATTTTTGTATAGAATGGCAAAATTATTCTGGTTTTCTTTGTATTTCAACTAAAAGCTGCAAAAATTTGTAAAACAATTTGTAAACACGAAACAACTTCAACATTTGGTTTCTACGCTGATACTTTTCTGCCACCCTGCAGTAATAAAAAGCACATAGAAAAGACGATTTAGAATTTTGGATAAACAATTTGCGTGCCCATTACGAACAACAGAAAAATTAACCACAGCCGACACAGCAGTGAAATGAGCAACAGAGTGGGACGCAATCTCTTTTGGCGTGATAAAACTTTTCAAACTTACCTGATGACAACCATTTATTTTGTAACTTCTGAGCACATAGGCTTGCTGACCTGTTTCATGTTGAAAGTTTGCAGACGCTCCGCTTGTCAGCATCGAGCGCTGTGTCTGAACCAACAATCTTTTCGTATTGGCCAAGCACAAGGAAGAGGTCATTATGGTGCAATTTCTGAGCTACAGTTTTTGAGTACAGCAACAGATTAATGCAAAATAACGATTTATGCAACACAATTGGTTGATGCAAAACAGTTGGCATTTGCAAAGGTTTATGCAAACAATTGCAATTTTATCGTAGATCCTGAGTAGTTTACAGCAGCTTCTCTTTATCGAAAGTTTATATTCAACCTACAGAATTGTATTGTTTCACTTAAAATCTTCCCACTTTATATATAGTTTTCTTGGAAAATGTTTTGCGTAGTTTTTTCTGAAAATGTTCGCACTAAAACAATGCAAAAACGTGATTCTTGAAAAAATTTGAAGTAATCTTGCACACTGTGTTCAATCTAGAGCTCTGCGCGGGTTGAAATATTTTGTCCGCTCCCGCCCCGCACTCGCAGGTATTTGAGAAATCTTACCCACTCCTGCCCCACACTGTTTCCGTCCCAACCTGCACATGTCACTGTGTGTCTGAAAACCACTAAAAACTCATGCAGTGTATTGGATCGCTAGTCGAAATTTATTTAGTGGTACATTTCAAAGCCAACGGAAGGTCTTGAAAAGCACCATGAGGTGAGAATGTGAAACCTATAGTCAAACTTCAGCGCTTATTTCTGAGACCACTGTTGAAAAAGAGTATGTCGTTCACTGAAGAACTCTTTCAAATTAGCTCTTTTGCCATTCACGGCATGATCACCTGTAATAAACTCGTTCATTAGTAGCGCTAGCTGCCATCACGAATAACGTATTTGCTGCAAGATCACTAAGACCTGGAAATTCTAATCTGTGGTCTCGCCACCACAGGAGAATGTTTCTACACCAGCTACGTCTGATCCGAGGCCCACATGCGGCCCAGTAAGTTTTTCATTATTATGTATGTACAGTACAATACATCGACAGCCTGACTTTATTTTGCAATCTCAAATTCGACATTTTCGATGCAATAATACTAAATTTGCTTATATAACACCACAGTTTTGGAGTGATTTGAAAGTAGCATACAGTCATTACTAGGGCAACTACTTTTTTGACTTTAAAACGTAATATTTTGACTTCATAATTTTCAAATTTTGACTTTGTTTTGTCCTATCAATTTTCTGCGTTTGCAACTGAAATGCGGAATATACAGCATATATTATAAATCAAACGAATAGGTTAAAATCTTTATTGTGTTGAAACGAGACAAAAATCAAAAGTGTGAAAGACCCAAGGAACTCGAGGTAACAAACCGTAGACGAAAATCAATCCAAAAGGACAAGAGAAATATACAGCGTCAGTAAATATCTTCAAGTCACTGAGAATGTTCTACATTGTTTTAGTTCAACATCGCGTATTGCCTCACATTATTGCCTAAAGTTTCTATATGCATAATGGATTGTGCAATTACCAAACCAGCCGAGTAATGTAGGACCACTTTTCTTGCCTTACCACGCCTAGCCTACTAAATGTTCGATCGTCCAATAGTGGGCAAAACAACATTATTGCGTCAGAAGTGCTAACAAATTCATGAGGATGTCAGAATTGCAACTAAACTTGCGAAAAACATATCAATATCTGTTGTTGTAGCTTCAATAAAATATCACTAAAGTGAAAAACTGTGCTGCAAGAAAATTTTGACCTAACGATAAATTTTGACTTTTTATGACCTAATAACTTTGGAGTCGCTCATGATGTCAGAGTGAAATTTGGTTTGTGGACGTTTCATAAACTTTACAAAAGGCAAAAAATGTTGACTTTATTGACTTTTGGTTGCCCTAGTCATCACCACTGCAGCCAGTATTCAGATGCTCTCAGCTTTAAACGAAATTTTGGTTTGCTAAGATGAAAGTAAGCCATTCAATGTGCGGCCCTCACGAACATAGTGAAATAATTTTTGGCCCAGTAAGGCATTTCGGTTGGCATAGCTGCCCTCCTCTGCACCTTTGTACCATAAGTTCTGCGTAGCATTTACTTTTTTTGCTCATTCACAAGCACTGAGTCAACATTCAGTAACTCGCACAAAGAATTTCTTATTCCGTGCCGCACGCATATCTCTGCTGGTTCGCGCACCCGCCCCACAAATGCGGGCAACACGCAACCTGCGCGGGTTAACCCGCCCCGCGCAGGACTCTAGTTCAATCCCTTTTCTTTTGAAATTTGTGCGTAACCTCTCGTGAAAATTCATTTTACTTCACTTTCAAAAAGTTATTTTTCTTGCGTCACATTCACCAAAAATATTGTAACTAAATTCTGTTCAGAGAATCAAAGAAAGTATAAAATTTTCAACAAAAGTTTATCTTTCAGCCTCATCGCAATGAAAGGTGCTAAGCAAACTGCCACTAATTCTGTAATTCTTTCTAAAGTGGCCTTTGTCTGTGTTGGCATTTCATTATTGCTATCGTCTGCAGCATTTTATTCATCATGGACAGCAAAGGTGAGTGGCTTAACAAAAGTAGCTTATAAATTCAGTGTTTTACTGTTGTTAATGGACTAAATCAGCAAGTACCCAGGGCATGTGAATACGTAAAACAAATGGTTTGAAAATGAATTAGCTTTGAGCTTTGTACGAAAAAGATATTTATTGTAAATAACCGTTCACACTGACCAACAGAAAAAAGATCGGAAACGTGGATGTCCCCTGAACGGTTAATTGTCACACCAATTAATGTTACACACTCACGGCTCCGCGAAACCTTCTCATAAACCGCCACAGGACCGTGGGCCCAGCTTGGGAGCTAAAGCACTGTGGCTAAGAACAAGTTTAATGACTCTGTTGTGAACGAGCGCGAACGTAAATTAAAGCAAAAACGCTGCCTTTCTTCTCCTGGTCAGCGTAACCCGGGAATAATGTCATGTGGCATAGAAGCAACGATTGTTCAGAAAAACAACATTCTTTACACAAGTGCACAAAAGTGGAAAGTTAGAATTTATAGAATGCACGAGCGTAATTTTCATGTCTTTAGAACACTGTTTGCAATTTAAGTATGCACTCAGTGCACTGATGTGGTAAAAAATGAAAACCCTTTAGTTTGGTTCACTTGTTGGTTTGTTCGGATTTTATCTGTTGGTGGCTTTATTTTACATAAGGAAACACCTGTTGTTGAAAAATACTGACAAGATTTGGGAAAAATCCGTTAACATGTTACAAAAAAGTTTCATGACAGGAACGTAGTCATGTTGCGGATTGACATGTCGCGCAAAACACATTCAAGAAGCGTTTTCCAAAATGTTTTCAAATTTTTGTCATCTCATCGTTTCAAACCATTTTCAAAAGGTGTTCTTTTTAACATTTCAGAGCTGGCCTGAGCTTCACAAGCGGGAGTTCGTCGCAAAGCACCACATAAAGACTCGAGGTATGGACAAGCTAAAGACGTTGCAGTTATTTGAAAGTCTGTCAATTTCAGTTCATGTTCATTTGCGTCCTTCGAAACATTGAAAACTATTTATAAGATTTAGTGGGGGACAAAAAAGATCAAGTTTTTCCTCGGTTGTTTCGTTTTCTATTGAGAAAATTTGTGGGACAATTTGACATAAGTTTTTAGATATGTATATATGTCGTTGTTATAATCCTCGTCAAACAACACTGTGGAACAAAATTTAACAAATTTGAAATCTTCTGATTGAGCAAAGCGTGACAGAATAGTACAGTACCTTTCGATTTACCATGTTAAATTACTGATTCATTTGAAAGTTTTTTCGTTTTTGGAGATAAGCTGTGGTTACTCGCAATCGAATGTACTTTTTACAATGTCTGGAACATATTTCTAAGGACGTGCATTACAGCTCCGTCAAGAGGAGAAAGGTTCAAGATTTACTTAACAAATGTTAATCAACTTACCCATCTTCTACAAATCTGAAATCAATTATTGTTAGTGAGGCAACAAAAATTTGAAGAATCAGGGATTTTGTAAGTAGTCGTCCAAAATAGAAAGTTAAAAAAGCAATTTTTTTGCAAAAATGTGTTTCCTCAAACATTATTTATTGCAATTTTCCCCAGAAAAATAGTCCATATACCAAATATGAGATGAAACATCCTTGTCGTACTCGTAAGGCCAAGCATAAGAAATGGTTTGCGCTGTATAAAAAAGAACACGTGATTTCTCCGGGAGAATACTTTTAACTGCACGTACAGCAATGAATGACAAACAACGAAAATATAAGAAGCAAGTGCTACCAGATCCTTATCGCTTGTTTAAGAACAACATGTTTATTGCAAAAATGAAAATTTTTATTTGAGAATAAATTAAAGCTGTAGACATACTCTGGACACATTTCAAAAATAATGTCGCGCGCAAATGGCAAGAAGTGAAGCTGGTCAGCTGAAGAAAATCGAATCTTGCTTGCAAATCTTTGAATCGCGTTAGTGATTGCTAAAGTCCCATATAAAATGCTAACACCAAAGTTTTGGTAGTTTTTTTGTAATTAGCATATTATTTTTTCAATCGTGAATATCTGGCAGCAGACTAAAAATTTAATTCTGCATTCCGGAACATTCTAACTTGACCCTTGTTGCTCTTGCGAATCACTCCGTAAATTTCACGGGTGCGCTTTTCCTCCAGCAGCACCCTTCACATTGAGTGTCGGACCACGTGTGTTTTGCAGTCTATCATATCATTGCGCCCTTTGATATTATACAAACTTATCTGTTGCTTTTGTCACTTTTCAGATGTCGGGAGACCTACTGCAGCACCTCATCAAGACTGTAGCGGAACTGCTTTATCCCAGTACGATTTGACAACGAGAGACGGAGCTCTTAGGCAACAAGTTCACCAAGCCACGTGCGAGCTCCAGTCCGTGCAGCAGCAACTGGACACTTACGTCGACGAGTTCAACACAATGCTCTTTTTCATCAACGAGATAGGGATCAACATGCAGGCCGCCAAAAATCAAATCGATGCCAACATGCGCAGAGTGCGCGCAGCCCACGATACAGCCGAACAGGCGTTGAACGTGACTATCGATAATTCCAGGATCATTGGAGACGTCGAGCCTTCGATCGAGGCGCTTAATCGCTTGCTCAACGCGACCGTCGAAACGAACGCGAAGTTCTTCACTGACATCGAATCGCGCACGTTTCAAAACGAGCTCCTTATTCGCTCCCTCAATTCCTCGATCGCAACGCTAATGAATGAAAGGGTGCCTGGCGCGGTAGAAAACGAGCAGAGGCCTCAGCAATTGCCCTCGCCAGATGCAGTACCGGATGTGGCGCAAAGTGCTGCAATGCCTGCGCAATTGCTAGAGGCTAGTCCAGGTCAAAGGCTGCCAGCCAGTAACACTTCACTGTGGCTTCGACAGCTGCAAACCAAGTACGAGGAGAACAGCAAGGACATACTCAGCATGCGGAGCTCGATCGAGCGAGTGAAAGACGAACTAGAACGTAAGTTGTCAAAAACGCTTTCGGCGTATCTAGCGTCAATCGTGCTTTACTTCGAAATGGCTGTTTGAGTAGGTTACCCGGTGACTTGAAAATTTTAGAGAGGCTTTTCGGTTGGAAGTTAGAGGCTTTTCGGAATTACGGCACAACTCCAGGCATTAATTTTCCTACAACCCGGATAACGTTCGACCTACAAACCGAGCAGCGTATACTTCAGCAAAAACGTCAGGAACCGAGCCTCATTGCTCGGATTATTCTCCAGTGCCGAACCAGAAATTATACAGGATAGCCACATTTGCAATATTTTATTGCACAAATGCGTCTCAAACAAAAAATGAGGGCAAGAATTAAATGCGCAATTAGCTGCCAACAATTTTTCCCCTATACCATACTTAGCTTCCAGATCAAACAAAGCAGTTTACACGGTCTTACAGCTTTTAAAGATATTTTTACTTCACAAGCATAATATTCATGTGGTCAGTGATGAAGTCGAGACCTAAACTCCGCGACCGAGACCTGGTTAAAATTTCGAGACCGAGACTCCATAAAAAATCCGAGACTTCAAAGCGAGACACGAGACTTGAAAATGTGTGGATCATACCGAAATTTAAAAAAAAAATCCGAAAAATGTCATCATCACTTGGAAGTTGAAAATTTTTCACATTTCTGGCATTATTCCTACCCGCTTTGGTTGTTTTTACCTGCAGATGCAACAGACAAAAATACGTTGTATTACAGAAGTTTTCCTAACCCACATTGTTGCAGTATTCAAAGTCTTATGGCAATAGGCTTGTGATCGAGACCTATAACCTTCGAGACCGAGACTTGCAATGATGGGTCTCGAGATCGCGACCAAGCCTCGAGACTCCAACACTGATGCATGTAATGATGAACTGGTTTCAAAATTAGCGAAGTAATTTTCGTGGTTCAATTGACTGTAATCATATCTCTCACAGCAAAGAGTTTTTATATCTTGGCTCTTCACTCTGACACTACCCAAGAAGACTTTGCGGACCACGAACTCGTTCGTCACCTTACTTACCTTAGTTTGAGTGACAATAGTTAGCTTAACTATTGCGCTTTCAACAGTCAAGTGTTTTGGTAAACTTCGGAAATAAAAAATTTTAGCGGATGTTTATTCAAAAACGTCCCGGGCGCATGGGCGCAGAGGAGAATATGTGTCCCTGGTTAAGCTTTTGCTGGACGCCGAAGTACAACTTCTGGTGAAGAAATTGGAAATGAACGAAAACTGGACTTTACGACTGGAGCTGAAGTGACGTTGACATTTTTTATTTTTTACCAAGACCAGTGGTGACACCACTTCACTTTAGTCTGTGACTCATCGGTTGACTTGTCTTTATCTAAAACAATTGTATCGGAAAAATACCTTACAAAACTCTTCGTGGCCAAAATCGATGATAGGGCAAAATACAAAAAACACTTTGTGGCCCTAAGGAAAAACATATTAGAAGAATAAATTGAGACAAAATATCGTTTGTTTGTCACTTCAGTAAAGAAACATGTAACATTTGTGCGTTACATATGTGGAAATAGATATTTTCGACAAATTCTTGATCCTAAAACTCTCTGAAACATTTTTAAAAAAATTTTACTTTGAGTTTTTTTGGCTTACTTCGTACTAAATAGTAGGATCAGCAATTGTATTATGGTATTGTGTTGATATCCGAAAGTTTTCAACTTTAAATAAATTGCCTTATTGCATGTAACGCAAAGGATGACACAACTACAGCGCTCAGTACATTGTGACTGCGAATGCTTGCCTCGATTTCGGAGCTGACTATGGCCGCGGTTGCTAACAAGCGAATCCTGTTTTCTCAGATTTTGACGCTGGTGATTGGTTCAATGCTCCCAATGGTTACCAGTACTACCTCTCTGAGTCAGCGTTCACTACAGATGCCTACGCACGGTCACGAAGATATTGCAAGTTTAAAGGAGGCGAACTGGCATACGTTGGAATGAGAAACAAGCAGCACTTTCGGTGAGTCTCCAACAGGGATATGTAGAAACTCCGGTCTCCAACAGAAAATGTACTTTCGACTTTTTCACACAAACACAAACGTGACCGCTGATATACGCACACCTAAAGAGGTAAGTGCATGTTGTAGGTAGAACTCTTGTCATCGGATAAATAAACTTTGCAATAGTCAGCCCGGATCGCGAGGCAATTTTCGGGCATAACTCGCGGACCGATCGCGCTAGAGCAGGTGCTCCCAAACTTTCTCTGACCATGTACCCCTTCAGCATTTCAACAGATGAACCTGTACCCCTAAAAATGTCTTATGATAAAATGTAAAATATCTTTTATACTTTAGAATATTTGGAAATAAATGATATATAAATATATTTTTCTCTTGCGTTCTAGCTTTAAATATGCCACTTCAGATTGATAGACAAATTTAACCCCAGGGTGTACATGTACCCTAGGTTGGGAAATCATGCGCTAGAGAGTCAAATGAGACATCATAAGATGCGGCTTTTCGTGTACTTTCTGTCAAGAAACGGGTAAATTGACATTTGAAATTATTCGCTGGTCCCAGTGGCGTCACAGGGAAACCCCCATGACGTCACATTACCACACAAATTTGAAATCTGAAGATACTTGTCTCAGAAAAGAAAGTACACGGTATTCTGCATCGTATGATGACTTCATTGACTCTCTCGCCAGTCTAGCACGACGGTCGGTGAGTTGTGAAAGAAATTGCCACAAAACCACTACAGTGACTTTCTAGGTCCTGAAAAGGGGGTTAATAGACCTTTGGCACTAGTTTGCTACCATGCATCTTTTTCAGATGAAAAAAGTAACCCAGAAAAAATCATCGCTTTAACGCTGCAGCTCTTAGTATTTTGCAAAGTTCCTGAACCATGTTCCAACATTCTAACCCTCTGACCCATGCTTAGCAAGACGTACCGACCCGGTGCAATGTTTTATTCGCAGCTTTCTATGGAACAACTTGATCGCGCCCGCACGTCATCACTGCGTCTGGATAGGCATGACTGACTTGGAGCAGGAAGGCAAGTGGAAGTGGCTGGACGGCGAATTGCTCAGCGACCACTGGACCAATTGGGCTGTTGGACAACCTGGGAGACGGTCATACTACGAGGACTGCGGAATGGTGCGGGCTGGTTACTGGGACGATGGACCATGCAGCGGATTTCGGAAGATTTGCTCGTTCTTGTGCGAACGGAAAATCCTCTCTTTTGTCAACTGATGCCATCGTCGCGTAAAACGAAGCCGTTTGGTTTAAAACCACACCGTCTAGTGGCTACTTTAGATTTAAAACATGAAGCATCGCTTTGATGAGCTGTGGCTTCAAGCAAACTGACTTCAGTGGCTGTATAATTAAACATATGTTATTCGGTGGTGCTTTTGCTACGGATTCGTCCAGGGGCGTAACGAGGTTAGATGGCGCCCCCCATGTTCGAACCTAAGGTCTTTCGGAAGCAAATGTACTGCATTGAAGAAAGTACTCGTGGCATTGTTGGGACTTTGGGCGCCCCCCGCAGTCATTCGGCGCCCCCATAGTGACTCGGCGCCCGGAGAATTGTGCCAGCCTTGCCCCCCTCCTTACGCCCCTGGAATCGTCGCCTCCTGCTGAAACGCTGGAGCATGCCATGTCCTGTATTTGTGGAAAGAACGTTGTCACGTGGCAGTTAATATGCTCTCTGAACATTTCAAGCTTGTAAACAACGCATGCCAAGATCTTCCAGTCCTCTTTGAACAAACGTCATCCACGTTGCAGCATCAGAATGAACCAAACGTGCTCAGTGTTTTGCGTTCATTCAACTTTCTTCGTTTTTTGCTTGGCGGTTTTAGTGTAATGGAAGAGAGAAACTGCACCCTGTCGCTATCATTTATTCAAACCGTAAAAAAGTAAGGCAACGCATGAAAGATGATGCCTAGCATTTGACTAAATTTTTTGGAAATTTGTGCAATTAGAAACAAACTGTTTTCAAATTAGCCAAAGGCGTGTTCGAAACAACGAAAGTCATACATGATTGTTGGTAGATTGTTTTGCTGACAACCAAAACAATTCTACACTTTTGCTGACAGCCAAAATAACAAATCCATTTTGCATTGAAACCTGGTTTCATTAAAATCTGTGGTTTTTGCTCGGTTGTTTCTGAGAGGATATACATATGCTGCTGTGCAGTACCAAAATGTTTTCTTTTTAAAGTACAACAGAGAGGAGGGTTTTGGAAAGGAAAAAAAGGGAGTAACGTTGTGGTAAACAAAACTGCCGTTCGCACGATTTTCCAGAAAAAAAGCAAAAAGTCCTGTTCTGACAAATTCAGTCATGGATTTCTCAAAAAGTCCTGCGGCACAAAATTGGAGGATGAAAATTATCTGAAATTTCATGACAAAAATTAGAATCACTTCAAAAGCACAAAGCACATCCTGAAACTTTTTAAACTGCACCTAGTCTCAGCTTTGGATAGTTCCTCCAAGACATTTGACTATTCCGTTCTTCTGGCAGTCAATCTTTAGGCAAAAAATGAAGGTTGCGACCTGATTCATTCGAATTAGGGTAAATGAGTTAAAAAATATACGTTTGTCAGTGCAAATAACAGTAAGCCACACAGGAGGCAAGTGCCAACTGGAAAAAGTCTGGAATCTCGAATGTCGCTTAATTTTAAAGATCTGGATCCAATACAAACACTATAAGTGCAGCTTGCCTGCTCCTGTTTAGTGTGCTATCAAGTTGCCTTTGCTACAGACATAATCTAACCAACGATATTGTGCAAACTTCCTTAGAACCTTGTTAATTTTGTGAAGTTGTGCATTTGAGGCTCCGCAGCGTCAACTCGTGACGAGTCACTTGCGGGTAAAAAAAAACGGAGTTTAACTGTATTTATAATCAAGGATCAACTCAGAGCAGGAAATTACAAATTGACAAAGACGCTCGGTTCTATACATCGGTGGGTGCAAACGAAGTGCAGTACCAGATGCTGTATTTTGTCTTTCGGTGAAAGATCTGTATTGATGTGATGTTATGTACTGCTTCCATACTGCTCTCAACATCGAAATGGTTTGATTGAATCTCACTAACAAAGTGAAGATTTCTCTCACTCTTCCCGGATTTTTCGTTGGGCATGTTTCTTCCGCTTGGTTGACCTGTTACCTTTTTGGGGAATCAGGTTGTTGCTGCTTGAAAACCCCTGCAAGTAAAACAATTGCTGAGAACTGCGATGACGCAAGCGCTTTTTTCTATTCATTTTAATGTTAAGCTTTGCAGAAGTCTATTGGATGTATGCTTGCTGCGAACAGTATAGCCACAAATACCAAATACATTATTTTTTTCAACATCTCAGCTTTTTCATAAGCCACCGTCAGGAATATAAGTAGGCCCGTTCCCATCTTTTAAGGTTTGGTGGAAATGCATTTTAGGGGGAAAGAGTTTTGTTTTTATTATATGTTTCAAACAAATTTTTCTAGGCCCAACAAAATTTGGGGGGCGCAGAAATTGGGAGGTGTTTCGTCCCGTGGCTACGGGGCGGAATATAAGTAAAGCGTTCCTTACAAGCTTGACATATTCATTATTTCTGATTATTCACTTTTCCTGATGATTTTATTCAACGCTGAAACGTTGAATAAAATAATGTTTTCCGTATTTTTGGTTATGTTGTTCGCAAAAAGAATCTGCAGCGATTAGAGGGAGTGAAGCAAAAAGATTAGACAAACCCCAAACGAAGGCTTTGTTGCAAGGATATCGAGGGTGTAATGCGCGGAAAGAAGCTTTCTCATTTTTGGGCTTGAATTTTACCAAAAAAATCCTACTCTTGAAAACCGAATCGTGAACCAGAATGCCACGCGAAGTGTAGAATTTATCATATGCACATCAAATTCAAGTTGTGGGCTTATGGCGGTGGGTATCGAAAAAGCTAACATGCATGGCACCCTATTTACAACGTAACTGTCTTCACGCGTGTTGTGCATGATACGTTGCATGTATGCAAGTTTGGCAATAAATTATTATCAAACCAAGTAGCAGCTGTAATCCAAACATAAACAAGAATTACAGTTCAATTAGGCGTTGTGCAATCTACACGGTACGCAATTCACGGATGGCCGTTGCGACCAGTGTTCCCTCTCAGAACATTTTACACTGAGAAAATGTTTGTCTTATTGAGCATGAATATTTTTAGGCTGAGTTGACAGAGTTCTAAATGAATTGCAAACTTCGTGAAAAAAGTCTTATCAAAATACGAACAAAGTGCACATTTAAATGAAACAGCTCGTACTTGTTTTCGTGCTTTTCCAATGATTCGGAATGTTGCAAGCGCGAGAGAACGAGATTTCACTGCGCAAATGTTCAGGTGGTGTTGCGCACCTCAGAGGAACCTTGGTTACTGCCGCCTGTTGACTGAGCCGTGAATAATTCGTGCTGCAAAGAAAAACGAACAGCAGTGCTACTTGGCAGAAGTTCGGCAAGACATGCCGAGCTCCGCTTGTCTTGGGCGATTCTGAAGAAAGATGCGATTTGAAAAAAACTGTTTACCCGAACAATTTCAAAAGCATTGTGTTTGATTGCATGAAAAGCATGAAATAAGGGTACGACCTTGCTACGGGAAGAAAAGTTGAGCGAAGGTCTACTCACCACATTCTGTAAAGACTGGCTGGCCATGCCCTGTATCGTCTTCGGACACAAGAGTTTGCCAAACAGCCGACTTTATCTTTGTACGCTATTGACAGATACGCCTTTTGATAAGTAAGCACTGTTGCTAGACACCCTCGCAAACATCACGGCAAACCACAGGATTTCCCCTGCGAGAACATGCTTTACAAAGTTGAATTCCACCATTCACTTTGTTAGCAGCTGTATTTTTTCTCCAGCCATCTCCTATTTGCAATAGTGGATTATTGGAAGGTTTGTGAACGGGTTCGGTGAAAGTTACATTTTCTGTTACAGCGCGGAACGACGTTTGCTGCCGAGTATTTGCGGTGGATATTTGGTTAATAAATATCATCGCCAGGTTCCGCAAACAGAGAAACATGTCTTCAGTACCTTTTAGTTGCTGGGTTTCCTGGAGGCGAATATTGATTAGTAGTTGCTGGGTTTACTGGAGGCGAATATTGATACAACTATAGGCTATACTTAACTTCTTAGGGACAGTAATTTTAGCGTTTGGCACTGCTGTCGGTTGCTCTTATGTAGGCTAGTATCGTAGTTCAATGCGAAACGGCCTTGTTTAGGCTTCATTTAAACCAACTGTATAATGTTTTTGAGTAAAGAAATAGAGAAGACGCAGGGAAGTACTTTTTATTTCTTAATATAATGCAAGGGACTGAATTCAGAACAGTTTCTTAAGATTCCACGCAAGCTTCAGCCAGTTCGTTTTGCAGTTTGAATCCTTCAGGAGGCAAGAGATAATTGCTAGATTGAGGTCACGTCACGTCCATTCCGATACCTTTCACAAAGTTAGTTTTAGCTTCCAGCTTGGCAGCAACGGGTGGTCCCAATTTTTTTCACCGACAGACAAACCATGAAGATAAAGCTGAGTTGTCATTAAATACCGTACGATGACTACAGAGCTTACGTAACCTGGTGGTAACCACCAAGTAATGGCAATTATACGCTTTTCACTGTAAGCACATGACAGATAGGTGTAGAAGAAAACAGTCACAAGTGTGTTTAATTTGGCAACCAACTGTTGTAGACAGTAAAAGTTTAAGGTTTCCATTGCAGGAACTTATTTCGAAGTAGGTGGTATATGAGAAAAAATAGACCTACCGAAATCTACCACAGAAGAATAAACAACTGCTGTAGACAAACAAAACTGTAGCGTTATTCATCCTGATGAACAAGAAAAACTGTCATGTGTGTACTTTCAAAACATACTTTGGAAATTCTGCCAAAAGCGTAATCCGTTCACAAACTATCCAAAAAAGCAAACATGATGTTTCACGTTTATTACAACATACATGCGATCGTAGGGAACAGTATAAATGTTAAACAAATGAATTCACCTAATTTGAAACTTCAGGGCACTAATATATAAGGGGTGTGATGGGCTTTAAAACCATGCATAAAACCTATGCTGTAGTACAGGATTAAACCTATGTTGACGAGCATTAAACCTATGTTGACGAGCATTTACCTTCTGTAATTTCAACATTAATATCTTAGGGGCAGGGATGAAGTGGGGTGGGAGCGCGTGGGAACACGTTCACGCACTTTTTTCAATGGTTATAACGTTACTTTAAGATGTGGGATCCAAACGATTTCCTTAAAACATGGCTGCGATCTGAGATGTGCTAGAGAAACGCAGATTCGAAGTTCTTGTCAAAAATCTACGATGAAACAGGAAGATGCAGAGTGGAAATTCTTTAAGGCGAATGCTCACTTTATTCGAGCTATTTGGAGCGGTTTTCCTTTTTATTTGGTGTGGGAACGGCACTCCCACACCTCATTTTTAGCACTTCATCCCTGCTTAGGGGCCGTTACAAGTCGTCAACACTATTCCAGTGAACAAACCTTACGCTTTTATAAACCCATCCTCGCTTTTTTGAAAGAATTTAATAAAAAATACAGACAGGTCTCCAGTTTTTAGCATAAGTGCGTCATTTTATACGTTTTTCTGCAAAGAAACGCTGAGGCAATAGCTGCCTTGAAAAGCGGAACACTTTACCTGCAATCACGTTGGGAATGATCATCTATCTCAAAATGACGCAGCCATCATCTGCTGTTCCGACACAGCCAGTTTGAATACCAATGTTTTTACACCATGGAAGTGTTAATTATTTGTTTTTCAGTTGGTCAATTACATTAATATTTTCTAGACAACTTCCACTGGATAGAGTGTTGGCTTAAACGATTAATTAAACTACAACCGATAGCTGCAGCCATCATTTGTATGCAGCTGCTTTGACAAAACGATCGCGCAAAACTGCAACCATTTGAAACTGAAGGAAAATGTTGGGATTAACCCGCATCTGCTTCGTTTTCATGTGTTTGGCGGCAGCAGGTAAGTGATTGGAACAGATAATTGCGCAAAGTTTACAGCATGTGGTGCAACTGCTTTCCTTTTCAGTAAAAATTTCACGAGATGAAAGCATTTTCGAGTTAGAAAAAATACCCAACCAAAATTGGTGCTATGAGGTTTTTTATTTTTTCAAAAGCAATGTTTTGCGATTTCTGACAATGCAGTAAATTACATGTTGTTAAAGTTCTTTTTAACTCTAATCACATGTTACATCAAGATTTTAATGATTATTTTTTAAGAGAAATCTCTTCGTTCATTTGAGTTTATGACTTACTGAAAACGGGATCGAAAATCTCTGTCTCACGGCCCATTATTCTGGTATATAACATAGATAAAAAATTAATATAGGAAAATGGGTTCAAAGCATTTACGACTGCGCGACAATTGTGCGACTTTCGGAGTACACCGTTAATATATCGGCTATTTTCATTTTCGATGTAACTGTTAATACGACCATACGACCGTCAGCTGTTGGAGCAGTTGGTTGAGCACGGGCCAACAGCGTTGATAGGCTGTGTTCGATTCCAGACCGATTCCCGGTCGAAGACTTGAAATAACACTACTTTCAGCCTGCCTGGCCTCATGCTCGGCGCTAATGGGTGCGTGCAAAGAAACAGTTCACGCGCGGTGCTGCGAAAGTGGCTGCGTTGCCCTTGAAGTCGGAAATTGGAGACGGGCGCGGCAGATCGCTTGTGAAACTCCGAGAGGAGTCCGGAAAGCGACTGTAAACGAAAGTGATATGAGCCGTTAATGCATCGGAACGTCACGAGAGAATTCGTCTGTCAGTCAGGGTCCAAAATATTAATATCTTTTTGAATGTTTAACATTTCGACAGGAAACTTCATTGATTATATTCGTGTAAAATTCGACTACCAAGGAACTTGACTTTCGTAAGTACGCCTGCCAGGTTCAAAACGTGGAAAATTATGAACTCGCATCGGTGAACCAAAGGTGCATCGGAATGCGCACTTTTACGTTACAATGTCACCGCCCAAAAGTTTACATTAAAGTGATTGTCACCACATTTTTTGCTTGTTAAAGACAGTATTTATGCAACCAAAACTGGCTTAACTAACATTGCAATATCCCCATGTTTTCCTATTTTGAGGGATACCTGTCGATTAGTGCAAATATCTGCAACTTGCTGTACTGGTCTTGTGATTATAAGGAGCGATCATGTTGTAACACAGTATTCATAATAAAGCAGTTGCCTCCATGCTAAACCGTTTACTCATTTTTAACAATTTTGTGTTTTGCTTGAA
>JGI24158J21664_10001235_pt1 | contig 28109 bp, 14 predicted proteins | sample Ectturendosymbi3_FD_21664 | JGI IMG/M metagenome (IMG submission 21664) | reverse complement strand
GAAAACGTAAATTTTACAAACGAAGATGTCATGAATTACGTCATAGGGGCCCTCCAGTAAAAATTGCCCCGGGCCCCCCTACCTTTTAATCCGGCTTTGGTCAGGTCAAGGCCTTGTAGAGAGAGAGGCTAGGAGGCTCTGGCCAAGTCGGGCACGCCTGCCATTTGCACCCTTGCTCCAGCCCGAGCAATACGTTTTCCTTTAGAAGTAAATATCTCTACGTAAATAACGTATACCAATGCTAATTACAGCCTACAGTAGCAGCTAGAATGCAGCATAGATGGTTTTCCATGCTTTTTAGTGAATAGATGCGCAAAAAATTGCTATAAGTGATGGAATATTTATGCCCTTCCTGAGAGTGCTAAAAAGGCACTGAGGTGTAGTGGTCTAGTTTTAAGATATAAATGGTGTAATTTTAAGATGTTGTTACCGATTTGTCAGTTTTGTAAAGTGCGCCATTCACTGCTCATGTCTTTTTTCACCATTTTTTACTTTTGCATAACTCTTGTCACCGCTGCTTTCTCCCAGCAGTTTTTATTTACGTTAAACCAACTAATATTGACACTGAGTGCATTGCAGTACAGTGCATTATTTTCATGACTTTCAAGTTTCACCATCGTGGTTTATGCGACTAGATACATTCGTTGTTAATCATTGAAACTTCACCTCGTGCGAAGGCTGATAATATCACCATAGAGGCAGACTAGGAAATTAAACCTTGAGATTAGTCCTCATGCATTCTCTATAGTGGAAATAACAGCTTGGCTAATAGGAAAAAACTCGATTTTGTTATGGTGATGGAAGGACTGCGAGCAAAGTTTGCACGGTTGTTGTGACCAAGGGCTCATCAAAGTTGTTAATTGGTATCAAAAAAAAAGTTTCTATTTGGTCACTCTAAAAATAACAAGAGCATGCGTGAGTTCGTCGAAGGGAAGTAGGAGTGAACGATTAGGTCATCATTTAAAAAAGTGAAGAGCTGTATAGGAAGAAAAAGCAATGTGCACTTTCCATAAGCAGCGCTGGAAAGGTTTTGCAAATGCTTGGGTAAATTTCTTTCCTCATACGTAATCCATGAAGTCAGAATAATTGTTGGGAGTTTGACGATATAATCCTTGCTATAATAGAAAAGAACCTTTTTTTCTAGACCAGTGATTCTTTAACCTATGGGTCAAGACCAACGAGATGGGTCACGGAAGCAATGTTGGTGTGTCACGGGAAGTCGACTCGGTAAACCGTACAAAGTTTTTGTGTACAAAACTGTACTGCCAAAACTCTTACATAGTAATCCCGCTTTTCCTTCATATCTCGTTATCAACAATTATTGTTTCAACTTTGATACATGAATCAAAGTGAGATAAAAATTAGCTGGATTCTATAATTGGTATCATTGCATGAGCAAATGTTTCTGAGTCACGGTGTGATCATCCAGACTGATAGTGGGTCACTCTAGGAAAAAGGATAAGAAGCACTGCTCTAGAGTCAAATCTGGACTGAACGTGGTGTATACCGCGAGAATATTTAGCCTTGGTGGGCTGTATATATCGCTTGCTTGTAGATCCTTTTGCAAAAGTAGTTCAATCATATTTTGTAGTTATGAGATTAAAAGCTTGAAAAAGTATTTTATTTCTTTTCTGCAGAACAACCCTTGGGCATATGTTGATTGTACCATTGCTGAAATGCCGCTTAAACACTAAAGGAAAATTTGCAAAGCTGCAATTAGCAAACTCCAAAATAACTGTAGGTTCTGCATTAAAGTACATATTCATCTGGGATAAATCAAGAAACCTATATGTACGGTAGTCTCACACACCAATTTATGAGCAAAATAATGTTGGATGTTATTTGCTGCGATGCGCTTGATTGCCTCAATGAAAGGGTGAAAGGTGTCATCCTTTGGAATAATCTGGTACTAGCCTATAGTTTCGCGCAAGGTTAAACTGGCAATTAGAAAATATTCTTAACGGTTGTAGAGAAACTAAAGGAAAATTGGCAGCAACCATTTAAAATAATAGGAAAAAATATTATGAGGTTTATCTCAGATGGATTGAAAATAATAGTTTGCAGCAGCCCATAACGATTTGCAGTGTTTATAAATTACAGTTTATCTATTAACTTTTCAAATAAATTGAAGGAGTTGGTTCGTTCTTTCGAGCATCTCCGTACGCAGAATTGCACTGCGTCGAGAATGAGGCACTTGGTGTCTCGGATAATTTTCCACCATTTTGAATCGTTTTTCTCCTGTCTGGAGCTAGAGACTCATCAATGACGCAACAGTCGGCCGTGAGCCCGCATGTTTTCCGAGTTTGTTTACAAGCAGGCGCAGCTAAATTTATTAACAGGGTTTCCAAGAACGGAACGCGGCCTCGTCCCGCTGTGGCAATGCGGTTTCTTGCTCAGTGTCGTGCTGCTCTTGCAGCGTGTCGATGGTAGCGTTCGTGTAAAACGAAGTTGTGTAGACTGATGACAAAGTTTTAGGATTTTCTTATGAATTTCGGAATTTATGAACGGCAGTCGCTGCTTCGTCTACAAAGGTGTGATTCCATTCCCACTAAGCTTAGCAAAAACAAACGTCTAATCATAGGCGTAGCCAGGGGGGCAAAGGCGCCATGCCCCCCAACATTTTTAGAAAATATAGTCATTTTGTGCTTTGAGAGGCATTCTTCCAAATAAAATAGGGTTATTCGCCTAAAGTCAAAGATTTTGTCCCCCCCCCAAGTTTCGGTCTGGCTACGCCACTGCATCTAGTAGAACGTAATGCATTGCCCATTAAGTTGGAGCTTGACAGTGGAAACCTTAGGTGTATGCTTCTTCGGAAACGGCTGGTTATACGTTTTGCTTTGTAAGGTAAGAGTAGCAACAATACCTGTTTCGCCTTTTTAATTTCGCACAATCCTAAGTAAGAGTGTCGTACTTTTATTATTTGCATTTTTTTCAGTAGTTACCCCGGGAACTCTGACCTGAACGGTGAAGATTCTTCGTAATCAACGTAGAAAAAATGAGATACAACTTGTAGTTTGCCACAAAACGCGTCACTGAGTTCGCTCTGAAATATTTCAAGATTACCGTTGTCGAAAACACAAAGTGCACGTGCTCGTGTTCAACTAAATTTCCAGTCGCAAATATTGTCTGATCTTCGTCAAACATGGTTTCGTTCTTTGAACCGAAAGTCGCATAAAGTCGGCTTTTGGCAGTGCCCGTGTTTTTTCATGGCGATGGTGTTGGAACCGGTGATTTGGGCGCCTTTTCATTCCTTTNCATCAGGGATGTACAACCTTTTGCTATTGCCGGCCGCGTTGCTTTTATTTTTATGAAGTACGGCCGCCAATGAGTTCGAGTTATNTTTATGAGATACATTTAATTAAAGAATAGGTTTTATCCGGTATATATCATTTTCTTGTTCCTAAAAGTATAATAAAAAGTCAAACATTTTAACAAATTTATTAAAAATTTCTTGCCTTGCGTTTGTTTTGCTTCAATGTACGTCAGCACGGTCGGCAAATCTTCTATTTTAAATTACATGTAGACGGCCGGAAATGTCATTATCGAAGGCCGCAGGTTGAGCACCGTTGCCTTGCGTAGTGTGTTGCAAGCTATTGTCAATCGCGGCCATTTGTCGCAAACCTATGAGCGTGTGCTCGAGGTCGAGTTCTTATCTGCTTATCAATGGGCCGGAAAAATAGGCGATTAAGTGTTCGACTTGCACGATCTGCTATAGCGCTTGGCTGTTTGCCACTGACCCTCGTTCGATTGGTTGTTGGAATGTCGGGAGAGAGACGTTGACCAGCTTCCCTTCTTTTACGACATGAAAGCGTCCATACGACTGGGTAACAGACTGTAGCTGCTAGCAAGCATGCTGGTGTACTGCATGTTCATAAACATCCTCTGCAACAGAAAGCGCGTTTTCAGGTCGCCTGTATCTTCAGCTCCAGAATGTGAACTTTGTTTCACAATTAAAAAAATTATGATGTAGTTCGTGAAAACGCAACATGATTTGCCACAATCACCAAGTTTCGCAGGTTTCAGGGCAGGATACAAAACTTTATTCACATTGGTGCAAGAGTGTTTTGTTCTTCAGAAGTCATAAGCCGACTCAGTAATTCAATTTACATTGCACTGTAATCAGAGTGTCGACAATGTGCAGTAGTCACCGAGGTAAGAATTTTGAAAATGCAGGTGGCCTACTACTTTGTTAAGGCAACCAGGTCGTGGTCTAACCTTGATCAGATATTTACAAATAACCTTGAGGAAAAGGGTGGTCCATAAGTCACTACTACCCAACCATATGTTATTAGGTTATGGTTTGTTATGCATATACTTCTGTTTTGTTCTCCGCTGGTAATGATGTGGGCAGCACTTAATTTGCGTCAAGTTATTGGACCATACTTCTTTGACTTGTCAGTTCTCATATATTAGCATGTTATAACAGTGGTTTATGCCGAAACTCAATGAACTTGAAATCAGAGAGAAGGTTTGTTTGCAACAAGATGGAGCTCCAGTTCATTATACTGCATGTTCATGAACATCCTCTGCAACAGAAAGTGTGCGAAATTAAATTAAATAATATTCTTGACAAGTGGATTTGTAGCATTCCCAGCACCCATGAAATGGCCCGAAATATGTCTGGACCAGACAACATGTGAGAACTCCCTTTGGGGAAACGCAAACAAAATTCTATCAAAACAACGTTATCACTCTTATAATGTAATGAAGACAGCTGTTTCCACGGTATTTGGAACAGTAACCCCTTCTGTGTTGAGAAACATGTCTCACGGAACATGGCGTTGCATAATATTGTGCAGCAAGTGGGGTCAGCACACAGATACACCGGATATACAAGATATATGGATAGGTAGGAACTTACGCTCCACCTTGTACTTTAGCCTTAGTCACCCTGCCGTGTGCCACTGATCGCCACCAAACACCGGTTGACGTCAGAGCCGTTTGTATATGAAAGCAGTGATGCATGCAAGGGTGTAATTCGTATTGTGATTCGTTCGTTTTCGGTGAAAGATACCTTTGGAAACTTAGTCTGAATGACAGACTTTGCATTGTGCTGTTGATTTCCACAGTTTGGACGCTTTGCTGATAGTCGTACTGCATTACTATATCGAGTCAGGTTATGCGCACGCTACTGGAGGACGGCAGAAGCAAATAGAGCAGAGTGGATGATGAAACCAAGAGATAACGCAACTCTGTAGGATTTTGGAACACATCAAGCTTGACTTTAAGTTGATAGAAGAAGCTATGTAAGTTAAAAAAGATTGCTGGGATCATTTAACATATATAGGCAGTAAAAGTATAGCAAAGTAAATGCATGACCCTGACAAAACGATGATCCTTCCCGGCAGTCTATATCATCGTTCTTGGTTTGTTTTTTAAGTTAATTACTATTTTGCAAATACTTGGATTTTTCGAGACTATGTAGCTGGACAAATTTCGTCGCACGAAAACTAAACCTTATATTTCAGGCAGGTGAAAACGCGAGCTAGCTAGTTTTTACGCTTCGAATACCAAGTTCAGCGACAAGGAATAGACTACGTCAGGGCTACTCAATTATTTTAATAAAGGGTCCAGTTACAAATGTCAAAATTTTCCAGGTCCGGTCACTCCCATAAAATCATGCAAATGTGACATGCTTTCGATATTTCTAACAAAAAAGACACATAATATGATAATTTAATACGGTTATAAGTAGACATACAAAATCCGGTAAATGGACACAGATATTAACAAAAATTGTCAGCGTTTTTTATAGTTCTGCTGGTAGGAGCAATGGCATTTTGTGCTTCTTGGCAGTTACCTAAATTTTTGTTCCAAGGTAGAGACAGCGAGAAGAAGGTAGTGGTGAAGATTTTTATTCGTCATACAGATGCGAAACGTATTCTTTATGAACTTCTTTTTTGAAAGCGCAGACTGTCCGCAGACAGTGGCGTAACTAGATGTTTGAGCTAGGAGGGAAAACGTAGCTGAAAGGGGTCCACTGGCCACTGCACTGACTTTAGGGGGTCGCTAGCAACACTCAGAAAAAAACTGAGATATGATGGCGAATCCAAATGTGGTTGGCTATACTAAAACCCTAAATCACCAAAAAATACTCGAAAAACGCAAAAAAACTACTGAAAACCAAAGCAATACTGAACCGAATTGTAAACTAAGTGAGGGTCCGAGTTTTACATTTACTGTTGCTTGCAGGAGGGAGCAATTCACCCCTCCGGCAGCAGCAGGTGGACCCAAACACATTGAGAATTACCATTGACAATTTGCGGGGAGTGAAAAAATTTTGGAGATACCTTCCTTTGACAAGACGTTTTCAGGTGTGCCATCAAAAAATAATTCTTTCACTACTGCATTCTATTGGAATTCAATTAATGCCAGTTGAATTTGGGCTGTGTCCACACTTGTGGTGTCAAGCTGCTGGAGCTCCGCTCCACCACCTTCATCAGTGAATGATGGGTCGTTGCCAAAAATGTAAGCGAAGATGCCCAGCAGAGCTTCCGCACCTATAAAATTTCCACTGCATCTCTGGTCCCCACATGTGCATGTGTCTTTAGCTTCAGTTGAGAATTCGGTAATGTCTGTCACTAAAAATGGTTTTGAGGAAAGAGCAACAACTGTTTTCGAAAAGAAAAGACGCTAAACAATTCGGCAATGTTGCTAGTGAACTTTTCAATAAATTGAATATATCAGGAATCTTCTAGCTTTTATTTTCCCCAAATGCCTGGGAAAATGACTAAGTTCGTTTTGAAGTCCGGCCGTCACCATCCAAAGGTCCAGATTTGGACCGCGGTCCGCCATTTGAGTAGCCCTGGACTAGGTCATTGGTTTCAACCTTTTTCATGCAGCGACCCATTTTGCAAACCAATTTGAGCTGACGATTCCCTTCCGAAAATTTCCAGTCAGGCATATGTAATGCGGTTATTTTTGCACAACAGAAAGTCACAATGGCGAATGGTGAACAAAGACTCTTATTAAATTCATGCACATGGCAGCGTCAGTGAGAGGGACCCGTGCCCTATCAGGGGCGGATCTAACCAGTAAGGTTAGGGAGGGAGATTTCAGTAATATTTGGAAGTCAAGTCTCACAACGGCGTCGCTACTGTAAGAGGAATGAAGTATACTTCACAACACTGCTGTGACAAAACAGTCGACGACAAAATGGCCTTATGTCGCGAATGCTGTTTTCTGAATTGTAAAAATTTATGGTGAATCAAGTTACATTCATAGGTTTTTATCGCCCCCCCCCTATGCAAATCACTCCACAGCACAACTCATTGAAAACTAGAATAACTCCCGAGTTGGCTACCGCATTCAGATATCTAATTTACAAACACAGCACATTCTTACGTCACAAAGTTATTCGTGCGTTGTCGCACGCGACAGTTCACTCTATCATAATGGTCATAATCGTACTCAAAACTTTGTAATGGTCACAATCACACTTAAAAGCAGGCTATCATTTTTGCCAGGTGATCCTAATATTTTGGCTACGACAAAAATGGTTCCATATACGAAATATCAACTAGAGAAGTAATATGAATATTTTTATAAGAAGCTCTCGCGCCCCCCCAAAAAAAGCAAACGACCCCCAGGTTGAAAACCACTGGAGTTTCCAAATGTCAATTTTTGTTTAAGCTTTTTTAAGCCAGATTGCTCACATTTACAACGTGTCACAAAAAGTTTGAAGCGAAAGTTGTCTGCTTTGCACGATCATGTTGCAGATGCTTGAATTAAACAGTAATGTTATGGTTGCTGCATGCCTTTCTACTTCGTAACCTCCATTGCCACTTTCTTCTTTCACCTGTGCGCGTGATTGACTTGTTCATCTGTATATCTATAAAAATTTTTTTCAAATTTACTGTTTGGCTGTATCGATCTTTCCTGACTTTTTCATGATGCTGGTATCAACAAAGCCAAAGGGATGGCAAAAATTTTAATGGGGTTGAGGCTGGAGGTACGAAATGCAAAATTCCTCTTAAGCTAAATTGAAGTCTGTTGTAACACCACTCTTTGAAGAAACTTATTCAGTTTAAGCGTGGCTAAACACCATCAATTCCCTTTGGTTGCACTTAAATGAAAGCAGTAACAATAGTGTCTTTTTGTATTTTTTGTTTTGTTTGGGTCAGTGAGAATAAATTAACGGTTACTGACTTCCTGGGTTTCCACATGTCTTTACGGCTGAACCATCTCGAAAGATGCATCGTTTTGAACTCTTTGTTCACCCACCCTGCATTGTACCACGTTTGTTGTAGGAAATTGTGTTTTGCTTCTCTGTGGCCATCTTCCTCCCATCTACGTTTTGAAGTAATGCACTGGTTTCACAAGACACGCACTTGACTTGGAAATAGCCGTGCACACAGACACGGACATCACCTTGGGCGATGCAGTGCTCTTGCTTCAAAGCTCTTTAGGTATGGTCAACATGCTTGCCACACCTGCACGCCACCGTCTTGTTCAAATCCGAAGCGGATTGAACGTTGTGTGTGGATTTAGAGATGCACGCACTGCAGCTTACGAACGCAAGGGTAGCTGTTATGCTTTAAAATGCTTTGCATGATGTAGCCCATTTACTGTTATATTTTATGGCATGCTGGAAACTGCTGGTGCAAAAGTTGTGCACGTCAGAGAGGTAATAGTCAAGGTTCCTGCCGAAAACCTATTTGTTTGAAACAATGTTTGTCGTATAAAACGCATGGTTACTCGCCTTTGGCTGTCGTGGAAGTCAAGCCGCCTTTCATCTGTGCCTGTCTGCTAAAATTCTACGCAGAAGCAATTGTGAATAAAAATTTCTCAGAACTGTCGAAATTACTAACTTGCGAAGAAGTATGTTTGGCCCCAGAAAAATTCCTTTTTCAGTGGCGAAAAGGTCTCTCTGCTCCCTATTTAAATATTTTTTAGTGTGTTGAAGGAACGCGTCGATGGCCACGTTTCATTCGCGTCATTTGTCGAAAGCCAAGGGCAAGTAGAAAGCATGTTGAAAGTATATATTAATATCATCGAAATTTCAAGATGTGTTTTGTTGATAAGTGATAACTGGATTCACTTTTTAATTAACTTAAACAACACTAACCATTTTTGCGTATCACACGCAAAATAATTGCAGCTAAACCATAACATGGTACTGTTTCTAATAGTTTGTTTTGAATGTTTGTGTATTGAAGGTCGAATGTCAATAAATATTTGAGCGGAGTTACAAGAAGAACTGATCATAAAACTGTCCAACGCACTGTTATTTGACAGTCTAGCTTATTGCAAATATTTTAGGTTTCTTTTCCTGTTTTGTCGTAGAAGCTTTGTGGTCTTCATCTTAATTAGGTAAGTAGGCCTCACCACGCAGTATCGGTGCTTGATATACTGGAGTGTTTTAAATCGGGTTTAAGGAGATTTAGTTTCTCAAAGCACACCTCTTGTTTTCAACGCCACTGGCAATGAGATAGCTAGCCTCGGACCAAAGACATGCAATCTTGCGACCATTCGAAATTTTAAGTGCAGATTCACAAAGTACGAAATTTAGCTGTTTACAAATAATTGTATGCGCAGCAAACCTGAGCTTCATCTCGGCAAAGCTCAGGGACTGCGCTATGTTGCAGTTGTCACAGCTTCACTGAAATGAAAGACTAGACGTGTGTTCAATGCACAGCCTTTCCTTCAAAGTTTGGAGAGCTTTTCTATGAAAAGATAAAACGCCTGACGCTTCTAGTTGTTTGGCGTAGTGCTCTAAAATGCAGAACCGCATTTCAGACCCCTACAGGTCCTCCATACATCGCAGGTTCTACAGTAGTTTCCCAACCGTAGTCAATGGCCGGGTGGGAGCCTCAAAGTGTAATAAGCGCTGCTGTCCGTACAACTGCTACAAGCTGGATGGGCAGCAGTGTCTAATGCTGGTTGTAATTATGCACAAAGTTGTTTGATGCGTTCTGTTCCCTATTACAGAAATTTGCGGCAACTGTCTCACTTTTCTCCCAAGAATTTTCGCTGTAGAGCTGTGCGCGTGTAGCATTTCAGTTTGCTTGCATCTTACTTGTTCTCGTTGCAGTAACTAACATTTAACGACGTGCATTTATGGGCGTTAGCAGCGGGCAGGTAGGGTTTTCCCCCTGGATTTTGAAATTTGACATTTTCCCATCAAATGTTTAGCAAAAAAGGTTGTTTTCTTAGTTTCGAGTGGTTGAAACGAAATTTTGCCACTTTTGGCCCCCTACTGCAAAAATCTTCTTGGCTGCCTCTGGAAAATCCACTACTGGCCCTTCCCTGGAAAAAATCCTTCGAGCCCATGCGTGCATTTACAACGTAGTTATTAAGTAGGAGTACATAAGAAATTAGCAGCTGTTGCATCACACCACAAGTGCTGAAAATCTGAGAATGTTATGAAAATCTGACCAGCCAACAAACAGGACAAGAGTAAAGCAATCGGAGTAAGGGAAACTTTGTAGACGGTACTTTGCCGGTGAATAGCAAGCATTGATTAATTACGAGCCTCGAGCTGCGCGCTGGCTGGCTTTGTACGTGTGTGTTGTGAAGTCCAAATCAACTTTGATGTGAATGACTACTCATTTAAACGAATAGTCATTCACATCAAGAGTTGGTTTGGCGTTCTCGATGGCGGTTGTTAGCAGCGCCAGGAATAAGTCTCCCGCAGACAGGGTCCTAGTGCTACCGGAAAATTTGGGGCACCTAAGGTATATTTTGCGAAGTGAAGAGCAGGAAAAGGGCACCGCAATTATCAAAAAATTGCCCGCCACCGTCCACCTATCTGTGATTGCGGGCATTGAAAAACATGAAACATTATGACCATTTGTGAAAAAACATTCGTTGTTTTAGAATTGCAGGGTGCGGTCAACCCCACTCTGCGTCACTGCCCCAGCATAATATCTAAAATTCAACGTTAAGGTAGTTTTTAACACAAGGATCAGCCGATTTAGTCAGCAGCATACCTTGTGTACGTGGATGTTTTCGTCGTTCTTCAGAAAAGCGACTTATAAGGCATATTCAGAAAGAAACTTTTATATTAACCTGTTTTCATTGGAGGCCGCTGCCCTATGATCTTTTGTGTGCAAACACATAACCAATTGCATGCATCACTAATGACATTCAGCCAACGTGCAAAAGCTCGGAATCGATACTGCGGAGTTAAGCTAAGTTTATTTAATTAAGCTAATTGCGTTGCAATTCTATAGTCAGCGAACTTGGCGTTTCTCCAAAATTTGCTGCAGTGAAATATGTGCACTAACTTTTTTGTCTGGTTGGTGCCAGAGTTGCCAAAAGTTTTAATATCCCCAATATACTGCGTTTCTATGTGTGCTGTTATTGAGAAAAGTACAATTCGATGTTGGCAAATTTAACCTCAATCTGTTCATTCAAACAACTCCACATACAAGTATTCTAAACTAGGCGTAACATGGCACAAGCGCGAGCACAAGCTTCATAAACAAACTGTCGCTGTTGCTACTAGCAGTTGTTTGCTATCACACCGTGGTGGGTCAGTATTTCACACAATGCTACTGCTACTATTTAGTGATTCTGCGGCTGTTATACTGAGCCAATCAGTTATACTGCAGAAAGATCATAATTTTTTTTAGTTACATGAACTGTTACGAAGTACGTTTGATTTTGCGTTTGAAGCTCGTGTTTTTTCCGCAAACTTTGCAGTAATATGTGCGAAAATGCTGGCTTGCGCAATTGCCTCCTGTACTCTCACGCAAGATGTAGCATGTTCGGATATATCAAGATACAGCGATGGGCACAGTTTCCATGAAAAATTTAATTCCACTTTGCCTTCCTGTATCCCGTTCTCACCATGCGATATGTTTAAATAGTAACTGTATCATTTGGTCTCTTCTATTTTTGTGGAAAGACTTGCCCGACTTGTAAGAATGATTTGCGAAAACGAATTTATCTGAAACGTATCACAGTCTTGCAATGTTCTACTCATCAAGTGCCTACTAATTTTTATGGTGAGAAAGCTTGCAGATGTGGTTCATGCAACTGACCGTATTAGAAAAACCTTGCTGAACCGTTGTGCTCCACAACTCAAGTTGATTTGGATCAGACGACTTGAACGCCGTGGTTGAAAAGCATGCAACGCGAATTGACTGACATTTACAGCGGGCGTTGACATCGTTTTATAGATCCAGTATTGAAGTAGCAGAAAGACAGAAGCCCATGGCGGCTGCTGGTTAAGTCATTTAAAAAACTCAAGGAAACGAAAAGTATTTGGGCATTGCTGGAAATCGAAGAAAGCGTTGCTGGTTTACATCTTTTCAATTAGCGCAAAAGCTTCTCTTCAATGGGTGTTGTGAGATTGAATAAAAAATCGTTTCAGTTGACGGGAAATAGTCTTGAGTCGTGGGATGTCAACTTATCAACGACTCGTTGCGAATTACCAGGCAATGATGAGGTGTACATAAAATATGCGAAGCGGTTCAGGAAAGCATCAAGAGTTTTAAGAGCGCGTCGATCTCGCGCTGTCACGCTTGGTCCGAGCAGTGGCCGAAAGGGTGGCTGTTTCTCGTCTTTTTGCGCAATGACGCTAATGAGAGGTGACCACTATGGTGTCTACTCCGCTGTTTGGCATCGTGTTCGCAGCGGTCGCAGTCTACTCGCCGTGTCGTCGCGGTCGGATCGTTCAGAGGCTGAAACCTGTGTGTGTGTGTGATGTGGTTGCCGGGGAAGGCTGTGGAATGCGCGGCTGTGCATTGTGGCTGGGCAGGAAAGGCGTGCGTTTGCACACGAAACTGAAAATTTGCCAAGGAACTTTTATTGCATAGAATAGAGTGAAATGGTATTTCAAGTGAAGGCTTATATCAGCAGACTCGCTGTCATCTTGTTTGGAGTGAGCAGGCGACCCGAAGTGTTTGATGGTCGTAAGGATTGATTTTAGGTCCTCTGTGTCCAACTAGCGGGCCATGCGGCCAGTCGAAGGTTTTATGCGCCCCGTTTTAGGTTTTAGCTGCAGTGAAAGTATCCTACATACTGACAACCAGTTCTTATTTTGATAATCTTGAATTTGACATTTTTGATGAAGGCAGTCCTCAGTGCCACTTTAACACGTCTCTTACCATTGCAGTTGGGATTCGAACGCATTCAGTACATTAGCTTAAAGCTAAATTTAGTTTAAGATCAAAGTAAGCCATTCAATGTGCGGCCCTCACTATTATGTCAATCAATATGCGGCCCTGGTTAAGATAGTGACATAATTTTTGGCTCAGTAAGCCATTTGGTTGGACATAGCTGATCTAGGTGCAATGCTATTAATTGAGGAATGTATGCTGAACTCAGAAAAACGTCACATGATGACGTTTTAGGTTTTTTATCCAAGCTACCTCCGTCCATGCACTAAACAACCAGATGCTCTTTGCATATAGACAATAGTGGAGTCCTTGCAAATCACTTTCCATTTACCAGTGCTATACATTACACAAATCTGAATGTTCAGGTTTAATCTGGGCTTCTTGCGTGGGAGAAAAAATTATGAATCGTGCACATAATAGTAGTCAGTAAGAAGACCAATAACCACAGGCTTGCCTTGAGCTTAGTGTAATGAGGTATACTCCTGTCTTAAGTCCTGGGTTTGTGGAGTTAAACCTTGAAATCTCAACGTGTCTTAGAAAACGTCTAAATACAATACACTTCATGTTTTGAGCTTTTGGTGCGTAATGCAGCGGNGGGGACCCTTGTATTGTTTACTACAAGTGGATTCTGTCTATTTTCTTACTATTAATGCGCCTATGCGTTGAAGGTATCGACGCATGTTACTCAGTAAAATTGTTTTTTTAAACCATATCAAAGAGTGTACCCACAAGGAATTCAAGTCAGTGCGAAAGATTACATGCACATTGCGCAATGATGTTTTACTGATCATGTCATCACCGTAAATTTTCTTTTCTAAAAACCCAATGCAAGAGTTCAGAAGTGGACGAAACAGACGCCACCTTTGTATAACGCTTCTGTTACAAAATTCTGAAATTAATCTGAAAGTACTTTTTGTAGTCGCTGCTGAGTGATGCCAAAAAGCGCTTTGTTTTTCACTATTTCAGTCGCACGAAGGGTTTGATATTCGATTTGTCGGGAGATTTTGCTTGAAATTCTGGCTACTTGAAATCCTTTTAACCGCTTTCAATATTTTCGGCTTTATGCAAACAGTTCTTTGAGCGACGTTTTGAAAAGTGATGCTGCTGTAAAAAGAGCGTCGTAATGAAACGCTCAGACGTGGGAGGTCCCGTGATTCTGATCTGCGCCAAACCCTTGACAGACCATGAAAAGAGCTGAACCGACGCACACGCCCGCACATGCCCCCGGAACATGGACGTCATGAGTCATTAGAAAAAAGGATCACACAGATGGGGCGTCATACGAATCGTAAAATCGTCTGACAAAGACACAAACCTGGTTCGAGACGAAACCAACGCTTGCTGTCGGATCGCGCGAGAAATATCGTGACGTTGCAGTAGTGGCAACTGATTGTTCCTGGAAACCTGCGTGTTGTGCATTTATGCAGCTATGCTTACTATAGCCTTTGCATGGGTTGCTGTTAATAGACCCTTTTTTGTATTTCATAAATGTTTGGGCACAATCATCGATTTTATTTCAGGGTTTATTTTCAATCACAAACTATTTTAGCATTTTCTTTGCTATGTGGAAATTAATCGAATTATTACGCACTGTTTTTATTGTAGCCAAAATATCTTAATGGCTATGATTTGTTCAGGTTTATTATAATGCTTAATTTGTATTCCATGATGCCGCTGCAATTTTGGATATAGCAAAGCTACGTGTTCGGAAAGGTGGAATCTAAAAGCAAAGTTCGGTGCTACGTGGATAATGAAACTTTCTATAAGTTTGGTGATTTTTTTATGCTTATTTGGTACGTATTTGTATGAATGCCCAAACTTTTTAAACAGATGTCGCAAAACGTGAGGAATCCTATTGTTGAGGAATCCTAGGAATCCATTCCTATTGTTGTCCGTCATCATTTTACAGCTTTGCCTGTGTGTGTTAAGCAGCAAGATCCCCCCTCTGTTTTAATTTCAATTGGTGTTTAAACTATTAAAATTTGAATAAAAATATTATGCCGAGAGTTCACGGATAGAAAACAATGCGCCACAGACGGAATCCAATTGACGTTTTTTGACGATGTCGTTGAAGGTGGTGCCTTTTCTGGAAATACGACCTTTTGCAATCCCGATCCGTGTCACAATGGTGCTTTATGCAAAGAAACAAACATCACTTACATTTGTCAGTGCCTTGACGGTTGGAGTGGACGAAATTGCACGGAGGTATGTTAAAGCGACCGACCTGCCAGCCTTTTGATGGAACTAATTTCAAAACAGAGTTTCGTACGTTTATTATGGTTTTTAGAAATTATGTGCAACCTCTGTCTTTCAAAGGTAAATTCAGCATAAATTAGTTTTTATGAAACATTCGGAATAGATCTCACCGTTTCGTTATTGTAGATATTTGTTTGATTACAGATCTGAACCGCATTTTGTTTTGCTTACCAAATTTTTACGATTGCAGACAAGTAAAGTGAACACGAGTACGTGCGATGACATTACATGTAATTTCAACGAGCGATGTCTCGACACAAATTCATCCGCCCGATGCATCTGCGTTGAAGGTACGCGCTCCGTGATCATGAACGCATCTGTCCTCTGACATTTTGCTGCTTGAAGGGCGTTGGTCGTACAACCGGACTTACTTTGTGGCTGATTTTAATAAAGATTGTTCAAATTAAGTTTGCACTGATCTTCATTGAAGTGAATATGTTTACTTGCTAATATTTCGAAGGATTGTGTACAGCGAAGGATTTAGACGTAAAAAATTTTCCCAGTGAATAGTGTTTACTGCCAGGTTATGATCGAGATGACCATGGGAACTGCTCAATTGATATCGACGACTGCGCCCTCAATCCGTGTGAAAACAACGGAACGTGCGTCGACGGAGTGAATGAATACACCTGTAAATGCCTTGAAGGTGATGAGAAAAGAATCATAGTTTGAGTAATTTTCTAAACGTTCTTTGTGCTCCACAACTCGAAGTTGATGATAAAAAATCTCTTCGTTCAGCAGTATTGAAGTTGTTTGTTCAGCAATATGCGCAATCGAAACACGTTTTGTCACGTGACGTTGAACCGCGCAAAGTATACCACATTGCGTCTTGGCTGGCTTGCAGTAAGCAACTCTGATGCTTGCCAGCAACATTAACCGTAACCAAATACCAGTGCCATGGGCAATGCCAGGTTTGCACCATTGACAGTCTCTCACTGCCGTGAGAAACACCTTAGAAGAATCCCTGTGGCATGCAAAAATATTCTCACTACAGCGACATTGTGGTAGACCTAATAAAACCAAAAATATTACGTTTCAAAGCTGCGCAATTATAAGTACGCAAAGTATAGAAAACGTATGGATTACGACCTCGGCCAAATTGTTGGTTTGCAGCATTTTATTGCTCTGCGGGTACTAGAAAAGTAGTGGAACAGTTTCTCTAAATATTAAACAAATTGTTTGCATCCAATGGCTACATCACGCTGCAGTTACATCCAGACTTTACATCAGTTCCTCCCTTTCGCGGCCATCCAGTGATTATTGTATTTCAAGGTGCTGAAGAAGTTTGTTGTATTTCAAGGTGCTGAAGGTTATTTTTAAAATGAAGAGGAAGTCCTTCGAAGAAAATTAAGTTTAAATTCTTTTGCGTCGAAGACAAGAAAATATCGTTAAAAATGCAAGAAATTAATCATCCAGTGCAAAGGTTCAGTGTGAAACCTGGGTGTGAAAAAGAAAAATCCTTTAATGACGCGATAACTACGTGGGGAGGGTGAAGAAAAAAGTAGAGCAATTTTTTCATTACATTAAAAAGAGAAAACATTACAGACCAAAGCATACATTAAAATTAATCTATATTCTAGATATAGAGGGTTACATATGTATTTTTCATTGTAGTCACCGCATCTTTCAATAACTGTGCTTCATCTTCAAATGAGGGCATTTATTCTAGCTTTGTAAAACCAAGCTGTTTGCGAAGCAAATTCGTGACAATAGTTTTTACTTGTTTATCATTGCCGCGATGCTTGCCTCTGTTGCGATCGGAAAGCCCGAGCGGTAAGTGCGCAAAACTTCACACTGTGGCAACAAACAACAATAGAGATCACATGCCATGATCACTCTATTATTGCTTATTCGCGCCACATAATCTAGGTGTTGTTCTTCGTGCACATCCCGTTTGTGGTGAATCGCACGTTTAACGCAACGCCAACCGACAGGTTGCAACACCTCTCAGTGCCTCTTGATACACCAAATAGATTGTAGTCTGAAAAATGCTGTGAATCAGGTGAACATGTAGGATGCGGCAAAGTTGTCCACTTAAAAGAAGTGATTGCTTCCCTTGTTCTGATGCACCTGTCTTGGGACCCAGCTGACACACACGTTTGAAGAACCAGATGTGAACACTACCATTATTCCAGCCCTGATGCCAACTCACCGATGTTTATGCACCTATCGCCTGTTATGAAAGCGTATGCTTTTGTGTTATTGTCTCTGTTAACAGAAATTGATTGGCGGTCACCTCGAGACATGCCACAGCTTCCATTTCCTAATTCAGAGATATTTTTGGACCTCCTCATCGACGGTGGCATCGTCTCCACCATCTCATTTGTAAAAAAATTTCCTGTGAATGTTGACAGGCATTTATCCGGCAGCAACCTGGAATTCGATTACTATTCTTTACTTGGGAGGGAATTCAAACGAGACGGCTATTACGAAATGAAATAAGCTCAGAAAAACGCATATCTTTATCTAAACCTGAAAAAAACAGAATGAAAAACTGCGATCTCACAAATATATGTGGCTTAAGATTTCTTGCAAATTTTAACAAACGTTTTAAAAACGCATTTCTTCTGTGAAAAAATTGCGTTAATTTTTTACTCTTCCTCGTAATTGTTAGTATGCTGATGACAAAAACGTCGTTCACATCACAAGCAAAATTGAAAGTTATACAAAAACCAGTTGAACAAGAGGATTAACAATCATTGCTAAGTTGTCTGTTTCTGCTGTATACCTCTCTTCGGAAAAAAGTACAATCGAAACAATGATGCACGTGTTTTAACTGTTTGTGTTTGACATGCCTGATTGACCATTTTACCCGCTTTTCAGATACAATTGGCCAATTGTGGCATCAACGCACAATCTTGGACAGTTTTCATCATTGTAGTGTTTGTACGCAATATTTGTTTTTGGTTGCGATTTTATGTTAGCGTCGTACTAACTTTTGTACTTATTCGCGTACAAGGACTTTCAACGTTTTTCTTTGTTACCCTAAAGCGGTTTCATAGATTACCGTTTACCCAGCTAACGGTGTATCCAGAACCTTGGAGCCCCGAGACAATGACTTAGCGGGGACTTTCACAGAACTAGTCACTCAGGCTATTTGAAAAATAAAAGCAAATACGAAATGTACATAACACCGCATGTTATGTACATTGCATATTCTAATATTTTATTCAACTGCCATGTATCTACATCAGTCAAGATCCTTTGACGATGATCTGCCGGTCAACACAACCCTGCCCTACTCTGCCAGGTTTCAAAATGGTTCTTGCACCAGTAACCACTTGCGACCACTCAACCGCAATAAACGAATCCACAGACGTGACACGTTAATCTGCGTACTTGCCACAAGGAAAAGTCTACCATGGCACCGCACAGTTAGACGTTGTTGGATGGAAGTACGTAGAACAACAACGTACCTTGGGACCGAAAGCGGTTGCAAACCTATTGTAGAGTTGTCTCTTGCAAGAAGCAACACATCTGTGATAATTACTTCAAACCTCACTGAATTTGCAGTATTGCTAAGAAGTCAAATTGCAAAGAAAACCTATATAGTACAAAAATCAATGGAGATTAAGGGGCACCTCAAGGCCTTTCAATAAACGGGGCCCGAGGCAAGCGCTTCATTTGCTTCATCCTAAGATCACTATTGTAGCCAGGATCGGATTTCCTGTGTAGTCTTGCTAGGCTAGAACCTAGGGCGGCAGGATGGTAAAAACACCTTATGAAAACTGTTAAATAAATTGGTGGTAGCGGTAACAATCGCCAAAATAGAACCAACCAAATATTCTCGAATTTGGCTGGCGAAATACCTGTGTACAAGTCGGATGGTCAGTATTTTTTTAGTTTTTATGCTTCTTGTGGGAAATACTCTTTAACCTATAGTTATTTATTCAAGTATTTACGAAGTTGCTTTAACTAATATTGAACCAAACGTTTTGTCACATTATTTTCTGAATGCGTTATTTTTGTTTTTATTTTTGGTATTTTTGTTCTTATTTTTGGTATAAATTTTCATAAGCACGGCGCCACACAACAACGTGCATTACGTGAAAAGTGATTCTATATTTTGTTTTCAGATCTATACGAGAAAAATAGGTTGTCACTTAAAATCAAACATTGGGTTATTTCTAGGCTAGACCATGAGATATAACGAATCACATCATTCACATTATAAAGTGGGGTCGAAGAAGAATGGGTAAAGCTTCTATAACCTATGGGAGATAAGCACAGTGAATCCAACACTGCCTCTATAAAACAAGATGTAAAAGCGATGAGGTTAATATTGTGTTATGTGGTATGGAATCAGTTAGTGATTCACACAATCATTCCAAACAACGTAATCCAAACCAGGCTCGTAGCCAGGTTTTAAGATTTAAGATGAAAAATAGATTTTTTGGGTAAGATTTTTGTTTTATTAATACATGAGTTTGAAACAAAATGTTCTGGGAATAACAAATTTGAAGGGGTCAGGCAGTGCCGCAGCAGCCCAACTCTACCCCCAAAATGCTAACAGGGCACCCCTAATCGCGATTTATAATAAACGTTTTCGACGTTGTGCTACGTCTCGAAGCCGAATGATCTTCAAAACAAAATATCCTAATTGCAGACACAATTTTGGCAGAACCAGGCCCGTAGTCAAGTTTTAAGATTGGTGGGGGAGCAAAATACATTTTTAGGGGGAAAGATTCTTGTTTTATCACATATTTTAAACAAATTTATCTGAGCACAACAAAAGTTGGGAGAACACAAAATAAATTGCGTGCAACTGCCCCCGAATGCCACCCGGGTCTGCGGGCCTGGGCAGAACCGTCGCCAGAAAGTCTTCCATTGGAGGCTTCATATTTGTGCAGGGGGCTAGACATTCTGAAAGTTTATATTTACTTCACAACATGAACAGCATTTGTAGATTGTACAAATTATAAATATTTTCCCGCAAATACCCAAAATAGGTTCGTAGTTTCCAACTAAAATTTTTTGAACGAACTTAACAAAAGGGAGTCGTAAAAATCATTGCCATTTAATTGACGGCGATTATTTAGAGATGTCTTAATGACCTGCAAATGTAAAAAAATTTGCAGGATATCAGGATAAATCCTGTCGTTCAGTTATGGAAACACTATTACCGAAGGAGCAAACATGAGGCCGGTCAAAGTATGTGTGCCGCGATGAACGTTTTCTTTAATTGATAAACTTTGCCATAAGCTTAAGTGAAATATGCTTATAAAGCGTGCGCATTGGGCTTTTTACTGGCCAAAATACGCATGCATAAACCTTGCTGATGTCTGGACTTGTTGATCTCCTGGTGCATGGCACATGCTTAGATAACATTTTGTATCTCAAATCGCCTATAAATTTTAACAAATACAGACTAAGGCCTACGTGGACGCAACGGTTAACATCCATAATCCACTAACTGCACTACTCTGTTTTGGGACAACTTAGCAATGATTGCTAAATAGACTCACACGAATATATATGGATAGAAAATCTGGGTAGAAAAAAATTCAAGTGATCTGGCAACCCTAACATGTAGGCAGGGCCGGATAAATGAACGTGAGGCCCATCGGGGCAAAGTCGTGACCGCGAGGACCCCGAAACGCTTAGCGTACCTGCGCAGTTCACTCATGCCCGATCCTTTGCCTGCAGAGGCAGGTAGCGAAACTTGTTACCGGATTGTTGTACTCGCGGTCTTTATTGCGTTACAATAACACGGCAATAAATCTTGAAATGTTCACTTCAAGTTACGGTGATAGCGTTTTGCCGCATGTGACCAGGGCTCTCACTGAGGGTTTTTTTTACCCAGATCTGCTTTTAGTCAACCTGGGTGTCTAGGTTTAATTATGAAAAATCGCGTTAAATATGTGTTTTTTGAAGTGATAAAATCATCAGCAACTTCAATGTGTTCAATAGTATAAAGATAACTTTACATTACAATGCTTACATGCGCACATCAGGTGAGAAAGCACGCATATCGGATGAAGCAGAACGTGTTCAATCGGTTTCATATCCTCATGTAAGATCATTGACAGGTTTATATACAGCCTAGGGGCCCCGTCAGGTATTTCGCGCGTAAATATTCCTCCTGTTTGGTAAAATTTTTTTTATTCGCTCGTATAATATTTTCCGAACGACATCATAATTCAGTTCTCTGCCTTCAAAAGGGCTCCAATGTGTAAGTAGGCTACTCTGCTTTTAAAGACGCCCCCAACAACAACTGTAATGTGCAGGTACTCTGCTTTACAAGGGCGCCCAACAGCAAGTGCATTGTGTAAGTACTCTGCTTTCAAAGGGCCATAATGGCAACTCTAATGTGTAAGTCCTACGCTTTCAAAGAGGCCCACAATAGTAAATGCAATGTGTAAGTAGGCTCACTACGCTTTCAAAGGGACCCAATAGCAACTGTAATGTGTAAAGTGGCTTGCTTTCAAATGGGCCCAACAGCAACTGAAATAAATACGTAGGCTACTTTGCTTTCAAAGGGGCCCAAAGTAACTGTAATGTATAAGCATTTTTCTTTCAAAGGGCTCCCCAACTTCACTGATTTCACCAGATGCTTCATATTTCAATTTGGGGGGTCGAAGCCTTCTGTGAGGGGCTAAGTGGTGACTGGACTGAATTTTGGACCCCTGTGACAGTGTGGGCCCCCCAATTGGGGGGTATGGAGTGAGGCTGATACGGCTCTGGAGCCAGGCAATGCCCCCTGTGGCTACGGGCCTGATCCAAGATCAAGCTTCAATCAAGCTTAAAATGGAATTGCACCCCAATCAAGCTAAGAATAGAATTGCATTAAACCAAATAAAAATTCATGCAAATTTTTCCTCCCTGATAGTTGAAGTGCAAAAGAAGTATTGTGGTACATGTGCCCCAACTTATCCTCAAGTTAGGAAACGCTTTTCTCTTTGCATGAAATAGAAAGCAGTTTTTTTCCTGTAGTAAGTTAGGATATCAGCTATTGCTTTATCCAACTCAACGTTTCCATACTTAAATTTCAGGTTTCGAAGGCGATCGATGTCAGACCAAAAGCTCGGTGTGCAATCCCAATCCGTGTCAGAACAGAGGCGCGTGTCGAGAACTTCCCAGGTAAGCTTGCGAAATTGCGCATAAGAAAACGAAAAAAATGTGTTTCTTTCACTAAATGACAACGCATCGCCCTGCGTACGTGGCAGTGGGGTTTGTCAAACAGGATGCCAGCGACATGGAATTTTCAGAGGTGAGTGCTGTCCAAGCATCTGGAATATTGTTCTCGCCGATGTGCTCCGAGATATGAGACGGCACACTGCTGGTTTGGCTGAAGTCATTGAACTAACAGTTGATCTGAGTTTGTAGCTGTCTGCGGGCGTTTGGTTTTAAATGTCCTTGTGTTGACAGCTCATCAGGCGGATCTGGAGCTTCAAGTGCGCCGTACGAATGTCTCTGCCCAGTCGGTTTCGTCGGCTTACATTGTGAAGCAACGCACGACGCCTGCGATTCGAACCCGTGCGTTAACGGCGTGTGCCAGCAGACAGGCGGAATTTACACCTGTAAATGCATCGATGGATATACTGGTGTCAATTGCGAAGTTGATATTGACGATTGCGCAAGCAACCCTTGCATGTACGTATTTAATGGTTACATCGAGCCTCATCTGAGCTTCGCGGTAACGTTCGAACAAGTAATCACCTTGACGTTAAGAATGCATCAAAAAAGGGTATCAAAACGTTACAATGATTGTTGGAGATCTTGAAACCACTTCTGCAAGAATCAGGGCAGCAGGATGCGGAGCTAACGTTACTGACGAACCTTTTGCTGTTAGGTTGATTACTCAGGTTTCACACGCACTCCAACCATATTTGCTCACCTCAAAACACGTCAAGGTAACCAGGAAAATTTGTCAAAAGTTAAGAAATTCTATTACAAGTATCGCAGTGTATTTTCTTTATACAACAAAAAAATGCCGCAGGTCTAATACTTGCCTCGTCGCTGGTTTTTACCTAGTAATGGAAACTGCACAGACCTTGTCGCTGATTTTAATTGCTCTTGCCACCCTGGATGGAACGGCAAAACATGCAGCATCAACATCGACGAATGCTCGCCCGACCCCTGCGTGCATGGGACATGCACAGACCTGGTAATTGGAGTTTTTGCATTGCTATGTTAATTTGCCGGACTGATAATTTCTGACGCAAAATTTTTGGAGAAGACACGATGAATTGCTTAAAAAATGATCTGCTTGCATTGATAGAAGATTTGGTCATTGCTATTTGAGTAAGGGGTGAAACGGTGTTGGTGCATTTTGCGATAGAGAATGTCACATGGTTAACCAAAAAATCACAACTATTCACTTACAGAATATCTTGTCAGCTCTACTTGCTCTGCTTGTCAGCTCTACCGATTCTACTTTTAATCTAAGCCGTCGTGTTTTCTTTTTTGTCGCGACATAGCAGTCTAATAACTGCATCATGCATCCCTACCGCAAGTATATTAAATTAAAGTGGTTTTGTTAAGATTGCCGGTTACAATTGTTCTTGCGAACCTGGGTATGAAGGATTGAACTGCTCCGAAGACATTGATGATTGTCAAAGCAATCCGTGTATGAATAATGGGACGTGTGTAGATGGTAAAAGCATCTTCTTTGTATCCTAGTAACTGTCTCTTGTTTTTGCGCCTTTTTGCTATGCTCTTTACGAGTGCTGGTGAAAAGAGTCACCGTAGTACTGCTATAGTCAGATTCTTCGCTATGGACGACTTGTCAGAGCGACGCCTATCAACACAAGCAGTGCTTCTCTACCAATAAGTCAGCTGCGAACAATTCTTCATCGGAAACAGCTGGTTACTGTTTAAAACGTTTTGAAACGTTGAGAATGTTAGACGTTGCTCAAAGCAATCTAACGTTTTTTTGCGAAGAAGTTCGGGCAAACCGACCTAAGTGATTGTTACGGTAATTTTCTCATCGTGACAAACTGTTGATGGTGTTAGGTGTCCCTATGACTAAGAGCTCGTCTTAGACATGGTCTATGTTAAGAAATACCCCGGTAAGATACTGTTTGTGGTTGGTTATGGCTGGTGGCGATCATTCGTAATGGAAGTTTTTCTGCAGTTGGAAAGGATTTAATGGATGTACCTTCATGGCTTATGACTTGTTATTTGTTTGTGACGAAATGACAGTTTTGTTTTCGAGCCATCTGAAACATTTTTTTGTTCAGTCGCAGGTGCCACATAGATAATAAAGCGGTGGCAACTGCCTGATCGCAAGGTCGTTTGAACTTGCAACAAAGCTTCACTTGCTTAAGCCATATGACGCCTTTGTTCAAAGTCAGTGTATGTTTTGGAAACCTCAGAAACGTCAATCTCACAATATTTACCCGCAAAATGCATCTTACGGCATTTCACGCAAAGAACAATGTTGAGATCCTGCACGCACCTGTAGAAATATTTGTTCGCAACTCAGGTCTTGAAAAGACGTTCTGATTTAAAACTTTTCGCTGCAGGTGTTGCCAACTTCGCGTGTGTGTGCAACGGGACAGGCTTTCAGGGTCCACTGTGCGACGAAGAAATCGATGAGTGTTTCACTTTAAGCCCGTGCGCAAACAACGCATCGTGCCACGATCTAATCAACGATTTTGAATGTCGCTGTCATCCTGGTTACGAGGGCAAGCGTTGCGAGGTAAAAGATTCATTCAAATGACTAAAATTTGATAAGTTTGGGACATTTAGAACCCCCACTCTGNTTAAAATGACCATCAGTTGGCAAGGTCATTTGAAACAACTTCACTTCCTGCTGATATTTTTGTGAACTGAGTGGNAATTTTCTCAGCACTGCGCGATTTTTGAATTGATTTCTTGCGCACGATTTTCCCACAACATCCAGTTTTTGTGCAGGAAAATACTGGACATTACAAAGTAAATAAAAGTTACTTTGCATTGCACTGTTCTGAAGAGCACAAAGACGTGAAAGGACTGGTTCTGACTCAAAAGAAGCACCATAATTGCCTATCACAGTAATAACGTTACAGTGCTTTAAGAGCAGAAAGCGTCTAACGGAAGGCTCAGAACCGTCGCCAGAGTCTTCAACATGGGTGCTTTACGTTTGTGCACGGGGGATTGACATTGTAAAAATTGACAAAACCCCACTGATTTATAGTGTTTCATGTTTCAATTTGGGGGTCTTGGAGCATTGTTTAGGGGGCGTAGCTCATCAAAGCACCCTCGTGGCGACGGGACTGGGAAGGCTACATTCACCATCAAAACTATTGCTTCAACACGCTTATCAGAACAGCAATTGCTGAAAAACTGTTGACTCTTAAAGTCTCCCTTGATTGCGTTTCGAAGGGGTGGCAAGACGCCGTTATTTTTCTGAACCAAGTTTCTTTGCAGAGTTCAACACTAACGAGATTCACGCTGCCTGTGAAGGTGCTTGTTTTGCACGATCGACTGGTGGATGTGCATCTGCCTTGCTCTGTTTCTGTTGGAATGCACTCGCGTGGTCTTGATGTTGCGTTTAGCTGTGCAATGTCTTATGTGTTTGGCTGTTTGCATGCGGTTGTCACACGGAAGTTTTTCAAATAAGCTGGCCGGAAAAGTATGATTTTAAGACAAATAGATGACAATGCCAAACTCTATTATACGAAGTATTAGGTTTGTAAATTCGTTACTACAGAGTTCATTTGTAGTTGGCAATGGTCGCAAAACCTGTTTCGTAGATTTCGAAGGAAAAGAAACAATGCACAAATTCTTGCAGGTTGATGTGAATGAATGCTTGATGCAACCGTGTTACAACAACGCCACTTGCCTTCAGCGGTCAAATCAATCTCTCTACGGGAATGTAATCAACACCAGTTTCACATACACACAGGCTGCAGGGTTTGTCTGCCTGTGCGCAGCAGGTTGGCTTGGTTATTGTTTTTTTCTTGCAACTCGTTCAGCCACAACTGTTTTTTGTTAAAGCTGATTTCGTTCTGCTGTCCTGCCAACACCTCCTTCATCGCAATCTTCTCAAGAGCGTTTTTCGTATAATTGTGAGGTTCTTCTTCTGAAAATTGAATATACATTTCGCAGCTTAGGGCTTCTAAGTTCTAATCACGTGAAAATGACGGGTCGGCAGAAATTAAGTGTAAAGCAAATAATGAAACTGAGTTGCAAATTGCGGCGTGCGTGCAGTTGAAGTGTAAGCCTGCAGTTCGAAAAACTTTGTTTTAGAGCTCACTGAACAGTTAAAGGACTGTTAACGGGACGATTCCACTGTTTTAACATTTTTGTGGTCATCATCTGGTTTCAGGACAACACCTGAAACTCGCCCTGTGGCTCCGGTACAAAATTTTGTATGGACACAAGATGTCGCCCTTGATTTTTTACGTGCAACTTGGTTTGATCGAATTGCTGTGTTTGAAGGTTACACTGGGGAACTTTGCGACACAGAGATCGATGAATGTTTTGAGATGAAGCCGTGCATGAATGGGTCGACTTGTGTCGACGAGATTGCGAATTACACGTGTCTGTGCAGGGAGGGGTTGGGGGGAAGAAACTGCTCGGTGGCGCTGACTGGATGTGACCACGGACACAGATGCCAGAATAACGGCACGTGCCGACCTTACCTGCAGAATGAACTCGAAGGTACTTCTGCAATCCCGGGTTGGAATTTATGTCTAATTTGATAATACTGTCTCATGAAACTAAAAGGCATGGCGCCGTGTATTTGTATTTGACATGATTTGTCCGACGGGATGAAGTAAAAGTTAAAGTGTGATAGACATCTACATCTTTGTAAACCTTTTGAATATTTTTTCTCTGGCATTTATAACCAAGTTTAAAATCGCAGCTTTGCTGGATTTTTTTGCAATACACATTCCGCCGGATTCCGCGCGAAGCAAAGCTCTGTCATAAATATTGACGATTCTCTGTTGACAAGATTTCAGTTTGTTGAATCGTATAACGAATAATGCGGTGACCCCTGCGTTCAAACTCTTCTCTGTTGTTTTGCCGTTACGATTCAATAAGTCAGTTTGCTTTCCAGAAGCTCTGGTTTTGCACGTTCCTACGAGTTGCCACATGATTAAACTAAAGTAAAAGATTTTACGCGACAGATATCCACAATTACACATGCGATTGCTTGGCGGGGTTCGCCAGTTATTATTGTCAGAGCGAAACGTCCATGTCTTTTTCGATGAACTCGTCGGTGACCTTTGACATTCATGGCAAGCTGGTCGGAGATCGTCAGCAATTTTCCGTGGATTTCCGCACTACTTTTTCCGCGGGAATTCTGCTGACTCTGCTGTTTGATGAGGAACATAGCTCTTTGCAGGTAAGACTTTGCAAACGACTGTGTGCTTTGAGGTCCGAAAAGTTTATTCGTGACCAGATTTAGAAGTCTCTTTTATAGACGGAAAAGATAATAGTCGCAACATTTGCATAGTATCAGTGTGTGACTGGTCCAATTGCAGTATATGCAAAATAACCGGAACCGATTGTTTGATGTCACAACTGACGCAAGAACGGAAGCCAGGAAATTACATATGACATAATACAACAAGGAAATACAAAGAAAGGGAAGCAGAAAAACTTTGCTTGTAATTTTTAACCGGTTTTCAACTCAATCAGGGAGCCAGCGGCGTACGCAGAAAATTTTCATGGGGAGGGTTTGGTTCAGGGTCATATGGTGGTCATTTGTATTTGGTGTGCGGTGTTTGTGACGTCACAATTTGACGTCATGTCCACGTTTCCAAACCAACGTTTTGGCGAAGTTTGTTGACATAATAATGCATATTTTTCTACACGCACTCCCCTTATTTCATGTGTCATTGCACTGAATGT
>JGI24158J21664_10001233_pt1 | contig 28112 bp, 20 predicted proteins | sample Ectturendosymbi3_FD_21664 | JGI IMG/M metagenome (IMG submission 21664) | reverse complement strand
GGCAGACCCTGACGACTGACTCTCCCGAGTCTGCACGACGTAAAAGCTCTGCGGAGGGGGTTCCGGGCTCTCTTCGCGGTGGTGGAACGACGCGTGCTTTGTGTCGTCATAATAAAGCGTCCGACCTCGGCTGCCCTTCCCTTGCGTCATCGGCGTAGAGGAGCTCGGGAACGCTTTGGAGTTCGTTGTTTCCGGCTTCCTGACGTCGTCAGGCGACTTCCTGACACTGCCCGAAGGCTTTTGACGGTTGTAGAACTCCAGGTTGTCCAATTTGGAAACCGGGCGCTGGTTCAGCATCTTGGCCCCGATGGCGCGCCCGCTCCCGGCCGAGCCGACGTCGGGCCGCGACAAGCTTCGGTGGCGCGGGGGGGTTTCTTCGTCGGTGGACCTCGACTCCCTGCGCGAATGCCTGGCAAGAAAGACGTGGTTATTGATGATGTCAAACTGATGACGCGGTGTGGGCAGTAATTAAAACGTAAGAAATGCAGAACGAAGAACAGCGGCGAACCTTCATGCTTTTGCCGAAAAATTTGACCCTCACTGTTTCAAAGTCTATTTATTTATCACGCGCCTGCGTTTTTGGTGACATTAGTAAACAACAAGCAATTTCCCAAAGTGCTTCACGGCAATGGGCGATCTGCATTTACGTTCTTATCGGCGGATTGCGACTAAAACCGCACCAAGGTTGTTTTCACCAAATTGTCTTCGCATTTCGAGAACCTATCCCGCACAACAGTGCTCGTGGAGGAAGCGGGTTTTGGCAAGTGCGTTTGCTCACTCGGAAAACGTTTTGGGCTTATGAGGAGAACCTATCCTGAGTAATGGCATGACACGTAAGTCACAACTATTCGCTGAAAGGTGATTGCGAGTTTCCGTACAGAGTTGTGACTTGGCCTTTGTGGCTGTGCAATTGAAAGGGAACATAACAGATCTTAGCAATTAAAGGGGCATGACACATTTCCGTTGATGTTGAGTCGCCGTGTTTACGTGGTTGCCAGATAGTCAAGGGCAGGTACGAGAATGATATTAAGTTTTCTGAACTCAATTCTTCGAAAACCTACGAATTTACTCAACTTATACAAAACAAAGAACTGAACATAGACTTGTTATAAGAGCCACAGCAGACCAGACTCTTCCATCATGCAATAAATACGTTGTTTATAAGCAAAGACACCGTCGCAAAGTTAGCAAGATATTGCAAAGTAGTGTCAGAAAACGAAAAAGTGCCGAGCAAATAGTTGCGTGTATGTGTGCTTCAGTGCAGAGGGAAATACCTGTAGGGAAACGTTGTGTCTCCAACATAAACTTCAATTCTTCGAAAAAATACAAAGAAATAGGAATTGCAGAAACGAAACGTTTCAAAAATAAAACAGGTTGAACAAACATTAGCCTCTTGCCGATAAGAAAAGTATTATTCTTGGCATGGGCGACGGAAGGATTTTTTCCAGGGGAGAGGGGGCAATAGTAGTTTTTTTTCAAGGGAAGCAATAATTTTCCCATGGGTGGGCAAATAGATCTTTTTTCATGGGGAGGGTAACAATGGTGTCATTTCATTGGGAAAATATCAGGTTTAAAAATCCAGAAGGGTTGCCCCCTGCCACCCCTTTCCGACGCCCGTGATTCTTGGTGGACCTGGGACACACAGAGAGTAAAAGACTCAGAATAAACTCCCCTGCGACCAAGTCNCGCGGCATTCACACCAACACTTGCTGACATGCATATTACTTGAACAACTGGTCTCTGTANAAGTGTTACGTTTCAACTTCAGCGCGANTAGAGAACTGTCTGCTTTTATNACAACACAGAACGGTGACGCTTCACAGAAAAACTGTCAATAATCGCACACATTTTGTTGTTGGTAGATGCCAAGGGAGCGGAAATACGCGCAAACGCTACATCAAATATGTGCTGGTGGTGGTTTTCGTATTTAAGGCAAAAATTTCTTAACTACGTCAATGCAGATAATTTAAAATCCTCTTCGGCACGCTCATAAGGATTCAGCACATGCCCTAGAGCAGAGGCTCCCAACCTGGGGTACACGTACCCCTAGGGGTACATTTGCCTATCTGAAGGGGTACATTTACTGTAAAGTTAACAATACAAGGGAAAATACATTTATATATCATTTATTTCCGAATATTTTTAAATCAGAAAAGTTCCATTGAAAGTCAGTGGATTTTTGTTATTTTACTCAACCTTTTTGCCATAATAAATTTTAGGGGTACATGTTCACCTGCCAAAATGCTTAAGGGGTACATAGTCGGTAAAAGGTTGGTAACCCCTGCCTAGACAGAGAGAGAGTTTAGAACAACATTGGCGGGACTGATAGCACCACCTCAAGTCCGTGGAATAATAAAACTTATTTGGAGAAGCGCAGTAGAAGAGTTGCATCTATCACATTTTGTAATTGAGCTGAATTAAATTAGTTACTTAGTTTCATGTAAACGTTTTCGCAATTGTAATAATCCCTTGTTAGAACCAAATTATCATTACATTTTGTTTTTAGAAACTAAACGAATGTCAAACAAATCCATAAACAAAGCCAGTGAAACACTTGCCATGTAACGTGCTGCAGGTTTGCCAAGAAAAGGGCGAAATGTTCCAGACACGCTGTTCGCGTGATTTGGATGGGGTACGTATCTGCCGGACCTAACGGTGTTGTACGCAGGGCTAAGTCTGCTAGGCAACCATGTGCTTGGTGCATGCTAGAGGAGATTTTACCGTTTTTATTCCCTGCTGTTCTAGCTTCGATAGCGTTTGAAGTGTTTAGTTTAGGTTTGAGAACAACTGCACTTCTGTGGATTACAACGGAAAATGAAATCTCGAAATGGTGCCTATTTCTACATTCGATGCTTGCAAAACTTTGTGACAGGACTACACCATATAAGGGCCGAAAAATTATATTATCATGTGCAGCGCGACCCGTTATAGCCTCATCACCAGGTTGCTTGAAGCTGGTCGTTCAGTCGTTGTTGTCAGTTTCGCGTCTCAACTTTCGTATGAGACCAGCTCTGTGGTCACATCTTGTGTTTGAGGCTACTACTATTCGCGTGCTTTGTATAAATCATCATTTCACCCGTAAGACTTTGCATGCGGTTTCCAGGACGGATGATAATCCGTAAAATGTGTGAAAAATCGATTTCCCATAAAACCAATTTGCTGATTGATTCAACTACGTCACTTCCGTTAAATTTCATATTCAAAATATCACGCGATGACATTGAAATTTCTTTGAGTATGTGCTGTCATCTGCCACCACTGCTTGATAGCAGCGTATTAGCAACACAAAACCCATTGCAGCAGACGCATGGAATAACCAAGCAGTAGGGTGGAACGGGGCAAGTAGCAGGAGGGTTACTTTCATAAATGGCAAACCTTAAAGCCATGTCGCTTATGGCCACAATTGCTGCTGTGAGATCAACGCCAGCTACAGGCGTATCTCGATATCCACCCTTTCTGTGCCTAACATACGACTTTATATCGGGATTAAAAGCATGGCAAAAGTTTGCACGAAAACTAGTAGATTGCAGTCCAAGCTTACAAGTCATTAAATCTTACAATTTGCGGAAAAATCTCGAAAAGGTATGTTTTCCCTTGTACTACAAAGAGCCTATAGGTGTGGATTAAACAAACAACTTCCATATATTGTATAGTGAAGCTTCTATTCCGATTGGTAACAAATCAAGCTTGGTAAAGCGCAGACATCTATTCGAAAGGAAATTGGAATCGTAGTCGTAAGACTATCGGCTAAAGAGAATCACGAAGACTAAACTAAGCTTTCGATTCAGAGCATGCCTTTGGATCAGTCGTTTGTGAAAATCAGCGATTGCGTCACGGATGACGTCATGCGACAGAAGAAATACGCACTGCTGCCTGACGTGGCGTGCAGTTAGTCGAGTCTCATGCAAGCCTTGAAGATATAGCGCGCGCAAGCTTTAAAACGTTCATTACAGAGCGCGCGCGGGTTAGTTTGGGTTGTGTACAAGGCGTGCCGTTGCGTTCACTTGCGCTACGGGCAGCACGTACCTCACCAATGCAAGTGCTCTCCGCTGCGCCGCATTAACCGCCTACAAAACACCATCGCCGGTGGTCACTACCAGCAAAGCGACATGACGAGCATGTTGGCTTGGTAACCAGTGTAAGCATCGTTCAAAAACGGGGATCTCCCCGACAACAAATATCGGAAACAGCAACAGCAGAAGTTAAGAGTTGACGTCGTGATTGTTAGATGTCGCAAACATACGCATGAAGCTTTAGGACTGGTCCTACCGCCAGCCGACCAATCACGTGCATCCACCGCATACCAGGCCCCACCCACGTACGTAAGGCGTCCTCACATGATATCATCCTGTGATGACGTCGATCTACTTACACAGACGTCTCGTGGAAAGAGTCGTTGAGTGAATCTATGTCCAACAAACTACGCGGAAAAAAGAAAAAGGCTTTTTATCGCGCGTTGGTTCATTTTAACAGTAAGTCCGTGAATTAGTTGTTTCAAGAATCTGATGCGTAGTGACGTGGTAAAAGTCGCTCATTAAATGACGTAATGCAATAAATCACGAGGCAAGACAGTGATGTCACCGTCGCTGGGCGAAGTAACGGTGGGCTGAAGTGTTTTTGTATGCTGTCGTTAAATTTGGACTTCACTAAAAAGGCAAAAATATGAATTTTTTCTCAAGCTGACAAAAGGAGTCAAAACTGAAACGCCGCGAACACATCAAAAACTTTCGAATGTTTATTGAGGAGGAGTAAATCGCAAGTATAACATAAGTAAGAGGGGGGGAGCCTCTAAGAATAACAATCAACGTAGTTCTCACGTCGTCAAACGTAATTCTCTCGTCATCGAGCGCACTTACCTCGGCAGCGAGCTGTAGTGGGCAGCTGTTTCGGAGAATTTGCGGCGCTCGTCACGCTTCACTTGCTTCGTGGTGCGAGGCGGGGGTGAGGGCTGGTGCTCGTGGTAAGGCCGGGGAGGAGCAGTATGGGGGAAGGGGTTGCTGAGCATGGTCGAGGGGTCAACCGAGCGACGACCCGAGACCGCCTCGTGCCAGGTCTGCAGTAGAGGGTGATGTTAGGGGGGTTAAAAAAGGTCACAAGAAATCGTCGTTTGTTACGTCAGTGGATGATTATTTAATCACAAACGGCGGACGGGTCAACAATTGTCCGCGCACTGATAATTCCACTGTGTGTGGAAGCAGTCCACGCTGCACACGCAGTTTATTGCAAACACACGGTCGTCTTTGGTACACGAAAACGGGAAGGGCTGAATAGCCTTATAATGGAAATAACGGTTAAAAAAACGATATAAACGACATTTGAGACGTTTCGGTAACTACTGCCACCATCATCAGTGCACTTGCATACGGTTGTCTGATACGCAATTAAGTGTTTCAAGCGCTTGTGTGATTTCTAGTCAACTGAAGCACAACGAGTTTAAATCTCACAATCACCACAGCAGAGCGTGTGTACGGTGAATTGCTCCGTACGAACGAATATTACAAACAGTTTCAAGTCAAACAACAGTAAATCGCATACTGCGGGGTCTTCGTTCCTTATTCGTTGCATCGCAGTGACAGGTACGCTGGGGGGGCGGGGTCGTTCGAAGCTGGTGCGGGTTTGAGACCTGCGTTGTCCAAAGGGTACGTTGTGGTGAGTCACGGAGAAAAATCGTTTTTTGTGCCGCTGCCAGGCCCGTAAGCCGCTTGGGACACCTGGGGGTCGAAGAGTTTTCTGAGAGGGGCCCAAATTTTTTCTTGTACGTCCAATAGCTTTAAACTATGTCCAACACATTTTTCCAAGGGGGGATCGCTCCCCCCTGGTTACGGGCCTGGCCGCTACCGCCACAAAAGGAAACATCTGCAGTTATTATCAACAACATCACGACAGTGGATTTGCTGAAGCAGCGTCTTTCCCACCTTTTCTGTTCCTCGGCTTGTCTGTTCCGGAGCTCCTTTGCTTTCGCCTGGATCCTGCAGCATAAGATTGTTAATAGGAAAGTTCATCTTTTAGAAAGTCTATCTTGTTGCAGGAGCAAAACACACTTGAGCGCTACTGACATAAAAAGCACAAGTTCAGTTATGAATCATTTCGCTGATTTTTCAAGAACAGTTGACACGAAATCACCTTTCATTTTCTTCTTTCATTCTTTCGAAATCCTTTTCCCTTCTCGCTTCCAAACGCTTCTTGTGAAGTTCATTTTCTGACACCTTCGATTTCGATGACGTCACAACATCCGGGGATCTCTTGGTTTTGTTGATTCTTCGAGAGAAACAAAAGCTTTACAGCGATTTGATTGATGAAAACGCACCAATCAGCAACGAGTTCATGCGACAAGCGTAAGTTCTCAGCGAATAACCGACCAATTCGCTTTATGCTTGACGAGAAAGTAATTGGCAGTAGGTCAACTTAGAGACCTGGTATTTTTGCACAACNGAAAACCTGTAGTAAGACCACGACTAAAGTATGAAGCAATTTGCAACACTACATGAAACAACTGCCCACGTCACAAGCATTGTGACGCATNTGTGTGCAACTTTATTCAGACGCTGGCTTCTAGAACAAACATCCTCATCTATCTGTCTAACAACTAGCTTCAGCATACCATATCTATTCGATTGTAAGCTGCGATTTATACATTTTTGTCATAATTTCGTGCGGCTTATATTTTTTTCATTACCTTATCGAAACGTGTAGATGGCGCTCACTCTTTCCTTGGCTGCGTTTTTTTCGACCAAACCTCTCTTTTCACATTCTATTCTCTTCAGCATCACGTGCACATACGTCACAGAAAGGATTATGATGAACAGAAGGCAGTTGTAGGGGTGAAGCATTACCAGGGTGGCCAATTAAATGTGAAATGTGCCAGTATGCGAAAGTATGTCAGAGGCTTGGATAACCCATGTTCGGCTTACAATCAAGTATGACTTACATTAATTAATTTTCTAACACTATTTCGTGCGGCTTACAATCGAATAAATACGTTGTATATAACGTTATCGTAACGTACCTTCACATCTTGCTTTGACTGTTCCTCTCACTGAACGTGCTTTTGCTAATGAAGAAGAAGCTAAAACCGTTCTGCTCACAAGCGCAACAACTGTTCATTTTGCACAGTGCATGTGCCAGCTGATTTTCTAATGCCATGACAATTTACGGCCACACTCAGGATGAAAGGAAATCAAGATGAAACAGTGAAGCTAGGAAAGAAATGATAGAGTAACGAAGACTGCCAACACTTTTACGCAAGCCAGCACGCCAGAAAAGAAAATAATTAGCAGCAAGTCACAGCCAACCAGTGGAGAACTGAAGAGTAACGAATAACAGCATTAAGGGCGCCCACTGATAGACCCGATGCAAGAACGACCCGTTCTAAAGTGAATGATCCCCATTCTATGACAAATCCACCGCAATTTCGACAAATATCAGTCAGTTGACACCGATTGGGCCAAAAACACTGGATTGGATCGCAAGCTGTTCAAATATTGCTCGATCGCATAAAATTTGAGGAATCACGGCTGTAACTTTGAGGGTTAGCAAAATATGCATAATCTACCAAAAAATAAAAACCGAACAGGTTGACTTTGCTTAATTGGAGGAAAAATTGCGTAAATTGCTTGGTTTGTGGCGAGGTGCAGGCTTGTCAGCGAATAACAGGCAATGAAAAATTTTTCCCGGCAAAATACAGAAAAACGGCACCAAATAAAGGGAATGATATACGCGCAAGCAGGCGTAGCAAGAAGATCAACGTCTTTCGAATGGATATACTAAATAAACAAATAGCAGCGGTATTGTCATTGTGATTACTGAAATAACGCGATCATTCTAGCAGACTAATCAATCAATGGTGCGATCAATAAAAAATAACAAAACAAAAACATTCGATTAACTTTAACTTTGATCGAATTCGCTTCAAATTTTAAGGGAAACAAAATAACATTTCAGTAAAAGAAAAAACAAGACTCAAGAGCAGCATCAAAGAAAAAAGATTGGGAACAATGTATTTTCATTTACATCTATTCATAACTTGAAGTTTTAAGCTTCTTCTAAAAGTGTGAAAATATCAAATTGCATACATGACGCATCACACTTCGGCATGACGCGCTTCTTCACTACGTAACTGTCATCTGAGACTGCAGAGCTGAATCCGAGTTGCGTCTATGCCTTCTCGTTCAAGTATTATCATCAAAATTCGCAAGCTGCACACTGTCCTTTTTTCAAGACGGCTGAAAACTTGAAAGGGTCATGATGCCTCAACCAGACCACATCGGCACGTACAAGCACATCGACTGCAGTCGGAATTGCGAAAGGCATGAAAACGAGCTCCACAGAGTTGTCTTTGAATCGGTACACTAGATGGCGTCCTCGTTCGGCCAATTCAGGGTTCGTTGAAGCAACGTCTCCACCAGCCCTATCGCACAGACTGCACTCAAATATTCCCAGAGGTCAGATGGCAGTTACATTAAACACTGACACATCGGCGAAACGGTGCCATCAGTCTGCGACGAGACAACAAAAGCCCCAATGTTTTCTGCCACGCGCGCACAGCCGTGTCAGTTGCGAAAGCGCTGGTAATGTCAACCTCGCTGCATCAGACTTGCCACTGCAGGTAGCGAAACTGCCCGATGCCTCCGGAGCTTCTCGTCTCGCTGCGACGTACCACGTATCTATACCTCTTCCATCTAGTTAAGCAAACATGTAAGTGAAAGAAATGGCGTCCAACATCATTTCTCGAACAGGCATTGCGCTGCTACACAACAAACTTGGTGCTGCTGTTTTCATTATGTTCGAACACTGGTGTCTAATCTGCCGTTTGCCGACAACTACAGCGTCACTCTTTCTCACAGTGGTTGTTTCATACATGAAGTTTTTTTTTTTTACTAAAAAACTATCTGCTAATCAGTTGCAAACTGGTGTCTTTGCTTGCAACGCAAACTTTCAATAGCACCCGAAATCCTACGCACAGTTCAACCGTCCTTGTTATGATGAAGACTTACTTGAAAAGACCAAACAACTTCGTGCTTTTTGCGCCTTGCCTTTTTTTATCTCCGGACTTGTTACCATGGAAACCGTCGTCGCTGGATGAAGCGGCCGACTTTTGGTAACAATCATCCTCACGAACTAAACGAGAAGCAAGAAAGAACTGGTCATGCGCTCAACGCGGCCGCTACACATTTGCTTGAAAATGTTAGAATGAGTTTTAGACAATGTTCTTCTGGAAGATGAAAAGAGATCGATTTTGATAAGGTCAGTTAGAAGTTCTGGAGAGATCGATTGATTTATGGTCAGTTAAAAATTCTACAGGAACAATTTGGGGCAATTTTCGAACTGAAAGCGTTAGAAGGATTTTTGTTAAGTCATGACATATGATTCACCACATTTCATGCGTTGGACAAACGACTGAATAAGAAGCGTAAACAGACAGAACGATGCAGCCCGGTGTGAAAGTGCAAGCTGCGTGAGAGCTTCTAATAGCGGAAGAAACCCCCAGGTGGGAGGAATCGACCGGTCGGAATAGAATGAGGGGTGTCGTTTGTACACAACCTACGGTAGCACATCTCGACAACATGCAGGTCTGTGGTCACGTGAACTCGCAAATCACAAAACAATGCATTTCGCGCGCACAACGAAGCATGCCACGCCAACGTTATGCTCGGGTTGGCAAAGAGGGGAACTCCCACCGGCCACATCTCTTCTGGGTGAATGGAAGCTGAAAATTTTTCCGCAACAATCAAATTTTGTCCTCACTTCAGATTAAGGGAACAGCGTTTGAAAATGAGCGGCTCAACGTACGAGCGAGTCACATCCATGAGAAAGACGTGAAGTTCGTTGCCAAGATTTACATTATGGAAAACCGCGCGCTGCTTCACGATACACTGTAATTGATTTGGATCACATCATCTTTTCGTTCTTGATTTTAAGAAAGCAAGGAGTAACTTTCCTCTATTTGATTCGCTAAATCTTTGTTTTGCGGTTTTACTACCCTGAATGCAAGCATTTGACGTCTCACTAGAGACGACGTTAGGGTCAGGCATACAGTGGTCGAAGGCTTAAGACACGAAAAGAATTTTCCCCAAAAAAAACAAACAAAAATAAACGTGTAACAAAAAAAAATCATTGTTATGAATCAAGCAGTAACCAAGCAATGAATCGTACCATCATTGTCTGATGAATGAGGGTCGTACGATGATCGGTGTGCATCGTGCCACAGCAAGCAAATGAAATGAAAAACATGACAGGGTTAGACGACGCATGCACACAAAATACACGTCACCATGGCAACATCACCAAACACTGCTGTCCAGTTTGTGGGACACAGAAGACGTCACCACGCACACGTTTTGACACCGGAGTGGCCGATGGCCGCGAAACAAGTGTCATGCCAGGGGTTCCCAACCTGAGGCACATTTACCTATCTGATAGGGTACATTTAAGGTTAGCAATAGAAGGTAAAATATATGTACATATTATATATTTCGAAATAGTTATACATATATCAGTGAATATTGTTTTCAAAAACCATTTCATGCTTATTGTTTAATAAATTAATCATGATAAAATCTTCTGGAAAAGTCGATCAAACGAGTATTAAACATGTTCCAGTTTTGTACGGACTTGTACTCGCCTCGTCTTCTTTAACTTTTAGGGGTACACGCCCTTCGGTCGAAATGCTTAAGGGGTGCATGGTCAGAGAAAGGTTGAGAACCCCTGTGTTAGACGACTGCGACAGACTTTGAATGGGAAAGAGTATCGACATGAACATAACGATTCGTCGAGGTTATAGATCTAGCACGACTGTCGACTCTCGCCATGAACAATCACCACCCCACCACGAATACTACCGCGCGCCATTCGAGCACAAGACGCCCCCGCTGGAGACGGTAGTCGCCGCTCACCTGTCTCCATGCGCTTTAACCCGGGGAGGTCGCCTGACATTTCGTATGACCGGTCTAGTGCTGCACGGAAGCTATCGTTGAGGACTCGGCCTCTGACAACCTTTGCAAACAACAGCAGACAAGGATCAGGATCCGAGCTTGACTGGACAGAACCAACGATCAAAAAGTGACAATTACCCGCGGCAGTGGTCTTGGGTACGGGCTGTCCTTAGCCTTCTCGTCTGCAATGCAGGCCTCCACGGCCGTCTGCAAGCTCTCTAGCGAGCTCGACTTAGCAATCCCCAAGGTAGGACCCACATCTAAAGCCAGAGAGATGATCACCATCAAATTAAAATGACTAACTGCATCGCAATCACAAAATCGATCAATGCAAACAATTAAAAACGCATTCATTCATGCTGATAAAAACAAAACAAAAACAACGAAAAACAAACGCGCAACTATCGATTAGTAGACGCACAACGTTTTTTAGCAGCATTCCTAGATATGCAAGCACTATGCTAGTTAAGGTGGTACAAACAATCAACACAACGGTGCGGTTACTTCAAACCCTTAGCAGACCGACATGACATAACGCAAGATTGAGCTCATGATTGCATTACATGACTGCAATTATTACTCGACAAACGACGGACAACACATCCCATACTTTCGTCACAGAAGCATGACAGTGAAGCGAAAACCTGTCTGGAACGTGACGATTCTACCTGGAACGTCGAGGTGTCTACCTCTTGCACCACTCGCGTCCGACTTAGCCTGCCGGACAGCAGGGGAGACAAGGCCAGTGGCCACCAAGGACTCCGTCGATATGGACTTGTGGAAAGCGTTAACTTCCAGCCGAGCCTGTGATGGCCGATCGCCTGTGTGCAGTAGCAGCATGCTGGTCAGCCATGCATGCAAGTGCAGGGTGCGTGCAATCCAGCGACAGCCGCGGCATAAGCCGATTGGCTGCGTCTCTGGTGTATCTAACTACTGCATATTTGAAACAGGGGTGCGCAAATATTTTTTGGCGCGACCCTGAAAAATAGTTCTAAATTATCGCAACCCAAGCATTTCGAGAGCATATAATTTTGTGGAAAATAGTTTACAATTGAATATCAATTTTAAGACTACTATCGACCATNGCAATTTTCTTGCACAAAATTGTACGAAACTTAGCACATAAAACTGTAAATGATTGCAATTATTCTGTCTAATGAGAATATAAAATTTAAAATGTAAACTTAAATTATTTCGCGATCCAGGGTGGAAGGTCTCTCCACTATTTACGGACCCCTGGTTTGAAACATAACTATCATACCGTAACTGATACAAATAAGACACACTCGTATATCAGTAGTCACAGGAAGAGACCGATCTAAGCCAATAAATATGCGAGCCATGTATTTGTCTCTCTTAAACGCAAGCCACGAAAAAATGATAGGATTTTACGACCGACTCGGCAACCTTCGCGCAGACGCGTATGAATATTTCATTGATGTTCGAAGATCAACGAACAAACAACTGCGCTGTCTAGTTTGCACCGAGGTTAAGAAACTGCACAGTACGTGTGTTGAATCTGAACGAGGCATGACGTGAACTGCGTTTCACATACACACGGCTCAGATCTAAGCCGGTATTATCATCGAATCTTATCACGAAATTTCTTTCCCACAACAAGTAAAAAAACACGAGTATAATCACAACGGACAAAATTTGCTCAACTTGATAAGATGGACCCTACCAAGCGACAAAAACCTCAAAATCTTCTATCCGGCAAACGTGCTAACGAACTGAAGTAAGTGAACATACGACTGGCATGCATTGAAGTGATTGGGACAGACCTAAGCGAGTTCTACTTTCGTTTCTACATGCTGATTATGACGAGGACATTTTCGCTCTACGATTCTTCCATCAAATTCTTGCTTTACAGTATGTTGATATCCGCTTGCAGGACAAAACCACAAGCAAGTGATTCGAGCATGCAAAGCCAACGCAAACCTGAAGAGCTTGTGTTGTTGTTTTGGGTGGTATTCAATTTCGCTTTGTTTAAATGGAGTGGAGACGAAAGCGTTCTGACATGGCTGTATTTTCCTTTTGACTTTTCACCGTCTTGATGGTCTGTTGAACAAACAGATTGCAACGTCACAATCATTTGTCAAAAGTTCAGTACAAACGAAGTCTTGTTGATCAATATCGTGACCCCCAGCAACAAAACACCGGGTGGGAAAAGCCCCTGGTTGCTATAGCACAGCTGCTACGTAATCTTTGGGGTGCTTGAACAGCAGTTGGGTCGGCTCGACGCCCCAGACCAAACTTTGCAGAGCTTGTTTTATCCACGGTCCATCTCATCTCGCGCCATAGTCGCTAGTGTGCTGTACAGCATACTAACCGCGGACAACACTACAGTAGAAGCAGTGACAGGTTGGTGGGCAACACTGCCCACGGTATGGAGTTGATGAGCTGCGAAAGGTATTGATTTGTTGCAGTGGTCTTTACATGGCTGCTACAAAACTCTACGTCTACTCACTATGTGTCTTAAACATAGGAATTTGAGAGCGAGTTAAATCCAACCACTTATAAATAGCTAATGATTGCACAAGCGTTTGTTAAGTGAGGATCTCAAAGGTTTATTGCTAAGTAAGATCTTTGAAAACAAACGTTCCAAAAGCGTTTGTTCATAGCATGACGACAGAAAGCAGCATTGTGACGTATAACCTCTGCGCATCAATGGTGTTCGACAACTAAAATCCAACCGAGTAAAAAGTTAGCTCCTAAAAGCGCGTTGTGACGTCTCAGCTACATATGCTACTAATTGATTAAGAATTGGGTTGCCTACTTTACAAGCGAAATTGAAATATACTGTTTAATCCATGACAGGTTATAGGCATGACGTGGAAGTGAACGCAGAACATAGAGTGCGTTGGCAAAGGGTAACAGCTTTCATCTCTCAAGATACGCCAAGAGATGACATGAAACGTTAGTTTCTACGATTGCTACGTTGACAGCTGATTCAACTAATTTAGCATGTTTGTGTCGTCATACCAGCTTCTGTGACATCATCAATGTCAATAGAACAAAGGGACATCGATTTGAAAAGCTTAGCAGGATGGATGTCTGCGAAAACACACGACGGGATATCATCACCAGACATTCAGACTTAAGTGTGGTTGCAGGACAAGCTACGGCCAGCAGAGGATTACGCAAAAATGGGNACGGTTGGGNAGAACTATACGGTTGAGCAAAGTTTAAAATGTATGTTCAGTCATAGCCCAAATGTGAGCCAGGAATACTAATGTGAGTAGGTTATAAGCAGTCGCCCTTACAAAAGCTTTGTTTATTAAGTACCTCCTTTCCTTGGATCTTCATTTGGCTACGATCTTACGCGAAAGTTATGCATTCATAAAAACCTGTTGTGCGTCGTGCATTGTCCTGAAATTGCGCCAAACTGAGTTTGAGCCAATCAGGTGCGGTTTTATTTGGCAAATGTCAAACTTCCTCAGTGAAGCAAAACTACTACCTGATTGCGAACACTATGTTTTACAGTTCGGCCAATGATTGAGTAGAATCGCTAAGCGGATATGTATGTATAATACTGCGGTTCCTCAATATACTGACGCAAAGGCCATAGTACTTTTTGAAGAGCAGGTTTTTAAGTGAAACGATCTGAATTTTGGGCCTGGCTTCCACGTTAAATGCGCAAGGCTGCCTCAACAAGAAGTATAGTTGCTCTTAACAAGCATAAAGTAGTTTCGTGAAAGCTTTCAAACTAGTGCATGCTGAATTCTACGCTGGGGTTGGATAGAGCTTACACATCTCTAACAGAGCAGAGGGAGACTTTTTCACCAACAAGGGCTGTTGCTCCCCTTGTTTTCTATTTTTGCGAATAATCCCCTTTGTCTATCGCTCGGTTTTCAAACATGTTTCGAAATTCTCCATGAGACTAAACATCGGACCAGGAATATCGTAAACAAGGCACACAGTCTGACCTAGACTGTTGTGTTGCTTGATCTTCTGCACTCTTGGCGCGTCGCCATTGGGAAAGAAACGTTGGACAGTGTCCCGTCGCTTTTCAGAAATCGACTGCCTCGCTGCCGACTCGCGCTGGAAAGGGTCGTACGACGGCGTGGCGGGCCAGTCCTCCTCACCGATGATCACATCTGCGCAAGCGTCGAAAGATAAGCTTCGAGCGGGACCAGGGGCTGATCCAGCCAATAAGGTTAGGGGGCGGCGGGGCGATTTGATTAATATTTGGTAGTCAAGTCTCATTACGGATACACTACTGCAACATATATGAAGCATACTTTACAACACTGCTGTGACAAAACAATGGACGGAAAATGGCCTTATATCGCGAGTGCTGTTTTCCGTATTGTAAAAAATCATGGTGAATAAAGTTACTTCCGTAGTTTTTTTGGGGGGGCGATCACCCCTATCCTGGATCCGCCCCTGCGCGTGACCAGTCGTAAGAGGTCGCGCTGTTGGCTAATGCGATAATCTGTGATAAAAAGCAGCGCAGTAAAGTCGAGATTGTGCATCAAGCAGTGTGAAAACCGCGGAGAGTCAGATCTTAGGAGGTGGGTACAGTTCGCGCTCACAAAGATAAGTTTGTTTTTCGAACGAGAGCATGCATCAGCTGATATTTTCCGCAAACCCAAAGCAATAAATAGAACCTTTCTCACCCACACGGCCTTCACCTGACATGATGTCGTGCTAACTTTTCAAAAAACACGGTGTTTTCAGAGGCCGGGAGATCGCTTTACTTTAAACAAACACAACACGCACCAGTGTTGGCGGTTGGGCCGGCGGAGTCCGGGCCTTGCGATGACGATTCAGAGAGTGGGGCGCTTTCCAAAGCCCCATCACGTTGAATGTCCGAGCGCGGTTCGGCCTCGCCATACTCAGATTCCTGGGTGATCTCACTGGCTGGAAACACACCAAAATATTGAAAAAAAGGTTTCGGAATGGTCGCTGCAAAGAAGGCCGGCCGTCGTCTACTTTAACGAGCCAGTCTGATCACATAGTTTATTCGTGCCGTGGTAGAATTATATCGTTAGGCGCTGGTCCCGTCCGTTACAGTTACACTTTCATTGAACTCGTGCCGCAACACGCGTCACGGCGAACCGCTAATCAGTGACATTGCTTTTATTTTGACTCACTCGCTGAACTTCTCGCAGATACCTTGCACCGCAAGTATGGCCCTGCTACGGCCCGAAAACAGAGGCCCCCCTTTCGATACACACTATACGTTTTTTCACAAATAAAAACAAAACTATCCAAGCACTCCTTGTGGCTGAGAGGGACGTTAATGAGCCAAGACGCACAAAACTGAGTAATACAGAGTTTTTAGTTGTTGACAGCGGATGTGTTGCCACTAAAACTTAGTAAACCCATGCTATGCGGTTATCAAGTAATAGTAACGCGCTACATTGAAAGCGTCAATCCATGCAGTTCACTATAGAAGATGCAGTAAAATTAATGAGCAATATATCAGTACACAGATCAACTTGTGACTAGGTCTTTTATTATGTAATGCTTCTTGTTTCCTGGGCAATGATTTCATGCGATTTCAAAGCACCACAGTCGTAAAAACACGAAATGCAAGATTGCTGCATTAGAAACATGCAACGACATCTAAAACCGCAGAAGGAAAACATGCATGGGCTGCGTCGTTTGCAGAAACGATACGGAAGCGAAGATGGATAATAAGTTGTCCCCTTGTCAAGACGCTGAAATGGCGATCACGTCGTCACAACGTATTATGGCAGAGTAGATATTGACCATTGCAAGCATGTTAGCGGCTGTCACTGCTTTTAAGTGAACTGTTTCAGAAAGTGCACTGTAATGATACATCAAAGCATGCGTGACGTAACAATCAAACAGGTCGAGATTCCGCCTACAGGTTCGTAGCATGTTTGGCCACTTGGCTTATTCTCAATTGCTGCCTGCTTTTTGAGCAAGAGACGACAATGTAAAGCTAATATGCTGCTAAGACCAAAGAAGGTCTCCAACACCTCCAGCAACTCCTCCTTCCGTATGCCTATTGTGAGGGGATAACTACAACAAAGACAAGCCTCCATGTTGAAAACCCATTAACATTGGCACAAACGGGCAGTTTCAGAGCCTTGAAACAAAAAACAAGCGTCCAGCTCCGAAATCTACTTGCTACGCCAAGATTCATGTTAAGCAAAGTAACGTTCGGTGCTTTGCAACGTAAAACAATGCGCGGGTCGCATCGCAACAAATGGATTGCTGCAACCCTAGCAGACCCACCAGCCGTCTTGTAACAACAACACATCTGACTGTTGCTTAAATGCGATCAGGGTAGCGAGGTCTGGTTCGGTAAGTAGCTTCGTCCTTTTACTTTATCGTTTACAATGCACGTTATTCTTTTTTGCAAGGCAGAGAAAATTCACTTAAACGCGTGACAAGTCGGCGACAGACCACAGCGCTCTCAAATCAGGTCACTAAGGCCCTCGGCTACACTTGATCTATACATAAGGCAGGGGAGAATTTTCGCTTAATATAATTTGCGGCGACGAGGTACAGTGCGTAGTTCGAAGCTTACAATGACAGTGATTTGTGCGAAGCTGCGAGAGTTTCGAGGAATCAGCTCCGAGTGAGTCATGGAGACTTGAAGAGAGGCAAGCGGAAGAAAAAAACGTGCGGCGCAGGTTGCCGCTAGGCGGCAGTGCGCGCTTCCGGAAAATGCGTCGTACGACGCAAGTACCAGAGCCGGTCATGCATGGATAAGCAGGGAAGCCTCAAGCAAACGAGGCCGTTGAAAGTGATCGAGCGAGCAAAGAAGACTACACTCCTCACACACTGGGCCTGGGCCACAAGGAGCTTCTACCTGTTATCTTATCAAAGGCAGCAGCGGTTCTCCTTGCATCTTCGCCGTTCACATTTCTACCTGCACTAAATGCCGGTGCCGCTTCGTCAGCGAGCTCNCTGCTGCTGGANTTTCTAAAGGACAGCGACGTTTTGGCGACAACGCGGTGGGTGCGCGGTATTGTCCACGTAGCGTTGTGGTCGTGTCGCGGCGCTGGGGCGGGAGACTCGGTCGCTGAGCGGATGAGATTGCTCAGGAAGTTCGATGAGGAGGAGTTGAGGATCTTCTCGCGGACTTTGCTCACAACCTCCACGTCGAGCCGGTCGGCGTCGCTGCTCGCCGAGCGCGATCGCTTGCTCTGTTGTTGATTGGTTATCCTCCGCGCCACGGCGCCAGGCATGGCCGACCTCCCCCTCCGCGGCGCCGCCGACGGCCTTTCGAGCGTCGTGCTCTGGAACGATGTCGTCACTTCCGCCATGTCGTCAACGCCGAACGACGTTTCCATGAGCAATGAGGGCATGGAAACTTGCTTGGCGTGAAGGACGCGCGGCGTTTCTTCGCAAAACGGCACGGATCGTTATGACAATAGCGAGCCGTCGCCACCGGACCACGTGACAATAAACGGCGCTACCGGCGATGAGACAAACATTTCGCTCGTGCCGAGCGATCTGACAGACACGGCTATCTGCGATGTCGCAGTCGCACAAGTACAAATTACCGCGGCTTGACAAATGCGCTCGAATAAACAGCGGGACCGAGTTTTCGTATTGCTTGCATGCACGAGCACGAGGTGTCAACAAAAGTGCGTACAAGTGTGTCGCGCATTGAGCAGCAAAGACGCCGCCGGCGAAAAGGCTTTTCGCAAACCGGCTCACTACGGCGTCATTTATTCCATGCGGGATCTTTAACAAAGGCAAGCGACAGTTCATCTGAGGTTCGAGACCATTTCTCTCGGCAGACGACAGTCGCCCTCGAGTACCACGTGGTTTAAAGGTTAGTGACATGTTTGGCTTCCAACACATGATGTTATTTTCACCACGATTAATGCACAACACAACCACAAACCAGGTAAGGTAAGAGCGGCTAGCGCTCAGCATTCAGCTACAAACGAATAAACACNTTGACGCACACAGGCAAGCTTATCCGNGTACGTTGATAAANAAAAGGCTTTTCAACTTGCCACGAACTACTTCTGCTACAACCAATGATCTGCCCATGCTCATNTTCTTACATTACCCAACCTGATCATATCGGAAGAAAAAAAGGGGCAAAGGTCACGAGATGAACGAGTAGGATAGCACGCTGGAGGAGGTGCACAAGGGGGAGGGAACGTAAGCGGCTGGAGAACCAGAGGCACGAGTAAAGACGCAACAGACGTCGCCAGAAGAATGTGTCGACATCAAAGCGGAGCTTTCGGCTTCAAGTTCTAAGTATGCATAGCAGCGAGCAGGAAGTGACGTGGGCTTGTGCCAAGAGCAGGAAGCGTGTGCTAAGACGTTACTTTTCTTTTACTGCCCATTTTCAAGGCTCGTTTCAAGTAGCAGCCCGACATATTTGTGCACATCTCTTTCCAGCCATTTTTTCTGTTGCGATGAGAAACCTACTGTACAACAGGCATGTCAACTAACATCCTAATGCTCAAGACAGGGAAGCGACAATCTGCTAGAAGCATTGCCCAGTCCACATCTGCTAGAAGCATTGCCCAGTCCACTCAGCCAGGCAATAGCAGCCTTCTATCTGTGCACAACGCCATGCATTTTCTGCCGCACGGAAGTTTCGCAAATGACTCCACAGATAACGTCAGTTCCGGCAAACTACGCCGTGGTGACTGAACTGAGGAAAGACAAAATTCGTTGCCAAAAATTATGAACAACGGCACACGGGATGAACGAGAGGGTCTTTGCGAAATTGCAACTCATAAATTATCGTCGCAATCTATTTGTTCCGTTCTTCACAATGCATCGATCAAGTCACGGAATGAGAGCGACGGCCCTGCTGCTAAGTTAGATTTGTCTACACTGAAAATTGAGCTTGAATAACATCTCTTACAGCAGTAGCGGAGGACTGCTCGACAAGCGGTGCTTGTTGTTGGGAGCAGTTGTTCTCTAACTGGCGCCGCTTGGCTCACTAAGGGAGGATATTTTAATTCCTGGGAGGAAATTTGTTTCAGGGAGGAATTGGGGGGGAAAAGCTGTGGATGAAAAAACCTAAGTTTTTATTAGTTGTTTATTCGACACACAACAAAATGACAACGAGGTTGTTTAGAAGGAAATGTCTACAGTGCGCCTGGACAAGCTGCTTTAACTGCAGTGACTGATGCCATGAAAGTCTGTTTGGTTCATAATCGTCTATTGTTTCTTCACAGTGGGTAGTTTGAAATTCTTGCATTTATCTTTTTGTGATTTTTGTTGGGGAGGAATTGACAGTTGTTTAGGTTTGTAAGGGGGGGAACATGAAAAAAAACGAGAACCACTGGTTGAGAGCTTGTGCACGGGTATGACAACCTACGAAAAAGTGCCCGCATAACAACATGTGGGTTTGATGTGTTTGCAGTTCCAGCAGTTGTCGATCAAACAAAAGCATCAGCTGTTCGACCCGAGTTCAGTCAAGTAGCGCAAAAGGAAGAACTCACCGGTCCTGTTCTGCAGCTGGTCAAGGATCGAGTCGGATAAGTCGCTGCTCGCCTCCGACGAAACGCGCGACGATGCAGCGCCGTCTTGCGGAAGCTTGCGGCGTGCTATCACCATCTGAATCGATCAAACGCGTGACAGAACAAAAGGTAAAACAGTGACACTTCGATTTTATCGTAACACCTTTGTCTTGATTTAAATCTATTGAAAAATTTTCCCCAACTGTTTATGCGCAACGGCCAGTTAGTCGCACATCAGCGGAAGGTGAAGACTGGGATTTACGAACAGTTGTGTTGCTTGTTGTTCAGAACCAGACGAAACGAACAAAAACCAATCGGGGATCGCGCCATACGAATAAAAACACCATAATAACAAGAACAAAGTAACTCGCGCCATAAGGGCATTTGCAGCGCAAACAGCAGAAGTGTGCTGCTTTCAATACTTTCGGTCAGTAGTTCCAAACCTTTTCTGGCCATCAGGATTCCCATACATCAAAAAAATCATTTTCCATACTTTTTCTGTACTAAAAAAGTTCAAAACCATGAATTCTCTTCATTTTTTGAAATTCTCATTCATGAAATTCATTTTTGCACATTGCATGACACTGCATAAATAGTGAACTGCTTTGCCGTTAGTTAAATTCTGCTCAGATACTTCTGATTTCTTTTCCTGTTAGAATTCCCGTACTTTTTCAATACCTAATGTACATTTTGGCCAAATTCAATACTTTTTCAAAGTCTTGAAAACCAATTTTGAAATTCAATACTTTTTCGATACTTTCAACACCGCGTGGGAACCATGGACCCTTCAACATTTCGCCAGACGAGCATGTACCCCAATAATTTTTCATGACAAAAAGTCTTAGTAAAATAACAAAAATCCACTGAATATTTAATGAAACTTATGTTTCAAAAATGTAGGAAATAAATAGTATATACAATGTATATACTATATGTATATTATACATATATTTTTTCCTTCACTTTGTAAACCTTAAATGTAACCCTTGAGATAGGCAAATGCACTCTATTGGACAGGGGTGGCCAAACTACGGCCCGCCGACCAGTTTAATCCGGCCCGCCAAATACCTTGCACATTTATTTTTTCAAGCACCACGTTCCCTACTGTGGACAGCAGTGCAACAGAATTAACTGCTGCTTGTCTCTTGTTGACTTGTCTGTCGAAGCAGAACTTAGCTGCAGGCAACGCTATTTCTAGAACAGGGGGCTTCCCGCCGTGACGTAATTAGGTAACGCTGCTGAGTAATCATTACGTGAACTTTATCCGGCCCTCCAATGGCCAAGGCAGTCGCGAATTTGGCCCTCGGGCCGAAAACTTTGGTCCCCCCTGCCCTAGGGGGTGAAGAGGGGCCGGGCCGTGCGTGGCTTCGTTCGTGGCATATCAAATATGTTCCTTAGTAATGTACTGTATGTTGAACAACGGCCAGGTGCGTGTCCACCTTGACGACTGTCAGTCAAACTTAACAACATAGCTTAGCTTAAGTTAACTGTTGCCGCTGCAACAATAACAACATGATTTGCTTTCTGTGTCTCCGCTATTTCCCCAAGTCGTGCTTGGTGATGGCTGCTGGTCAATCAGGCAAGTTCCCATGTTAGCATTGGTCACAGAACATTCAATATCCACTCAGTTCTCATGATGTTCAATTCGCAGTTTTGGCCAAATTGCAGAGTCATCATTGGATTTACTCCCAGAGACCAGGGTATCGCGCTAACGAGTTATGTGAAGGTTAAAACGTTAACGGTTGTCAAATCGGGTGTGCCCTGAATTGCGAATCAGGTCGCAATGGTTCTGCACTCAACTTACTTGCAGCATATTTTCGAAAGTTTTTTTAGACCTGCCGTTTTTCCAACGTTGCAAAGTTTCTGTTAAAATGAATAAATTTCGAATTTGACACAGCTCAAGATTTATTAAAACCCGTATATTTTGAACACTTTCTTTCGGTTTGGCACAATAAACTATAATAACCATACTAGTTTTTGAACAAATCCTCGTTACTGTGGCAACACGAACATTGACCAGTAACCCATATTAACATTCACCTGCTTTTTTCGCTGAGACATTTCAGTCATTTGTCCCATAGTTATTAAAACTGTGACCGAACTTTATTTTGATTTTTTTTCTGTCATTAAAAAAAATTCAGTATGTGACCGAAAAAAAACCCCAGGACATTCACGCATTTCACATTCATGTTTCACTTCAAACTTTGAACAACTTTCAGAGAGCGCAACCGCGAAGTGAAAGGGCGTAGCAAACTGACGACAGAATCAGCATCATGAGTTTCGGACACATTGTACAGTGAGACGTTTCGCAGCAGGAGCTTGGTCCTAATCGTGTTCCGTGCTATTTCTGATCAACACGAAAATCTGAAGCAAAATCAACAACTACCAAGTGAAAAACTTTTCCGTGTTGCCAATGACTACAGCGGCGTCATTATAAGGTCGGCCCCAGTCATTTCTTGAAAGGGAAAAATTTCCATGCGATAGAGATAGACGAAATAATATCCTAGAATCGGGCTATAATTCTACTTAGCAAAATTTATTGAAAAAAGATTTAAAATATTCACCACATATTTATTTGCGTTGTGGAACTGGCTACGATCTGCTCTGATGAGAGACTGACCTCGGGAGCTGTTATTACTGACTTGGGAACATACAATCTTACCCGGAAGAAAAAGTTTGACTTTCCTTGCAGGGGCCACAGCCTTCTACTGTGCTTTTAAGACAGCAATCAGCAATTTTCAGTCCCTCCAATCTTCACAATGCCGGGATTATTCTAAATTGTTAACGAACAAAAGCGCTTGCCTGTATCATTCCTCTGACGTTGCCTTCGTTGGACATCGACGTCCGCAAGATGTCGATGGCTTCGTGGTTCGTCACTCCCGTCAATGAGCGTCCGTTCACTTGGATCAGTTGGTCGTTCGGCTTCAACCGCCCATCCTATGCGACAAAACATGGTTTCGGGTATGCCATTGATTGTCGAATAAAAGGAAGACGTGGCATTGCCAAAAGGTAGGGGTTCTTGAGTTTTCCCCAGGGGGCATTATTATTGAGATTAGATGTTGGAGATATTCAACTCAAGTCTTCATTCTAAGAACTTGCACTTGCTTCCATCCACTTTGACTTGATACCCGTTGACTTTGCAGCGACTTCCTGCTGATGAATGTGACGCAGCTTTTGCATTGCCTTTTTTCCTCACTGCTCTAGAGAATATTTTTTACCAGTTGTTTTATTTCTTACAATTTTTAGTTATAAAAATTTGTTGAAAAGGGGTATCCAGATTGACGAAAATTTGACTTAGGGTATTGAAGCGTTAAAACCTTAAAGGCCACTGCCACAAGGGTTTTCTCCGTAAACTGAAAAGACGCAATAGGTCGGGGGTACATGCCCTTGAATGTCACCACGGGTGATGCAAGACCGCTCCCGAGAATCCACGTCAGCGATGCACACTTCCAGGGTTGCAGGAACTAATCGTTGCTGGAAAACAGGGTCATACTTATTTTCCAATACGACGCGGCAGGGTACTCTGGCGCAGAGAAACAAGCCTGTGGTAAGTCGACGCATGATTGGTACCCCAAGCCCCTTGCTACCCCAACGGGGCTAGCCCAGAACTGTCTCGGGCCAGCCCTTGTCACCCCGGCCTGCCACGCAGAGGTAGAGAACGCCTCGACGCAACAAAGTTCACGAAACGCGTCAAATAACCAGGTCTCGACCTCTACAAGGCGAGATAAAAGCTCTCAGGCAAGATCGGTTTAACTCCGACCGTGCGAAATACCTGCACGTTTTCAGATTGTCGATGATGAGCGGTTTCTCAAAACAGTATTTTAAGCGATCGGCAGAGGTCGACACAGGCCCCAATCGCCAAGATCGCCACCGCGCACACAAGCCAACCAACCAACCTGCCAGGCTGCACCGCCGTGAAAGACCGACTTGACAAATATTCCCAAATCTTTGCCCGTTTTTTTGCTTTGGTTGCCTTTCAAGCTGATGCCCAGGCCCGCTGAACCTGAAATCATGTTTCAAACTTTCAGCTTTCAAGTACAACAAAGAGGCGACGGTTCGACAATTTTCAAGAAGATTACAGGTTTTGTGAAGGCCAAGGTTTCAGCGCAGATTTACAGCACGTGTAATACTTCAGCTGTGAAGACGATTTAGTCTAATGCATCTGGTTGAACATACTAAACAAACTGGCTACCTAAAACCACTTTACTGACAAACAGTAAATTAACGAATACTAAAAAAATAAGTCATCGGGAATAAAAACAGTAGAATAGTTAACAGGAAACGACATCCATCATCGTGTTTAAACACATGGTCATAACCATGTTGGACCACCAGAAATTTTACGATAGTAAGTGCGGTTCAAATTGTCAATTGTTCTTTCTCATGAATAATGGAAAACGCTTATCCGCCACGCCCACCTCGCCAGCCAGCAGGCTCGACATTTACACTGATTATAATCGGAGTGGGACAGAAAATCTAGTGTGGAGTTAAATCAGCGCGCAAAGCAGGGCTCTGCGTGCTCGCTCAACCGAACCAAGCATACCAGGAATGGCAGAATAGTCAACACACGGCTAAAGAACGCAACACACGTGAAACACACTTAAACAAAAAGCTACAGTGGAAATAAAAACGCCAGGGCAGGATATGGTGATTGCCGAGCTCGTCAGCACTCGACAGAACGTAGCAAGACGTATATCTTATTGTGACTTAACAAACGTCTCATTGCGATTTAATAAATATCTTACTGCCAAAAGGACATCACAACCTATTCCAGATCGTGTATTTCCATAACATCGTTCATACTGAAAATAAATACGTTTCCAAAACATTCTACTCAAAACAAGTCATTGATACGTCACAATGTGGACTTACGATCTTAACTGTAAGCAATCGACGCTGTGATGCAACAACGCTACTTTTCTAAAAACATACCACAAGCATTTGAAACAGAATCACTGCAAACACAGGTGGGGGACAGGCTTCGTTTGCACCGAGCCACGTAACAATGCAGGGGTTTGACCGCGGTGTTTTGTTTCGCAATAGAAAAGGTTGCGGGCGGAGGTCACGCTCTGATGCACATCAAGTGGCAAGTAGCACAGCAACAACCAATCACAGCAGTGCAAGAAATCACAAGTTGGGAAAAATCAAACAACCTACCGTCGTTAAGTACTTGCCCTAACAAACAACAAAATAAAAAGCATCTGTTACCAAAGACTGGTAGCGCTCTTAGGAAATAACCACGTCATTCCTTCGGCACCAGCTTTTTTTAATTGCGTTCTTACAGACAAGATTTTTGTGTGAACTGACAAAACCATTCAATAACACGACAAAGCTGGTTTTAATTGAGAATTCTGACAAAATTTTAGCCTGACACGTAGTTTAAGATACTCGCTCAAATTTTGAAACGACAACATCAGAAGTTTTCACTTCACTGAAGAATCCAGACACACCGATTAAGAAGTTTACGACATATGCGCCAAACGCGGATACCACCAACAGCGCACCTGTGTCGTTCAGAGCTATCTCAAACATATAATACTCTCTCAGGTTGTCTTCGCTGATAATCCGGTCCGTGTCCGGATCATCTTCCTGGAAAAACGAACAAGGGAAACATGGAATAGGAATTAATGGTTGCGAAAAATTTCTGTGTCCGAATTAAGTTTCGGCGATTTGTTCACCAACACAACTGCAGAACACACAAATCGTTCCAAGATTGTTCTGGAGATATTTCGCCTCAATTTCAGGTCATTACAATTAAGCACAGAGACATTTTCGTGGCGGCAGACATGAAATGTAAACGAAGAACATCTTCAGTTTCAGAATTTAAGCGAAACAGTGAAAAAAATTGGCATATGACCTAGGGCAGCGGTTTTCAACCTTTTTCGTAACGGGACCCATAATAGCAACCCATTACAACCCAATGAACCCCATCTGAAACTCGAATAAAGTAAATGCAATACAGCTGTCTTCATAAAAGATCTGCTCGCGACCCTCCAACATGGTTCACGATCCCTCCGGGGCTGTGTTTTTCGCTGAGACATGTCCGTCGTTTTTTGCTGAAACATTTCGGTCATTTGTTTCACAGTTGTATTGAAATTCGCGGTAACAGTGTTTATTAGCCTGTATTTTCAGTCATTTTGATCGAAATGACCTAATATTTTTTGGTCATTTCAAAATCGTTTCGGTCTATGACTGAAAAAACACCAGCTCCGGGGGGGTCGCGCCCCCAGGTTGAAAGCCACTGATCTAGAGCCTTTAATCGCATCAGCATTGCGGCAATAACTTCGATGCGGCAGATTACAGCCGGTAAGCCGACGCTGTACGAGCGCAGCTTATTTAACGACTTCAGCGCATTCTAGAATATCGATAGAATCGCACGCATCGACCAATCCCTGGCGCCAACACCCAACACCGTCAAACCGCCAATTACCATTTTCCGCGGCAGCGTTTCGCTTTGTCTGCTCACGGTCAGGCTGACGATGGAGCCGCTGGCCACAGCCCGCAAGATCTTGACTACNTGCTCCTGCGTCATGCCGACCAGTTCCTGCCCGTTCACTTTCAAGAGCCTGCACAGAATCGCTGCTTGTTCAGGAACGCACAGTTGCTCAGCACGCCCGCGTTACTTGAACGCAGACGCTAGCGGCGGCTGCATTCTGCAGTTGACCACGCACGCGCAAACGAGTCCGTCGTGTGCCACAGGCGTCGAGTAGTAGATGGTTCGCTACTCAGCTACTCGCGATAAACGTTGTGTATTTCTGATGCGAGTGCAGCTGTTAGTTGCTGCACTCCGGTTGGCAAACGACACCGATACAAGACTTGAATTCCAGTTTAACGCAGCTTTTTGGGCCAAACACTTGAAATCTGTTGGCAGAGAGTAACCGCTAACGATAGTTACCAACACAACGGTTACTACAACCAAGTTTTTTTACAGGTTCGACCTTAGTGATCATTAAAACATTTTGAGAAACCGCAACTATATCATATGAATGCTGAGATAGTCACAAAGCGAAGTTTTAGTGCATTTTGGTGATTGTTATGCAGAGAGGTTCCTGTAGTTTGAAAGACTGTTGGAAATATTGGAGGCCGTTTCGGTCTCTCAGAACGCCTTAAAAAACACTGAATACAACAATCGTACTTCACCGCAAATCAAAGAAATTATCAGNCGGTAACAATATTTCGCCAGTCGCCAACGCAATGAACGCTGAAAGATGTCACCGCACGCGCTTCGTCAAACGCTTAATATTATCGGCAACCTGATATCAGCAGCAAAGGTAAGGTTTGCAGCATTTTCGTGGCCGAGCTCAACCAGCAAAAGCGTTATTGTTTTCCCCGGACGTGTTGCCTCGCCCGGCGATGAGGCAAGAGATCCACTGCTGCTGTAATCGCTTTCCACGAAACCTTAAACCACACCTGTCGCCCGCCCGCAGCCTGCCGTCCGAGATCGCGGCTCCCTTCGGCAAAATATTCTTGATGTAGACCGGACCGGGATCGCCTCCTGTGCTGGTGTCGCGCGCTGTTATGCTGAAGCCGAGCCCGTCGACGCCTGCGCAGATGGCGCAACAATTGCTTGGTGTTATACAACAACGCTTAGTGTTATGCAACAATGCTTAGTGTTATGCAACAATTTCACTTTGCGACAATAAAGTATGAACGAAAAGCGGCGTTCTGACGAGAAAAAGATCTGTGGCAGAAAAATACGCAAAGGACAAAACTACACTGGAGATAAGGTCTCGAGAGATGTTCGTCACTAAAATGCTTT
>JGI24158J21664_10001232_pt1 | contig 28116 bp, 13 predicted proteins | sample Ectturendosymbi3_FD_21664 | JGI IMG/M metagenome (IMG submission 21664) | reverse complement strand
TCGGAAATCCCGAGCGGCATATGCGCAAAGCTTCGCACTGTGGCAGCAAGCAACAATAGAGTTCACATGCCATGATCACTCTGTTATTGATTGTTCACGCCACATATATGTATGGTGTTGTTCTTCACGCACATCCCGTTCGTGGTGAATCATTCAATCAACGCAACACCACTGGAGAGGTTGCAACAATATCAGGCTTGGAGGATATTGATTGCCTGTGCAATACACCGCACTGTTTTACTGTATGTAGAGTCTGGCGGAAGTCTTAATCGTAGTTTGGCGGAAGGACAGTTTATTTTCAAAAACATATGACGAACAATAGCAAACAACACGCACTTCTTTTACTGTAGAGTGTCGCCTTTGTAGGCTATCTCTTTACCTCTTTACCTGTATCATAGAAGGGGTACGATTCATCATATATGAGGCTTCGGTGCCCCGCTTGTGTCTGCGGTGTACAATTTTAATTAATGTTTTGCAGAAAAAAATCACAACCAATCGTCTGCAGAATTTGGAGACATTCTTTTCCTATGCGAACCTCTACACCACTTTGTGTTTCTATCCGCACCTAAAAGAGTGAGGGACTGCACTTTAGAGTGTAAAAATAGAGACTGACAGCAAACGTCGCAAGCGGAAAGTCTTTCTTTCCGTCATGGTTGATGCACAGCATTCGTAATGATAATGCTGCTTGTTAGCGTCGCAATGTGGATGAAACCATTCTGTAGTTTTGCTCTCTTGCAAATGTATGTGGCAACACATCAATTGGAAAAGTACAGCAAAATCGCTTCTAAAATATTCTTGCCCTTAAAAGTAAACAACCCCACTTCAGTAGAAACCTTGATTAGTACTGCTCCGTGGAACTTTACTTCGTCACTAATAAGCACCTTGCCTGTTTTGGAGTGTCCTAAAATCATGCACAGTAAGGTGGGGTAAGCGACCCCGCGAAATTAAAGTTTGCCTTGCAAATCGTGTTTTTATAAGTGACTTCTGCAAATAAGTTCATGAGTTACGAATTGAAGCTTTATCATGTAAACCAGTAATGATTATGCATTGCATAAAGTATAGGTGAAAAAATCACGTATGTTGTTGACGTCTTTTAACAAATTTCCGCTTGCATGCTGTAGCATTTTTCCGCATTTTCTTTGTCGTGGGGTGAATGTAGGAGACGTAATGATCACATCTGATTACTTGCAATTACGTGCTTTTCACGCAGCAGTAGGCATCGCATGTGGTACGAGATCGACCTGTGCTTGCTTGCCAGCTGCAGTCCGGTAGCGTNTTGTGCGCTGAGGCAGCGGGAGGTGTGGTGTGTACTTTGGTTCTATTTGTGTTTGTGAGAGTTATTTTCTTTACTTGTTTTCAGACCATGCCGCTGTTTTAGTAAGATAAAACTAATGAATAGTAAACTGTGTACCTCCTAGTTTGTCACACATGCATCACACTCAATATGGCACACTGGCAATTAGTTTCGTCAGTCTTCAACAAACAGCAAAGTTTTCCCATGAAGATTGTCTGCAATTGATCATCAATCATCATCATCAAACCAATAAACTTGCGATAAAATGAAATTTTTACGACATTTTTCGTGTCACAACATAGCAACACATGCTACACAAATCCAATCAGTATGCCCCGATAGTAATATTTCTATAATGTTGCAACCCTGGAGGTTGCAACGAACTGATTGTTCGTTCTGGGCCTTTCAAACATTGTGCACTTTATGGCTGCCATGGAAAACTCAGCAAATCCATGGTTGCACTATTTCACAAATAATGACAAAGAATAAAACTTCCCTCTGAACCAGAACTCGACATGCGCAAACTATGCACAATACTGAAAATTTGTACAGGAATCTTTATGTAATAAAATATAATTTGTACGATGCAAGGACATTACTGTTTGTAACTAAAAGCAGAAACGACTGGGATGTGGTAACCATTTGTACAAATGACTTGGAGCCAACATGCATCAATGTGGTCTGCACCAAGTTGTTTACAGGCCTCGAAAAATCTTAGGGTTTGAAAAAAGTTGTAAAACTGTGAAAAAACGTTGGTTTGTATTGAAGTAACAAGATGTTTGTTGAATTCAATATATGTAGCTTAGAATTCATTTAAGTTCGGCACTTTAAGGGAATTTTATCGTAAGAATCTTTGCAACTTTATTGCAAATTTTGCAACAACTCCCTATTCCCAAACCTGCAGAACAAGCGGAAATTTTTGCGCACATGTCTTTTTTACAAAGGTATTTTCATTCTATAAATACAGTACTTAGGCCTATTAATCTTTAATACCTTCTGACATTAGTTTTTCTGTCTGGAGATTTCGTTACGATCGAATAATCATAGACGTTCATCAAGCGTGTTACTGTTCCACGATAATATGAAATTTGATGTTCTGTAGATTGAGATTAACCAATTCTCCAAAACATTATGGCTTGCAACCTGAAACTTTGTTGCAACTGCTTTTTGTGTTGGACTTCAGCTAGATTGTTAATTTATTTCTCGATACGAAATTTTTTATGTCAGTTGTTCGTTTGTATTGGCTTATATCTCTTTTGCTCAACATTTCTTTTATAAATGCGCAATTTGTTTATTTGACATTTTTTAGCACATTTAGCAAGCTTAATTTCGTTGTCAAACCTAGCAGAAGATGCTGTCTGTTGGGTGTGTCTGTAACAAACATCGCTTCTAAAAAAACTATTAAATGTGACAAAAAGTTTACCCACCAATTTAAACACAGAAACCATCTCAGCATCAATTATGGACAAGGTCGAGAGCGACGATTTATCACGTTTTTGGTTTTAACTCAATGGTTTCACCTATTTTTTTAAATGCAGACTTCCAGCTGCACTCAATTTTTCCAGAGGGATCGCGCTTAACATATTATTGGTTTAGGAAAATGCAATATTTTGAAAAGCTGATGTGATGGGGAAACGTTTATCTCAGGTTCGGAATCAGCTCATTGCAAATATCCAGCCGTACTAATCTTTAGCATCTCAGGCTCTGAAAGATTATTGAGTAGTTTTATCATGTAAGAGAAGATGAAACCTCGAATGGTTTGCATTATTTTGAGAACCCTAATTTGGCAACAACAGTTGAAAGGACAGGCGGTGAAAGATATTGTTTTCCTAGCATGTCTTTCTTGGTGAGCATCCAACAACAACTCAATCTGAAAGGGGCTTCATTTGTCCAACGGTAAGAAAGCTACCAACAGTGACCGACCTTCATGTGCAACTAAACGGCATTTTGGTGCCAGGTCTTTCTTTGACACAAGTTTTAAATGAAGACGGAAATGCGGCATACTCTGCATTTTGATCATTTTTAGTGGTAGTAGAACGGAACCCCCACAAATCAAAGATTTGAACAAACTGGTGAGCGGTCTGATGCGCTGTTGATGAAGCACATTTCCAGTCTGATGACCTTAACGGAATCTTATGTCAAAAATCCAGGTTGGTCACACAAATCACCGAAATGGCCAGTGTTTCAAATTTAGCAGAGTTTCCTTATTTCGGAATGTTAGTTTGACGAAGCGTTAATTACATTTCCGTGTTAAAACCTCGTTAGCGTGTGTGTAATTGCAATGGATACAGCATATTTTCTCCGAATGATAATTCCGCAATTTGATCTATGAATGTTTTCAAACACCTCCGCTCTTTCAAGTTTTCAAAATTAGCTTTCAGCACGCAAACGAAGGTTATGTTTGTTAAGCGGTTCACGTTATTATCGCCAGTAATGACGGTACTCCTAATTCCTGAGTGAAAACGTACCCATTTGACACAACAATATTTTCTGGGCAAACCATACTGAGTTTTGTGGATGAATTCAATCTTTGAGATGCTGAAAGGTGAGTGATTTGCTAAAGCGTTCTCCAAAGTACGGTCGATGGTTTTTCTTTTCACGCTGATACAAACTCTTATTACATTGGCAATATTGCTTATTCGACATTGGTGATAAGGTAGGAAACGCGTAACAACACTGAACAGAGTAATATGAAAAATAGCTCGTGTATTGTTTGAACGCCGTCACGGAGGCTTTGCAACAAACTGATACCTAACCAGCATCAGAAATGACGTGTTGAACATAAATTAAACATACTACTTCGAAGTAGTCGCACATATTGCGATACCAACATATGCAACTTTGATGATTGACCACCCGTGGGGGTAGGCATTACTGCGGTAGTTACTGCAAAGGGATTTTTTTGTTTTGTCTCCACTGGAAAAAAACGACACTAAATGATCGATGATCATAATTTTCTGCAATTACCGCGGAGGCCTTCTCACACAAATAGTAATGAACAAAAAAAAGAATCAGAAACGTCAATAAGAGACACACTGCTGTAGCTTGTGGCACTTTGCTGATGCCAAGAATATTTACAGCCAAATCTTTACATTGTTTCTCATTTCTTCTCTCTTGTTGAGAGCGGAAAGATATCACAGTACAGTAAAACATGAAACGCCAAGGGATTAAGTGATATGCAAGCGACTGCTTTAACAAGGTCCAACGGAAACCTAACAAGAAAAGAGGAGAAAAATAAGCGCTTATTCTCAATGGAGGCTCACGTTTGTGGTTGGCAGCACTCTAGTGGCGCGAGACGCTTTTGCAGCAATGAACATCACACATCCAACTCTAATACTTTGCTCTTGCCTCATTAGAAACGGAGGGAATTACATTGCAGAACACGAAACAGTAATGACGTCACGTAAATGAGGTCAGCAAAGGACTTGCACTGATCAGATTATCAGCACTGCGTATACGCGTCGGTAACTAGGAGCAAGTGTGAACAAAGCGGAGCTCACGTGTTACTCTGCAGCGTAAAACTTTCTTCATGGACATTATGATTTTATGAGGATTTATTATCGAAATGGATTAGATCTCGGGCTTTCCATATTTAATGTCAGGTTGCCGTAATCAGTTACGTGTTGCGCTCGGTGAAGTGCGGGGTGCACGAATTGTAAAGGTATACTCAGTGCAAAGCACTGCGAATAAGTTGGTATATAAGGAGTGATCCAGCGAGGCGTAGTATGACACTTGTGCAGTAGTATACGTGCAAACCGGCTGAATATGTTTCCATTCCAATAAGAGGTGCGTGTGAAGCTTTCTGCGTTAATTTTGCAAAAAAACATACGCTATTGCCGGGTCAAGCGAATGCGGTTGAGATTTTTTTCAAAACCGGTGAATTGTCCATATATATCGATGGTTGAACGTTTTCAAGTAATTGAGAAGTATTGGATTGCAGTTATTTCGCTAATCGGTTTCTGAAAAGGTATATGAATATTTGTTTGGTGTCACCAGGTAGTTATACCAAGCGTAAATCTGTAATTCTTCCACAGGCTTGAAACATAAGAAACATGTCTTGACGTAAGGAGTGTGGCAAATAATTACGAAAAAGAAAGGTTGTAAATCGTTGAAAGTTGCTAATTGATGTGATACTAGATAAAGTAAGTTTGGGGAATGAGTTGAGTGTCATTTTTTCTGTGCTTGCAATATTCATATATTGGTTTGAGGAAGATTAGACCACAACATAATGGCATATTTGCTGCAGTGTATCCTCCACGTTGTGCTGGAAGCATCAAATTTATTACTAGAATGATGTTGTGCGGCTTTTGTGAAACACATTTTCTTCGACCTTTTCTTTGATTTCCACGTCTTAGTCGAGTATTCAGGGTGTATGTGTTACTTGTGTATGTGACCGAAGGTTATAATTTGGTTTTAATGAAAGAGATTAGCATTGAAAGTTGTTTGGTAAGAAGAGAGGTTCTTCTTATCTTTTTTAATTTGCTAAGAACTTGATTCCCTTAGCAAATGACACTTGATATCTTGCTAATGATCACTCCGAGTAAATATGTCTCTCTGTCTAAGCCAGTGGTTCTCAAAGTGGTCGATATCGGCCCCCTGGTGTCAATTGGACTATCCAAGGGCTAGATAAATTGTCACGGGCTCGAATGGGGGTCACTGAATGGCTCTTAAGTCCTAAGAATATTTTCGGATTGTGTATTATTTTATCATGCATTTCAAGTAAAAAGTATTGAAATTTATTTTGACACATACTTTCCTCGTATTAGAAACTGTTGGGCTAGGCCACGGGGTCTACAGAAAATTGTATACCTTGATTGGGGGTCAACGTGCAAAAAGGTTTGAGAACCACTGGTATAAGCTACAGCATGCTTGAAAGTTGTTTTGTGGGAGAAGGTCGAGTATATTAAAGCCCATTTGTTTTGTCAATGTTCTAATACCTCAACGGTAGAGGAGATTTGTAAAGCTAAGACAAAAAGAAGAAATAAGAAAGAGATATAGAATTGGTTGATCGCATGGTTTACGCCAACGTTCAAGATAAATCTTTTTTGTTAAAACACCTTTGACCAACAGTTGTTAGCAGAGGCTTGTATCTTGCGAAAATTGTCGGGTAATCTCATTGTTTGCATTGCATGTTGTAAAAACTCGCGGCTGACCGAATCAGAAGCTTTCTGAAAAGAAATGAAATAAAATAAGCATCAAGTTGCTTCGAAACATTGACATAATAAAGGTCGCGTAATGGAGTAGTTACGTCAGTAATCTTTTTGGCAAGTGTGGCATACTGCTGAATTAGCAGGAATTGGTGGAACATCTCCTTTAGTCGATTTGATAAGCATTTGGCGTATATTTTCAGGTCACAGTTTGAAAGTGAAACTGGTCTGAGGTTTCTAAGATCAGTTTTTGTTCCTTTTTTGTGCGTTAAAGTTACGTAACCAGTTTCCTCTTATTCTCGGACATGTGTCTCTTTGTTGACTTCGTGAAATTTCGATCCGACAATCCTCCAGCATCACAAGTAAAATTCAGCGCCTAATCAGTGAGGACCAGGTGATTTCCCGAGTCCGATTTGCTCGATCGCTAGGTGGAGCTCGTGTTACGTGATCGGAGAAGTTGGCTCGTTGTCGCACAAGTCCAGTTGCCTCGTTTTTTATACTAAGAAAGAAATTCAACGATATGGGGTCAAATGTCCACTTTTTGTAGAGATTCTGATGAAAGTAATGTAGTGCGTTAGGAATTGTTGCTTTGTTTGCACAAAGGTTTCCGCTTGAGTCAGCTATTGGCTGCAAGCTCATATGGTCCTTACGTGTCACAAATTGTTGATAAACGACTTTGGTTCCAAGATGAGTTTTGGTATTAAATGAAGTTTTGGACTTTAATAAAAAGAATTTGACAAAGCACTTTCACATTGGCAAGTTTTCATTACCGGTATATTCATCGTTACGAGTAAGGTGACAAACACGTAAGATACCAGGCCACCACGGAAAACGCGCTCAAATAACAACGAAGAAAAAGCAAGCACAGAAGCGCTTATATTCCACATTGAGGGCCCGTTTGTGGTTGGCGGCACTGTTGTGTTGTTTGCAGCGTAAACTGGGGTTACATTGCAAAACACAAGACAACAACGACGTCACTTAAATCATGCCAATACACGATTGCACATATCAAATCATGAAAACTGCGCATACACGCTGGTGATTAGCAGAAAATATGAATATTGTGCAAGAATGAGTATGAAATTCACAAACCCCCAACAAATTTCGATAGAACGTTTTCATAAACAGATATATCCATGCGACATTCACGTGTCAATCTGCAGCGGAGTGCTCGCTTTATGGACATATTGATTTTTATCAGGTTTGATGACCTTAAATTCGAAATGGATTTGTTTTCGTGTTTTCCATATTTTATGACATGCCATCGTACTCATTAAAGTGGTGAGCTCGGTGAACTGCACCAGATTTAGTGGAACACTCAATGCAAAGCAAAACGAAAAAGTTGATGTAACGAGTAATCACGAAACGCGTTGCTTGATACTTGTAATGTAAGTCCATATCGGTTGGACATGTTAACATTCCCGTAAGAGTTGCACATGATTTTCCGTGCAAGCTTTTGCATAAGCTGCGGCAACATGTAATCTTACTTGCCGTAGTTTTCCCGGATTTCTTTCCTTTCTGCTCCTTCATTGAAAACGATCTTTCACTTGGTGGTGGCTGTATCGGGCACGTCACTTTACATTAGCGGGGATTGTTTGGTTATTTCAGGAATCAGGGAAATACCGTGCAATGTTGTCCCTAGATAACGCATAATGACTTGTAATTATCCGGTTCAAAATTGTTATTGTTCTTCTTTGCTTTTATGACACTTGGGTATCAAGAATCTAATGTTTAAAGCATCAGAAAAACTTTACTTTTTTGGCACACAAGAGCATATATTTAGATATTAATTTGTTCATGTTATGCAAAAAAAGTGCTAGGAGCAAACTAAATATTTAAAGATTTACATGAAAAGTGCTTACCTGAAACATTTACCGGAAAATCTGTAAGAAAGTGGATGATATTTAAGGGGCAACGAAATTTTCACACCACAAGCATTCATGAACCATTGCTGTTGCAAATATAAAACATCGCTATTAATTTCACTGTGTTTTTTTGCCCTCACCGGTGCAGTCTTCGGTTGTTATATTTTGCTCATTTGCTCCCACTGGGCAAAGTTTGTTATACCTGAGGCGCCTAAGACATAAAGGTACTTTCGGAAAGAGGTAGTCCATGAGGTGGAAAGACCGGTGATTCACCTTTGGGTTGGTGCATTATCAGCCAGGGTGGTGAGCACGGAGTACCTAGGCCCTAGGGGAAGTGGATAAAAAAGGATTGTGGTTACGTACGCTCACGAGAGGCCACTGTGAAAAAAAAACTCAACTCTGTAATCTACGAGAAACACTAACTTCATATTGTTTCTATTGCTACAATACCAGTATGTTTGCCACTATAACAAATTTTAAGTTTCTCCCAAACCAAGCAAACAATTCACCTTCATTATGGTTCATGTAAAATCTTAACTTATTGCGAATCTCGTGCGTAGTTTTTCTCTAAAACAACGGTTAAGATATAAAGGCATGCTTTTGTTGGATCATGGTGATGATGTTGAAGCCTTCAGGCCGTCACGTCATGTGCGATAAAAACGTTTTAATTTCGTCAAACCCTTTGTGACGTTTTTGTTTGTTCAAGCCTTCTTGTTATCATCTCGCCTTAGAAGAACAAACAATTATTTTACAAATTTCGGCAAACAACGTAAAACTTTAACTATGGAAAATAAGTCTCAGACGTGATGTTTTTTTCGTTATAGAAAATCTTGTTGAAACTTGTGAAGAACTTCCATGGTGATAAAAGTACTTGGCAGCGTCACAAAGTTTATGACAATATCTTTCGTGTGTCGCAACTTTTAAATGGAAATTTACAGCAAAAGTGTCTCTTGACTTCAATTGTCCCTCACAGTATACAAAGTCACTTCAGCGAAAAATAAGATTAATGTGTACTGTAGAATAGGTAATTACAGTAGATAAACAATAAAAAACCCAAAGTATGACATAAATTTTTCAAACTTCATGCAAATTTTTTACAAGAAAATGTGACTTCAGAAAACAATTACATGAGTTACTATACTAATCAAACCTTTATATTTCGGGAAACAAACGTGATTTACGCATTACCTTGCGTCTAAATGAAAAATTCCTCAAATATTTGACTACTTTTTGCAAATTACCGTGTGCGAGTTACAAGTCTGTGAGTGCGGGGCGGGAGTTAGCAAGATTTCTCAAACTCCTGCGGGTGCGGAGCGGGTTTACATTTTGCGGGTTCGATGCTGGAGCGGACAAAAAATTGCAACCCGTGCAGGACTCAACAGTGTGCAGCAAATCACGAAATATGACAAGCATCAAGATTATGTTTCTTTGTCAGTAGAAGCAGGATTCGGTCAGAATGCTTGGAGATATTCGGCAATGATACCAGGTCTTCTGTATCTTCCACAAAAACTTTTCTCTCAACTCGTCTAACATGTACAATGACATTTTGCCATTCTACCTTTCCAGAAAAATGCGTCCAGTAAGATGTGCGGAGAAAGCTTAAGCGCGCATAAAGAGAAATATACGTTATTATGCTCTAGAAAATTATATGAATATTCAGAAGCATGATTTGAGCTTTTAACAGTAAAGCCGAATGTTTTCCGTCTTATGTTGTTTCCTGCATCTTTCCAAGGCTTTTTCATTTTGTGCGCTGCTCCTTCGCGTAAGATTGCCAAAGGAGAGGTGGAATGTTTAACACGCCGCTTTATTTTCTAATCAAAAGCAATGAAACGTCATAATGTGCCAATGCTTTGGCTTTACTCGGTATTATTTGTGCCTATAAACTTCGTGAGAACTATCGTTAGGTTTGTCCGCTACGGTTTGCCATGTTTCGCAAGTTGCTTAAGCATCGGAATTTGCTTATGAATGCCAAGTGTTTACCTACCTTGTGCCAAACACGTGTGGCGACACCGGTGAATCAGGTCAAATGTTCATGTACAGGCTACAAATATTAGAAGAAGAATGCAACCATTTTTGACTCGAATGAGAGTTTTCGTTCATTAGCATTATGTTTTTTCTATTGTTTATTATAAAAAGGCCTGGATGGATTGTAAAAATCTCCCTTTTGGCATCCCGGTTTTACTACACAACCATGCACCGGTCAGCCGTAGCCCTTGACGGTATATGGCAGAATCTTGTTCCAAATAGAATCCCTGCAGAGTGTTTATTCGCTCAACTGGTACTAGCATGTGATCAGCAGTTCGAAAACATATCTACTCGTAAATAGCCAGTTACAAAGTTCTTTGAAGAAATTAAACGAATTTTTATACATAATTAAATGAGAATTGACAACTGATTCTCCTACTTTGACTGGCTAATACAGAATCTCGAACTGAAATTAATGAGCAAAGAATTAAGTAAACTCGAAACCCGACGCCTAGCAACCTTGTTGTTGCTGTATTTTGTTCGTCATTCGCTCCAAGTGAAACAGATCTTCATGGAGAGAAAACGCAGTACAACTCCTTGCTGGCTTTATTAGTTAAAATGGGTTTGAGTAGGTGCCTGCATTTCTGTTAATAACGTGGGGCGACTCTCCGAAAAGCCAATTAAAAGCACCATATGTAACGTAGACAAAAGAAGGTGGCTGGCAATCATGGAGGCAGTCACGTGTAATGGACAGTGAACAAAGGTAAAAGAAATTGCTCTTTGTGACAAGCGGGTATCGTTAGGAGCTCTGTCTGGGCAAACAATCGGCCAGGATAATGTTAAACAAAATACGTCTTTCTTCTACTTAACCGTGTACACATCCTCAAGCATCATTCAAATTGAGCATAAATGTGCATGGACTTTTTGGAATCGTAAGAGTTGGGTGATGCATACATTTTAAAGCACATATAAAGCTTAGTCAATGGCCTTTCTGAGGAAATAGAGAAAAAAATCACTCCACTCTTTTTTTCGAAGCTCTCCAGCTCAGAATACAGTGGCAGTTCCATGATCAACGCAATTTTTTTCCTGTTTGGTAATTCGATACAAAATGTTAAACCGGTCAATCTAGACAATCAACCATGTGTTTACGTGGATGTGGCACGTGCCCTGTTTTTCAGAGTAAATCTGAAATATAGTTTTCACAAACTGCATTTTTTCAAATGGGCCTAGTAACCATTTTGTTACGGTTATGCATTGCAAGATGTGCACGTTTTTCTCAGCTTACTATAATAACACGCACAGTCCTTAGCTACTGTTAGCACACCTGTACTACCTCAATTAATTTAATTAGTTTATATTATGCGAGTAAACCTATGTTATTATAGGATTTAGTTATATGCATAGCAACTATCTATTAGAATACTAAAGAAATTCTGTGATTTCTACAACTGTAGCGAATTTCTCTCCACACATGTTATTTTCAAGCGCGTTTGTGATTTAACTATACCGTTATTGTGAGTTATATAAAAGCTTTTCCTACCAATCTACCAAAATTTGCTGGAAAAACGTTCTTCACCGTCAGTCGAATCAACTTTTTATTACAAGCGATAGTTCGGAAATCTTTTGATTGATCGTTGGATTTTTCTAAAAGTATGTTTTCAAAAAGGCTGGGTTTATGTTTTTTACTGTAACATAAATATCTCGCAAATATTTCAATCATAACGCTGAGCTCAACCTAGGGGAGAGACCTTTGTACCCTCCGTTTTTTTGTTTGTCTTTTATGTAGAAAACAGGACATACCAGCGCATATCAATCTTCGTAATAGTCAATTCATTGCATTCTGTTCTCACCAAACGTGTGCAGTTTAATCAAAACCTCTACATGTGATTTATGTTGCGAAGAGATTACGCGGAGATTTTTGGCACATACAATACATTTTGCTGAACAGTCAAAACACTGATCTAGTTCCGATTTAAGCAAACAATTTGATCACGATTACAACCTATCTCACAACAAAAAACAAATATTGTGACCCGATGCAGAAATATGGAGATATAATAGTACAATGTTTTCTGGTACAGCCGTATGAAAACCAAAAATGTTTGGTGCACGTTTTGAAACGTTTCGCCATTGCTAGGGCTCCATTCAAAATTTTTTCTTTACAGCAGGTCTAATGTTCTACTCGAAATGTTCTGCTTTCCACGCGGCAAAGAAAGGTACCAGTAGCGAGCTATACGTCATGAAATCCCAGGGCAGTGAGGTTTAACGGGTTAGAGCGAAGTATTCCTCATGTCAGTTTTGGAATTTTGCCATAGCGAAAAGCAAATACAAAAACACAGAGAAACACAGCAACATAGCTACCAAATATATTAGTCATTTGAAGCAGCCCATTTTTCGGAAAGATATTCTTTGACATAAAACAAATCGTGCGGTATTGAACACGTAATAGAAACCACTATACAATTGAATACATGCTGTGTCACGCTTAATACAGTTAATTTTTAGATGTGTGGAGAGCAACGTAAAAAATATATATAGTTTATCTGTATAAATTTGGGCTTCACATCAAAAAATGAGAAAAAGATTTCCGTCTTTAAGTAAAGGGAACAAAGGCATTCTCAAAACTGCACAACTACAAAAAACACTCAAAGCAGCACAGAAAATTTCAGTTTGGTCACGAATTTTTCTTTGGCAAAGGCAAACGATAAAGCAGCTGCGTCATAATTATGAAAAGAGCAATAAGCTAACATTACTGTTTCAAACAAGGAACATCGATCAGTTTTCGGTGCACTTTGTTTCGTAAATGATTTTCTTGTTTTGGCCACCATCGGAGGTTTATTCATCTTCACAAAATGCACTGTGTCATGACAACAAGAGATAGAGAATAAAAACCGTCAAGACAAATTTGCGAAATGCTTTAGAACAGTGGTTCTTAATCTGGGTTCAACGAATGTTGTCTAAGTGTTCCATGAGTGTGATGTAAAGGGTGAATGGCGTATGTTCTGATACTTTGCTGGGTTTGCAGACATTGTGGTTATTACTACGATGAATAAACCTAATTTCGAATATTCATTGCAACGTTGCTTCGGGAGGGTTCCGTAACTTTTATCAAGATGTACAAGGGGTCCGTGACCCACAACTGTTTGTAAAAGAAACTTGCTCTAGACTTGTAATTATTGTGAATGTTTCCAAGCATGCATTTCAAAATTAAACAATGAGACCAGTACAGTAGTTTCAAAAGATGTTGAAATGACAACGCTTTTATAAATCGTCAGTGCACCTCTAAAGAGTGCAGTGCTTTTCCTCAATGGCATATGACAAAAGTGAAATAGCGGAATCTTTATTTTTACTGAATGTTTTGTACAAAAACTCTAGTTTCGGTTATGTCTTCTTATAATGGTCTTGGTCATTTCTTGCTACAATTCTGTTGAGGAAAAGAATAACCACTGTACAACACAATATAAAAAAATCACCTCCAAATGCCTATTTTTCTTAAAATTCGTTCTTAACAGCGCGAGACAAGTTAAAACTTTACATAAGTCAATGTTTATCCTGCAGCGTAAGTCTTTTCCATTCAAAGCTGTTTTTCATTAAACGTTTTTGACAGTTTTGCGGCTTCGCTCCTCTCGACTTCCACGTTGATCAGGATTTTGTTCAATAGTGCCAGTGTAATGCGACGATGGGTCAGCAAAACCAGTTTCTACTTGTCGCAGGTCATCTATTTGGTTGGAGTACCTCCCACCGAAATTTTCCCTTGCATCTTCGTGTTGATGTCCAGGCTGTGCTGCATTCGTTTATTTTATTAGAAATTTTGACAGAAATTGTCGTCCTTCATACGTTTGACGAAAAACTGTTTTTATATCTAAAAATTGGACAAAAATCTTTAGAAGCACTTCATTAAAGCAACTAAAAAAACAAATAAAACTCAGAATTCCACAGCAGTGCAACATATAAGCCTACCAGTTAAGTTTTGAGAGCCAAGTGAACTGAGTTCCATCTCATTAGTAGATCCGTGCAAGCGTTGGATGTCCACGAGGCCTTGCTCGAATTGATCCCATTGTTGATCTACAAATTGTTCGGCACTGTCAGAGAAAAGCAGGCCGACATATTCTCCTGAGTCTTGTTGCTCGCACTCAGGTTGACCTGCAAAAATCTCACAATAAATAGCGTCAAAATCTGACTCTTCGAAGGACAGCAAGATCTTAATTGTGCAACGTTGCTGCCAATTTGTGGTGGCTGCTTGGTTATAGTCTTGTTTTGAGAACTTATGAAATTGCTGCAGAAAGTATTCTTAATTGGAAAGCCGACTTTAGAATGACATGTAGTGAAACAGTTGGGAAATCATTCCGTCAGTTGCAAACGCGTAATAAATTTTGTAACTTTCGTTTGTTTCACTTATCATGATCGAAAAGACTGAGTTCCAGATAGATTTTTCAAAGGACTTTGCCCATATTTTTCTTATCAGATTAGATCGTCATATTTCGACTTCACTGCCAAATGTTTTTCCAATTTCATTTCTCATATTGCTCAGCAAACACTTGATTTTGTATTCATGCAAAGAGAGCAAACTAACTTTGAAACAGGTCTCCTCAGTCAACAAGTAAAACCTTTGACCAGTTAGCTGACCAGTTACAAGTAAAACATTTGACCAGTTACAAGTAAAACATTTGACCAGTTACAAGTAAAACATTTGACCAGTTACAAGTAAAATATTTGACAAGTAAAACATTTGACCAGTTAGCTGGATAATCTGCTTGTTGACCAAATCAAGTTTAATGATCCTATTTATATTTATATGAGTAAGATTTCAGGACTAACATAGGGTAGAGCAACGTAAAATCGAATTCCTGTAAAAACATTTTGCTGGATAGTTTCCACTGTTTCGCCTTTGTGGAGACTAGTAACTTCAAACGAAATCGATTAAAAATAATTAACGCGTGAAGAAAAAACTAGTCCAAAGTACATTCATTTAGGTAGTGTACAAGACTTACTAAAGACCAAGTACTAGTTAGCAACGCTTGGTTTATTCTTGAAAACAAGCAATCGGGCATTTTTGTACTGAAGACGGTGAATAATACCTGTATATGCAATTGGTTTTTAATTAGTGAAAAATAGATAAATTACGAGCATGTATTTCAAAAAATCCTCAATATTTTGATTTTTGTTAAAACGGATAGTTTGTTTTTTAACGTCTTCACACCGCACACACTGAAATACTACCTGGTGAAACAAGATGCTATGACAAGGAAGACAAAGGCCGATAGAAGAACTCTAGCGAAAGTATTTGTCTGTGATAAAGAACATACGCATAGATGGCACTAAGACGGTTACAAATGTAGATACATGCCTTTGGCGAAGGGCGTACGCATAGGCGGCGCCAACACGGTTGCTATGACTCTTAGCACCCCTACTTAAATGTGATAAGTTCCACGTACACCGGTTCGTAAGATTTATGGAAGAGTGGAAGGTTGCGAAGAACCAGAGGTCAGTTGAGGTGCAGAATAACCCAAGACTAAACTACTTTTAGTGTAAAGGAAACAGTTGTTTTCATGAAATTAGGTAAAAGTTTATTGATCTGAGTATACGATAGAAAGTTATATGTAATGCGTTTTACGATAAATTAAAGCAAAATGCGTTGCAGACAAGTTTAAGTCGCCACAAAAAGCAGTTTAACTTCGCCGCAGACAAAATTTTCAAGTTTAGCCTAAAAATGTTGTTGATAGCTGCACATGAAAATGTGTCTCTTTGTTGACTATAGCACAGCGCTGCAAAGTGTGTCACAAACTTCATTCAGGCTGAGAATGAGGCGCACAATTGCATCGAAATTCACCTCTAAAATCACGTAGGTGCTGGTGGCTGTTCTGGATGTTTGAGTAAAAGTCTTCATTGCTTTCCGAGTAAACCCAAGAAGGAAGTATCACGAGACGGCCGTTATTGTCAACCAAGTAGTGACCTGTTTCCTGAAAAGTTTGTCCACTTTGACCAGCATTCGCAGCCGTGAAGACGGGTTTACCTGTTTCGCTTCAGTGCAGCAGTACCAATACAAAAGTTCGACAAACGATTTTAATCAAAGAATGATTAAAAGTGCGAAGTATGTACGAGGTCATTGTACAACAGTAGCATCAAAAAATCATAAAACTATAATTCTCGTTAGGTCTGAGCAGCGTATGATGCGTTTGTTAAAACTTCACTTCAGTTGATGAGGTATCACAGTCTTAGCAAACTCGGTAGGGTTATTTGTCTTGTATCGTTATCCATGCATGTTTTTCTGTGGTGATCAGTGAAAGCTTTTTCAAACTTTCGTTTATGCTACTGTCTCAAGCAACATGAGTGACAATAAGAAGTAAAGAAAAACATATTTTACAGTTCCATAAGTAAGCATTACTGTGATATCTTTTCTATCAAAAATCTGCTGAAATGAGAGTTTTTTGTTGAATCGAAGATAACAATTAAAAGACGATTTTCAGCTTTTATATATCAGAAAAGGCATCAACTTTACCGGTGTTTCTGAAAAATAAAATGAAATTCCGTACTCACGTGAATGGAATCGCCATTTGTAGAAATGAATGAAATTCACACAAGAAATGTTTTAACAGATATATATTCCAAGAGGTGTTGAATGATCCTGTATTGGCAAGCTTCGGTCTAAATAAGAAAAAGGACAATATTTAATGAGCTTAAAACCGTGCTACATTCACACTGCAGGTTCCATCAATATTTATCATTGGATTGTTTGTTCTATTGGTTGATACTACTTGCAATTACTTGTCACAAAGTCGCTGTGCGAACTAGTTCACCAACAGCAAGCAGCTGTAGCCTTTGAAGCCAGTTACTGGCTTTTGTCCTCATTTTGTCCTCATTAAAACATCTAAAACTGGAGCAGGTATATTTCCGCTGTGGGTACTAAAATTTCTTTATATATTGAGGTAAAATTCACAATACAAGTTTGAAGCTGAAATTTTAATTAACAGCTTTACGGCGAGCACAAACGCAATCGAGAAAGCCATGTTGTACAAGTTTCGCGAAAGGTTTCGTTAAAACAGAAATATCCATTTGTCAAGGAATGCTACATAATCAAAAGTCTTGCAGTTAAAATTACTGAATATTTTATTTCAAAATTATAAAAAATATTAACGGTTTTGGATGGTGATCCCGGAAAGCTCTTAAGTGAAGTATTTATGCTAAATAAAACTTCAATTCAAGTATTGGCTGAAACATTACAGAGCTTCATTTTTGAAGCAACTCATGAACTCGATGTCGCATTGCACTTACTGTATCAGAAATTTGAAGCTTTGGTTTCACTGTCGTCAGGTTGGAAAAGTCCGGGTGTGGGAGTTTTCATCAATTTATTCAAGGGCGTCATTTCCACTGAAATATCTTAAATTTTGCTTGAACAACAAAGAGATGAAATTTCTATGCGTTCTTAAAAGTTTCATGCAACGATTTTTGGTGCCTCTTGGAAAGATGTAAAAACTGCAAATGGAGCTTGGCTGACGAATATTCTCAATATATGAAACATGCAACAAATGGCAAAATTGGTAGAATAACTGCAGCTGAGTACTGAGAACACATTACCTTCTCCTATCTCAGATATTAATCGAAAACTTTTAAAAGTCTGCAGTACCTACTTTTTGTGGAAAACTTGTGCTAACTTAATTCACTTTTTGTAGCTTTTATTCTTGTTCTTTAAAGGCATTATATTGTAAATTCCACATTTCTGGTAATGTCAGCATTTTGTTGCCGCTATTCAAAGCGTTTCGGAATGGATCAAACAAGCTGCTTTTTAGTAAGAACATGACTGAATCTCACATACTGTACATATTTTTACCAACAAGATATTTTACTGAGAGTTGTTTGTTGAAATTTTTTTAGATTAGCATGATTTCTTGGTATTTTCTTGCTGAGAGTAGGCAGTCTCCAAATCGTTACTAAACCACGCTCAGCTACAAAATATCAAGCTTTTCTAAGCCACGCTTAAATAGCAAATATCAAACAGAACACTGAAATAGACTAGAAAATTTCATTCAGAATGAAAACGTTTTATTTTTGGAATGTCAAACTTTGTTCACACAGCATAGCTAGCACCCGTTGCATGGAAGGATTGCTACACGGTTGATTTTATTGCGGGCCTAAAGTTGCCTGTTCCCGGTTGCTCATCCTTATTTATAGATTGGAGAAGCTGGGATTAGAAGTTTCATTTTGGCTCAAAGCTGGATAAAAAAATGATGTGCAGTACAAGTTCTAAGAAACTTGCTGGATGAACAGTCGATTTGTTTTTGTCATATTTGACTAAAACTTTAGGAAAATTCATCGATTACAGATTTTCGTTTTCTCGTCGGTAATAAAAACCAAAGACGTCTTTCCTCTTAGCAATGCGACGCTATAGTGAAAATCTGCATATGCAAACCTCTCCTTGACAATACACCTAAAAGGTTGAGATAACAATGTCAGCTGTTGGTTCAAGTGAAAGAAAATTTTAGTGGTTAGTCGCATGACTTGTTTTTAAGGTATTTTGCAAAACGCTGCAACCATGGGTACTGTGCTTTGTGCTGTATTAAAACAGATCAAAAGATAATCTTGATTTCAACGATTCTTCCCTTCTTTTTGCCCCACGTAAATAAAAGCAACTATCGATCAACCAAACCCAGACCCCCGAGGGCAAATTATACGGCACAGAATCTCTTCATGAGTTACTGCAAATACGAAACGTAATTGGTCGTTTCGTTATAAACCTATTCCAAATATTGTTTTCAAAATGTATGTAGGAGATGACATCCTGCGCTCGACCGTTCTGCGTGAAGAGTCACTGCTTGAATGTTTCTGAGACATCCTCACCTTTTGTACACCACTACACTATGTAAGACTTCCTGACATGAATCCAAGGCAGCAAAAAGGCAAAATTCTTCACTGTAAATATGTGCAGCCCGAAAAACCGTTACAGACTCCATTAGAAGCCAATGTCTGTAGAAGTACTGCTGCGCATGGATAATGTTCAAGCCACTATATGTGTTCCTTTGTTTTTACCGAATGGGAAAGTTTCTTTTTATGATTCCCGAAAGATTCCCCCCGAAAATCACCAGGGCACTATTGCAATGTGCGTCCCTATTAACATTGTTGAGATAAAATTAGTCCGTGGCATGAAAGGGTTGCGAAATGCCGGTGAGAAAACGCTGAGTTGCATTAACGTCATGGCACTGCAAACGTTGGATTGAATCATGACCGGACCTTCCCTCACACGTAAAGAGAGTTTTTATACTTGACGCTTTGTTAAAGGCTGGCTTCTCATACAGCTGTTAGAAGGGCTACAAGATCCGTACAACATTTTGAATATATTTGCACGTTTTCCGGTTGGGAAAAATAACAGAGTTGTACCCTTAGGTTACTTCACTTTGCATTTCAATCTCATAATGGCAAGTAAATTACTTTTGTAAAACACGCAGGAATGACTCTTTGAAACATCTTAACACTTTAAGAAATGCCAAACTGCAAAAACTGGCTTCGTAGGCTTGTGCCTGACGGCTGCTGTCATCATCCTTGAATGGCAACAACCACTGACCCTATAAACCTCTAAAACATAGTTCTTTGTGCATGTTTCGTGACTGACGGGGAGGTAAAGGGACGAGGCCCTCCGCGAGAAGTTAAATGTAAAAACTGGGCCCCATTTGCTTACATTTTTATTTTTAGTATTCTTTTGGTTTTCAGCAGTTTGTTGTCTTTTGTGTTTTTCGGGGTGTTTTCGTATTTTTGAGCTAGTAGGCTGTAGATATCCACAACCGGATTCAAAACCATTTCTAAAATTTTTCTGAGTGTTGGTTATTGCCCCCACCTACGGTAACAAGTGGGCCCCTTCAGCTATGTTTTGCCCTCCCCCCAAGGCTCAAACTTTTAGTTACGCCACTGATCGCAAGACACCTCACCAACGACTACTGAGGATACTTGATGGTTAGCACATTGCATGAACGTACTTTTCACCGGAAAAAAAAGTTTAAATTTTGCACAGTCACATGTCTGACAGACGGCACTGCCCACTTTCGGTTGGTCGCATGGAGCTATGATGAAACAAAGTCTACTAGAATGATGGGACATCTGGAACATCACATTGAAATAAGGTTTCAGTACAAACAGTATTGAAAAGTCCTGAAACGGATTTAAGTGGTTCTTCTTTGTTATTTAAAGGACAGAAAAAATACAAGTAAAATATGCTTTTCATTTTATGTGCAAGGATAGAAACGTTGTTCAGATCTTTTTTGTTGTGATTCAAGACTAAGCATCGTGATCTTGACTAAAATCAAATAAATTTCATTTATTTTATCAGTTTCACACAAGCCAGCGTTGCCCAGTCGGGCCGGGATTCGGGCTTAAGTTTGTTAAAATGCTTCGTGCTGATTTCGGGCCTGCATACAATTTTGTTTTTCACATCCACGGACACGTTTTAGTAGTTGCTGTTGAAGCAATCGAGTTGACAAAATCTTCAATGAAAAATGGTTAACTGTATATTATGAAGTCATGTTTACTTTGCTACGCCACCAATACTCCACAGTTGCGCATATTTTGACTCACTCGGTAAATTTGGCTTAGCTTTAGGGTTCAGGCCGCCTTCGGGTTTCAAAATGAAGCCCAATTACAACTCTGATGCAAAGATTTTGATACACTGGAACAGGTAACGATGATTTATTTTTTGAAAAGCTGTTAATAGTTTGATGTTGTTTGTCTCACTCAAATAAACGTTTCAGGATATGTAGTTGTATGTAACTGATTCGCAACTGTGGTTCACTAAAGGAGCTGTGTCCTTTTCACTACAAAGAATTGTCAAATATTACTTTCGGATGGCAGCTTTCTTTCAAAGACTTTCAAACTTCTCCTTCGCATTGCGAGTTAAGTGATTCTTCAATAATGCATAGTTTTATTTCTAAAAATATCAACCACGGTGAATAGATTGTCAGCTTCTTTGGAATAAAACATCAGATTTTAAATTAATTTACCACCAGAAAAAGTGTTTCACTTTCCAAAGCCGGGCGACATTTACATTTCTAAAACACATGAGACTGTCAATGATCTCGTTTAAGGTTTAGAAAACAGAAACAAATTTGTATTAGAAGATTCACATAAAAACATGTAGTTCTTTTGCACAAAAATTGCGTTACTTGTAAATAAAGCAATGACTTTATAATGCTCAAAATGCTTCCCAAAAATTCATAAACAGCATACATCCACATTGATGGAATCTGCACTAACTTGTTTCATCTGAAACTGCANAGAAACTNCAGTTTTCCACGAAGATTGTTATCCAACTCGAAAAGCTGGGTGAGTTGAATGTTAAGTCGAGTGCTGATTTATTTTCTCTCAATTTAAATGGAAGTTTCCAGTAGGTTTGCAAACCTAGTGTTTTGTTTTTACAATGCTTCTGATCCCAAAATATTTTGAAGCAATACTTTGATGTAAAACAACAACTGTTGTTTCAAAAGATGAGTTGGCAAAGATATTTCGCTATTTTTTGTTTGTAAATTTTGTTTTCACTGTTTTCGACAAAGAATTTCAACGCACTTGTTTACAATCCTGTTACAGATCTGGAAAAACTCGTGTTCTACTATTGACAACATAAAATTGGCGTTATTTCCTTTCAAAACAGAATTTAAAGAAAAATGTTTGAATCTAACACTTTCNCCCGTAACGTAACGTGCACACAATTGTACAAAACATTTTTCTAAACTAAGTGTCATTTCAGTTTTCAGTGCAACGTCTTGCAGTTGGCGGATTAAATTCAATCTGTTTTATTCATTCTTGCATTTCAAATCTGTTTTCATCAGGCAGAAGTTCGTTTCGATCAGTTTTCAATCTGACTTTAAACTTGTTTTGCTCCTTACTGTTTTCACAAATGTACGATTTCTTGTTTGGCGGTTCTTTGCTTTTTCCATGGTTTTTGCAAGCCGACGTTCCGTTGTCAAACCAAAAAGCAGATATTGTCCACTTGTTCCCGCTTCGGTAAACGTAGCTGCTCAAATCCCTTGTTTCCGTGTCTAGTTTTTCTCTGTAACCAGTGTTACAATGTCCCGGGCTCTTGCTAAAATTACACGAAAACTTAGTATTGACACGAAGCATATTCGAACATATTTAGTGTAAACAGTAACTAATAAACGTAACCATTGATTTTTATGAGGCTTTAATCTGCTATGTTTCACAAAAATGTAGACCACTGTGTTTGGATAGTTCTTTGCACAAATTGGGTAATGCAGCATTGCTACTGAGCTTTACAGACATGGTAGCCGGATTTTAAAGAATTGTGTTTTTCAAAAAGTTACTCACCTTGGGTTGGAGTGCAGCATTGCACGTAGTGCTTTACACAGTTCCGTGCAGTGCTTCCGGGCTTCGATCTTGTGGTTCTTGAAATGTGATCTGAAAAAAGTATAGTTGTGCAAAAACCTATAAAATTTTTTCGAATAAGAACCCCCGAAGTTAACAGCCATAGGCAAACAAATGATATCTATAAAAGTCTCACACTAGTTTAGTAGATCTTTAAATCGCGAAGATTAACTTCGACTTGTGAATAGTGAAGGAATTCGACGAGAAACCTGGAAATAATTCCTGTAGATTTTGCTTCAATTTCTTCAGATAAAAGACGCTTTCCGTTCAGAATCATCTGCTTGAAATAATCCGGAAACTGGTGGCTTGAACAAGCTTTTCTTATGTTGCATATTTTGCACGGGATTTTCTAGTAAACTAATCTGGATTATAAGAGAGTTAACAGTTTGGTTAGCGAACAGTTTAATTAATTCGATAAAATAAAGACGTGACGAAGCAAATCGACCTCTCCACGTAGTTTGATCCCCAAATTCGTATCAACATAATAACTCCCCCTTAAAAGCAAAACCTAGTGAACGAAGTTACGTTAGAATATCGTCATCGCACAACCTGACTAAAACATAGTTGGTGTCAGATAGCCGTATCCTTGCACAAAGCGATTGCTTCCTCTAGTAATATGACCAAAGACCCACATCAAACGCCTCGTCAGGCCACAGTGGTCGAAGTCCACAGTAAACGAAGCTTTGCGGCACGACCTTTCGCCTTGTTTTGTCTGCTGCTCGTCAAATACGGCGGATTACGCAACACTGGACGCAGCAACTTTTCCGATCACTGCTTTTGCCTAAAAAAGCTTTGTATCTTTGCAATGAACTGCAATATATTAGAAACACTGTTAGAACCGCCTTAATTAATATGCAATGAAGGTTTTGCAACTGAAAGATGCGACAGCTAAAAATGTGCTGAGTTTCCTCAGACAGCACTTGTGCTTTCTTCTTTGTCCAACTGTATGCCAGACGTGTGCTGAACAAACAGCAGCGAAATCGTCTGCGGTCATGATGTGACTGGGTGAAGGTTTACAGTAATTGAAGCCTTTGTAGTTCAACGAGTCTACTGCATTTTGCAGATTCATAAAGACAGTTAAAGCATAGCGCCTTCTATCTTCTGCAGCTGGCCAAAGAAAACGCTGCACCTGCTCCACATTTTCAAACTTTGTGGTGGGTTGCAAGACACAGGATAAACTCAATCCGAAATTTGACCGAAGTAGACAGAAGAAAAGCGTAATTTAGTCCTTCGTGCTGATTGAAATGAACGCAGCTACTCGTGTTGTCCAGCAGCTCAAGTGCAGGATACCGCATGCCACAATTCTCAGCCAGTTCATTACAATGTTCCACTTTCCTTTCCTAATGTTTGCGTCTATAATTTTCATTTTCAAGTTTCAATAACTTGGCAGCTTTTGTGAGCCTAATTTCTGTGAAAAACATCTCTACTTTGTTTAAATACTTCGACATGCGCAGTATTCAAAACATAAACACCCCAGTCGCAGCTTCCGTGATAACCTCGATAGGAGTTCCTGATGAAATCTGAGCAGCACTGAAAGCCCCACTGAAAGCCTCTACTCCAACTTGCACACACTGATATGAAACAAGGGCGAGTGGCAACCGGTGTTCTAAATCTGAAAACCTTGCGATTTGTACGCACTGAAAAACACCCTATTTGTTCTATGCCTTATTCGCAACTTGTCTGGTAATTCAAAATTAGATTCCAACAGATATACTTTTTCCAATAATTTCTACTGTATTTTCCCATTATTTCTGTCAATTTTTCTCATGATTAACTAGTAGCCTACCTGCAACTTTTGCTTGGTGACGAGAGATTGCTGAATGCTGCAATGCTGCAGACCTTTGCACATTTTTCCAAGTGGTTATTTCCTCCTAGCGTTACCCACGTATTAGACGCTCACCCACACGCCTCCTCTGGGATTTTAGTCAGCATTGGCAGATGTTTTTGTGCACATTCCGTTCATTGCATGCAGCAAATTGTACATGACTCTTGAATATCAAACAAAACATGAGTCACAAGTAATAAAGCAACACATGTTTGAAGATTTTCATCTTTATCTGGCAGTTCATTACAGAACTTTCGATCTTGTAGTATCAATCTTGCTTTATTTATTACCCGGTTGTAATGCCAACTAAAACTACGTTTTACTTGTCACCCCCCCTCCCGATTGGGTGTTGGTCCTATTTTGGTAAACGACTTTTTGAACATTGGCTTAAGACACCATTAAAATTTAAATAAACTGAGTGTTGGTTACAATCCATAAAGGATAGTGGTAGCATAAAACCAACATCAGCTTTCACAGTTTGTTCTACGTTTATTTTCAGTTTTATGTAGAATTTTGCTACATGTCACTTTTGTCAAATTCGATGTTAGAAATGACTTACCCAGCCTTCCCCTTGTCTCAGCAACATTATACGTCCGTTTATGACGGCAAATATTTGAGCTGCAAGCTCACTTTCACATGTCACGAAACACCTAAGACTTGAATTGCAGAAATTCTAACTGTAAGCACAATACCAATTTCATTTGTTAAATTTTTAGTAAAACTTATCACGGTTTAAGTTTTATTTTATAAAAATTTGGTCAAGCTTCTGGGTCAGAGTGATCACATGTAAATTTTAAAACAGCTTTAACATGTCCACAATTTCTACAGATTAAGCGCGAGATGAAAAATATTTTATCGTTGCATGACGCATGAATTTTTAGGTAGTTCCACTGTATCCAGCTACCAAGTTGTTCAATTTTAGGTGAAAAAATGAAGTTGTTTATACATTTATCCATTGGGATTTCTAACACGTGAAACAGAGTTTCTGCAAAAATTTTCTTCTAGGTTTAAAAGAATATGTATTCAGCACTTGTAAAATTAAGCCAAACACCCTTCAAGAAACAAAATAGTAATTCCTGACATAACTTGTGGCCCATTTTAGAAGTCGGTAAATCCTGCGAAAGAGCTCAGAACTTCGCTACGTCAAAGTGTTTTTTCAAAATTTTTATTTATTTTAAGCTTGTTTTCCAGTAACTGCTAAAATAATGAACCAAAATTATAAAATATCAGTTTAGATGTTTATCTGTTTTTGACATCTTTAATACATTTGCACTTAACAGCCACAAATATTCATTCCAGGCAAAAAAGTGGTTCAATCAATCGAACAACAACTCCGTTCTCAAAGTGCTGCTCGTTGAACAATAAAAGCAAAAAGACGAGAAAACTGTCTTCAAACTGGAAGTGGATTTGAGCTGCCTAGTTGAACTGTATGCCTAAGATCGACAGGAGGTCCTGTTTCCTTCTTTCACCTGCTCTGGTTTACTGTAGAAAACCGAATCAGTTTTGAAATAATATCACAGCTGAACTAACGACCCTCAGTGAGTCAGGAGATGGTTAAGCAACCTGCTTTAAACTTGCTTCCTGCCAGTGGCATGAATATAATTTATCTTTGTTGCGTAATGCTCAGTGCATCACGATTTACGAGGACTGCCTTTGGTAAACGTCCGGCAGTAAACTCCTTTACAAAAGGTTAGCTTGGCGGCTAATGCTGAGTTTAACGTTTTGAACAAATTTCAAGAGGTGAAAATATTTGAAGTACCACCAGTCAGTGACGGTTCTAAGAGGGGGGCTGGGGGGCCATGACCCACCGATTTTTGCTTGGACCCTCAGTTTTTTTCTTAACTTCCCGTTTAAATTCGTTTCGTTGACATATACAGTAGATATACTGTAACGTTCGGCCAGAAGTATTTCAAATGATAATTCAGAAACCCTTTAGCTTGCATTTAATATTTCCCAAATGCATGATAAGCTGTGTTGTTGTTTTTGACGGTCGGGTAACTAGAGTTGTTTATGACTACGCACACCAGTGGTTGCTCGGATTTTGCGTGAAATTTAGTCAGACCCCAAGCGTGGTATTGAAAATTCATTTCGAAACTATGAAACAGTCGCAGAAGTGATAAGATTGATCCCTCTGTGCATTTCAGTGTGAGATGGAACTTTATATTACTGTCAGCAGATTGCTGCTTGTCCCGGTAACAGGTGCCCCAGCGGAGGGTTAGTAGCGGGCCTTACCTTAATTTGATCGCAAAATAAACGAATAAAACAAAAATGGTACACAAAAAAGGTATTAGCCTATTTATTGTTCTTGTGCAAATGAACTTTATCCAGCGCAAGCACTTCAGCAAGGCAAATGTTACCTCACACGTGTTTTTACAAATCTATGACTTGAAGATTTTTCCTGAATGCTTGCGCGGGCCACAAGCGGCCTGCAGTTGGACCACACTGGCTTATGACAAGACAGTCATATATTACCGCGGGGTTGTATAGTCAGCNTTTGAGGATCAATCAGAGGAAAATTCAGTGTGAATATTAAAATGANTGACTTTGTTGCGAATATTCTGCAAAATAAGTTTTACGCCTGCTGTTACATCTTGCTATCAGGTACACGTCCTAAACGCCGATGCACACCTATCTGTGGCGCTGCTTTGCTACTCAAATGCAACTGGTGCCGCAACGTCGCTGCTGTTAACTGCATACTGCATTGAACAATCCTCACCCCATCCACAATGCAGATAGGTATTATACTCGTAATAGAAGCTGCGTAACATTGTTATTGTTACACCACAATCTCAAAATGTCTATAAACTATACACAAAACGGATTGTCCAATTGTTGCCAAACCGTTGGCAGATGGTTTATTTTTATGTGCTTTGTAGTAAGATATTTTTTGATGGAACTAGTTAGCTACCAACAGCCTACTTGTCTCTGTTTCAAAATGGAATTTGTGTTTGAAACCACTTCGCTTTCATGTGAATTGCATCCACTTTCGTGGAACTGTTTTCGTCACAGATAAGATTTTCATGCTTTTTCGAGCTGAAATCTAAACAACCAAATGCACTGAAATGTGTTGTCTTGTTGGTGCGTGTCGCATCCGCACTTTGAAAAAGGTTGTTCAAGAGCATCCATTCACTAGTAAACAGATTTAAGTCTTAAATGTTTGCACTTTTGTTTGGTATTTTATGGTTTTGTTGCTAGATTTCCAGTAAGACCGCGCTCGTGTGTTCAATCATTCCTGAACGAGATTTCGTCAGGCCCGTGATTGTCGGCAGTTTAAACAAACCAGATGATTTTGTCTGTGACGCTTCGTAGCTTAGGATTTCTTCTCTGTAGATTTGGGTTCGGTTGTCTATGATTGCAACACCTAACTTAAGAGCTGTAGTTCTTGTTCAAAAATCACATCCACTAATTACATTGCAAGTATGTAGCTGGGATGTGTGTTGCAGCAAGTTCACCTTTAAGGGGAGACGCCAGTCAATTTTTGTCTTGTTTAATTTTTGGGTGGTCGCTTGTGGCGGCCACCGCCAGTGCAGCAGAACCTTCGCTAGGACTTCGTCTTCCTTTAAGCTTTGTAGGGGAGAAAACATGAAGGCTGTAAACTCGTAAAGTGCTCTAATAGGTTGCATCGTTTCTGCCAGTACAGTACACGTTTGTCAAGTACTG
>JGI24158J21664_10001231_pt1 | contig 28121 bp, 22 predicted proteins | sample Ectturendosymbi3_FD_21664 | JGI IMG/M metagenome (IMG submission 21664) | reverse complement strand
ACGTACAAGCTGAATCATTGCAAGGAGATGGGAGCAAAACTAGGCAGGAGATTCCTCAAACAGCCGGCTGAAAAGCTCAAGGCGGTTTTTGTTGCAAGTTACTTGAATTTCAAACTACAATATTGCTCGTCTAATTCGCCATCGTCTAATGCGTCAATTTGCTTAATTCGTCACTTCTTTCGATACCTAATTAGAAGCGTTTTGTTCGGCTAATACGTCATTTGCAGTTTCGCTTTTTATGCCTAAGCAGCTAGTACGTGTGGGAATTCAAACAAATTAAGGATATTTATCTGAGAATTGTTACACCTCGCAATTTGTTTATCGAATTTACACACGAGGTTCGAAGCGCGACCCGACTCCCCATTGAGAGAACGCGGGACGTCTTTGCAATTTGTTAAACATTTAAAAGGTGCTAGAGTTAAATGGAGGAGTCCAGATAGAGATAAAGTGGAGGAATTAATTGTTGTCTTCAACCGTAACGTCATAAACTTGTATTTTACTGCAAATAAGAGAGCACTATGTATACTAGTTACTGTGATAGCATTTTCACCTGTTTGCATAACTCGTCACTTCGCCTAAATCGTAAATTTTTTCTGATCCCTATGACGTGACGAATTAGACAAATTCTACTGTTTTGTCTTTTTCCATAAACATTTCATTTTTTGTAGCAAAGTAATAACAAATTGGAGCATACGATTTGAATAAATTGCAGAAATATAATCGTTGAAAAAGTACTTGTTGCACTACTAAAATCTTAAATGGTTTTGATTTTTTCCTTTCCGTCATGAACTATTATGGGAAGCAATGAAATCGTTGTTTCAATTTCGAAAAACACTATGTGCACTAATGCAAAAGATTTCATCTCCTGTAACACCATCACTCACAAATTGTAATTTTTCTTCTACTTAATTTTAATCAACATGAATGCAGGTGTTACGTTTAAACCGATAATAGGCACGTAAGATTGCAATACGTACCACTGCTTGAGATAGGAAACAGCTGTGTTGACATGGCAAAGAGTGAAATGAGACAAAAGATATAGACATTAGTACACATCAACCGATGTCTTCAAACAACACCATTCAGTATATATCTTTACAATACCTCTCTTAAACTTTGCCTGCTGACCTCGAATAATTTTAATGAATATGAAGGAATGTAATGAATGCAAAATATGAATAAATATACAGGCCTTCCATTTAAATCGGTAGTACACAAACGTGTATGAAATAATTGGTGCAGTATCATAAATTTAAGGAATGCAGTCATATTCAACTTCACTGAAACGCAGAAGGTAGTAATATTGCAATACCTACCACCGCTTGTGACGTAAGAAGCAGCAGTGTCTGGATGGTAAAGATTTAAACCAGACAAAAATGGTGCGGACCATCTGTTGAACATTGTAGGATGTGTTTTTGTTCTTTCTCTTGAAGCTTTGAGCATGCCGTATTCGTTGGGAGGAAACTGTTGGTAGAAATAAGCAGCATGTTGCTGTACCAAACGACAAAGCTTACGTCAGGTTGTCTATTATCCTGCTTGTATGATTTAAGCATTTGTCCAGATATTTTTCGAAAATTGTCGTTCATCTCAGCTTTGGCAAGTATTCTCTGCAAAAAGCCTTTGTTTTACTTTAAATTACCCACGCCGCAGCAGGTTAAAAAAATATCATTCTGAACCTTGTTGTGTGCTAAAGAGTTGGTTAATATCGAATGCTTTGGCGTTGATGCTGATTTATACGAAACTCTGAAAACCGAACAAAAATGAATTCCATGCTCACAAGAAAGATTCAAAATATCAACTAAAAAGATGTTTTATGTCTAAAAAACTGCTTTCTTGCCGAAGTACAATATTATATATTCCAGATACAAATGCTTCAATCGTCGATTTTGGTTCGATAAATGTTTTTTTGCTGAACCACGCGTTTGACAGTTAATTTTGATAATTTCTGAGTGCTTTATTGTTAGAACTTGCTAGAAGAAACGATTATTGCAGAAAAGCAAGCACTATATAATACCTCTACGCTGTGGCCATATATCCAATGCCTCTTGGTTGGTCCAGCTAATTCATCCAATGCTTTCGACCGTTTGTACATCCCAACTGTTGGCGAGACAACGTACATGAAAAGGTAGATGACCATTACGACAATTGCAACGTCAGCAGCAAGAACTGNGGTTAAAATGCCTGGCGCTTTCAAGGTGGAGAAAACCTTTGAATCAAAATCCATCACTTTTTAACATAACAATATAATGNACAGAGAATTATTGTGTCCTGAAAAATACCAAAAAAAAAACAATTAGCCATCAAACCTTGATTTAATCAGACTTTCTTACAAAAATATTGATTTTTGTTATTTTCAGTAACACTGTGTCAAGTTAATGACATTTTATTTTGGGTCATTTTTGTTTTCCTACAATAGACTAGCGCTAGCTAAACGTTTCAGAGTATGAATGAAGATTAGAAAGATACGCGTGCTTGTGATTGGAAAACATGAGTAAACGTCAAATGCATTAATTTTCAAGTAAGTAGTCTCCACAAAGGCGACTAGTTATTTGGAAACAGCTGTGTGCAGTCTGAATCATCGCAAAGTCATGAGATCTGAGCCCAGTCGGCTGATTCCTCGTGAGCTTGCAGGAAACCTAGAAGTTTCAATTCCTTGAATTTTAAACATTTCTTTTCAAATAAAGCATGCAGACATTCAATTACTGCTCTAGATGGAATTCATTTAGTTTGCTGCTGTCTAACTGCAAATGGATTCTGAAATTCAGATTTGAAGACGTATTTGCATTATCGCCATATTTTCCCTGTCTACTTTAATACGGGGTTAACACCACTGAATAGAGATTTAAAAACAATTTTGTTGGTGAGTGAATTTTTTCACAGTATATTTTGATTAATTTGTGAAATTTGGGTTTATCAAATCGCTGAAATCTTGAATTTATATTTTTCTCCTTGTTTTTGCTTTCAATACAGGCTTTCAAGATTTTCAAGCAACACATTACAAACTATCACTTGAAAGCACGGAACGTTTTGGTACTTCCAGACAGTGAATGTTATTTATTTGAACAGCGTAACCAATGGCTGGTGCAGAGACTTTTTTAATGGCAGATAAACAATCGAATAGAAAATTTATAAAACAGATACAATTTGCAAACGTGGGTAATGCCAAATTGCTGTTAATTTACAATATAACTTACTTTCTAATGCGCTCTACCCACTTTAATGCACACAGTTTATTGTTCGAACAAAGGTAAACTTAATAGACGAACTGACACTTACAACAGTCTCACAATAACCACATACTCAATCCAATATGTTACTATCCTCTAGCTTTTGGCTTTAAGAAAAACATGCTGCAGATTGACTGCAGTAATCACTCGAGTTTTGTCCCACTATACGTCTTTGTTTTGATACATCCTCCTTCAGATAATAAAGCTCCAAAGCGTTGCATAGGAAAACATGAATCCAGCGACGGTTGACAACAACCTACAGAAGTTAATCATTGACCTAGGATGCTTTGTCATGTTTGCCAGGTGAAACACACATATCATGTGTTTATAGAATAGTCGTGTTGAAACTTGAAAGCCTGCCTACTTGCTGTGGTACATTTGCTTAGCTGGCAACAAAATGCTCTGGAATAACAAAAATAACTTTTACAGGTTTCTTTTTGTGGAAATGATGCTCGGAATAGGCTTTACGCATCTTGCAAATGACAGAATAGCTATAAAATTACCCGAATCGAAACAATGTAACGGACCTTATAAAAAGCGTTTCACAGCTTAGTTTCATACAGCATACCACACTTTACGTCCAGTCTAGGGAATACCACGTGACATAGTTTATACTGTACCCCACTAAATTTAAAATAGTGTTTTTCTTACTCTTGGCTGAAATCAGATCATATTACGAAACATAGCAATTCTGTTGTTACAACACAGTAGCATTCGTTTCATCAATTTCAGATTGACTTTTCTGTACAGTGAAAAAATGAGGCGTGTGAAACTATGATGGTTTGGGTTTGCAATGTTGGGTTGCCTGACGTTGATTTGTTGAACACGCAGTATTTTGAAATTAATTAATGATAAATCGGATCTCAAAAATCTGAGTCATGCCACTGCCAAAGATGTATGAGGTTGCGACAGAGGCGTAAGGTTGTTAAAAACAGGTCGTGTGCCCTTGAGGTTGCGAGTTAAACTTGTGTTCACTTTGTCATCTATGCAAACCTAGCACAGTTACACCACACCATAAAGTCTATGCTTGGGTTGTTAACCGTCATATTTTTTTCTAGATAATTGTTTCAAAATATTGGTTGGTTTCATGTATTTTAGTGACTTAGACCACCAAGCAAAATAAATGCTATGAATGAGCAAAACACCGAAAGGAAGAGAAATTAAGTGTATGATAACAAATATTAAAAATGAGAAAAACATTGAGGACATAAGAATTTTGCAACTTAGTGTTAATTACATATTTGAGACACATAGGTTGGTGAAAGATTTTTATATGTCTACTACTCAGCAAGCACTTAGGTATATATTTAATAAAATAAAATGTTTAAAACTCAGGATTAAGAAGATTTTAGTTTCGTTCAAACTTGGCTTGCACTCCTTTCACAGCGTCGCTGGGGGCCTATGGCTGCGGACGCCCATCTCCACCTGCTGTCCATACGATTTGCCCTTCTATGTCTCGTAATTTTAAGTGTTTTTTAAAATAAACGCAACCTTCAGTTCAAATACGCTTAAAATTAAAATTATTTGAAGAAAACATTCGATTTTGGCAAGCATTAAAGACAATATCATAAATAGAAAGTTGTGATGTCCATATTCTCCAATGTGATTGACCTTCCGTGAGAAAATCTGAAATACAACTGTACTGCATGATGTTTCTCCGTTTCAGGAGCTTGCTTTCCGTGTTTTATACACAGATCGCACATTACACCACCGTTCACAGCAATGACGAAGACGGTTGACATAGCTCTTTGCTGAAGTACTGTATTCGGGCATAACTGTAACCGCGTCGATTGTAAGTGTTGTATTTTCTTCAGTGCATGATCATGGCAAATTCCTTTTTTGGGGGGATAGCCGCTTTGCAATCTAATACAACTTATATGAAGCTTGCTTTTTGGCCTCTTGTGTCCCTGAGACATAGTGAAACATATATGACCTAAGAACAAATCTAACACTCGCAATTAAAAGCGTACTGTGCAACAAATATCACAACCTGGATTTTTGAACTGTAGGTCTAATTGGTTTACCTGGAAGTGTGTTGGGAGTTTGTGTTGCTGACACTCGGCGAGGAACGATGACTTTAGCGCTAACGCAGAACATGGCATATTCCATGGAATGGGATGAAATGGAAGATGGTATATTCAGTCAGTGATGCAGCAGGCGGGGCTGCAGGGGGTGGAAGCGCATCCCCAAAAGTGTTTATTTGTTGAAAGTCCAAGAAAAAATCTCTGAAACTTTGGGAAAAATCTCTAAAAATCTGTGCGAAATACATGAAAATGCTGGCAAAAGTAGCACCCAACTTTGTTTGACTTCAAAACTGGTGTCCAAATTTGAGGAAAAACAGATGAAAACCCTTTTTTGGACGTCGCACCAAAAAAGGTCTTCATGATTTTTGTGGGAGAATGTTTGTAGGCAAAAGTCGAGCAACACCTTTTTGGGCAAGTTTGGGGAAATTCGGTCAAAATCCTTCGCACTCCCAAAACGTGCTTGCTCCTACACCTATGTTCACTACAGAAAATTGAATTTCTGAAGTATGGAATGGAAGATCTCATGTACGAATGGAAAAAATCATCCATACTTGTTCATTTTCATGTTTGCTAAATCGTCTTTTTAGCGACTTTTTACCTGACAAACAGCAAGCCATTGCAAAGACGTGCCAGATGAGAAGGTGTGAAAACATTACACGCTCTGCGCATCTGCGATCTTGATCAAAGGACCGTTCAAAGCAACGGTCATTACTGTAATTAGTTTCTGTCACCTTTCCACGTGGCAGATGACAGAGACAGGTTTGAAGGTTGAAATTCTATTTGATGTTAAATAGTCGTGCGTGTTTGTAGACATGACGTCGGATAAGGATAATATTGTGTCTAGCATGCCAACACTTAAAAGTATATCGGATAAGGCACCGACTTGCCAAAGTGTTATTTTTAGTCCGGAAAGAGCTATCGAGGGATTTTTCAATGCTTTCTGAACGCATGTTCCTGTAGTTTCGTGTTTAGAGCCAGACAGGAAGGTTTCCAGTTTGGTACGGTAAAAGATACGGTTAGAAATGCCTTTCATAATAGTTTGGTACGGTAATGGTAGTGCCGGATAAAGACAAGAGGACTGATGATGTTCGAGTAACAAAGTGCACTGAAACGCTTCTTGCTGACGGCATAACCCGATCAAGTTTATCACTTTGGCGTGCACATGTACTTTCTGAAAATTAGATTGATTGTCATAAAAAACAACTGTATGCCAAATACTCCCAACCTACATCTATACCGAATATAGACCCTTACTCGTTATCCACATCGACGATATGGTGAACGAACTTGCGAAATAGAGTTTTGTTTCTACATTCGATTTGCGCAGTGCTTGCCACCAAATCAAAATAATAGATTCTGAGAGTAAATGCAGTGCATTTGATACCAAGTGTAACTGTACAAATTCTCGCGTATACCCTTTAGTGTGAAGAATGGTCTTGCGGCATTCTGATGGCGCATAGGACAATTGATAAAGAAAGAAAAGTTGCCTAGACACATACGGTTATNTGGACAANGTTACTATGGCTAGGCGATGTCTCGAGAAGGTTGTGTTTCTTGCGGCGATTCGTCGCAACAAATTTGCTTTGAACAGGAAATGAAACCATCTTCGCTGAATCGCGTATTCAGATTCTTGGTCATGTTGTGGGAAATGGATNTGCTTAGGCCGGACACTGACCGTCTGAGAGCCTTGGAAGANAATTCGGACCACTTCAATGTCGCAAATCACGCTAAAATCTAGAGCAGCTTCACAAAGAAGTTTGTCATCTTGGCGCCAACCGGTTGTTGCATTTTGTGAAGCGAAGAACTTACCATTATCTATCATCGACGGGAATATGGCTGTTTCCGGTAAAAAAAACAGCAATTTTATCGTCGTGCCAAAGCAACGTTGATTGAAGCTATGAAACCTCGGAGCCGTGAAGTTACTGTGAATTTACATGATTTAGCTACTTGTCCGCGAGTACAAATTGTCGAGTCTGGTTCGCCTAATACTAATTCGCGTCCCTAATTCATTCTGAACAAGTAACAGTAGATGGTTTTACTCCCTGTTCGGTTGACAGTGTAACTCAGCACAATGATGCACACGATAAGAACAATTACTCGTTTCCTCCCGATGCATACTGTCATAAGTGACTTCCATGCAGATGGAAGTAAGAGCTCTCTTTGGCCGATTCGTCTGACGCAGAGTTAACATCGATGACATCACAATCCATCCTTCCCGAGGTTCGAGGATCAAGCCTGCACTTAAGGTGTGTGAACACAACCGGGTCGCACATGCTTCAAAATCTATTAATATATCTACCTTTGTCTATCTATGAAACAGAGTGACTACTCTCAACGTACTACCTAAGTANTCCTCGATGTTGTATTGNTGCAACCTCTCCGCTGGCGTTGCGCTGAATGCGCGATTCACCACGAACTGANTGTGCGCGAAGAACAACTATATATATACGTGGCAAGAACAATCAATAATAGAGTGAATAGAGTGATTGCGACGTGGAACAGGGTTCCCACTTTTGGGGAATTTGTCCCTAGATTGGGAATTTCTGCAACCTTTGGGGAAAAATCTAGGGATTTGGTGTGTCTGGGGATTTTTTGGGGAAATTGCATTGTTTTGGGATTGAACTGGGAAACGCTGTGGCCTAGATACACCAAATCCCGTCTTTCTATCTGGTATTAAAAATGACATTGTGATTCAACTGTCAGTTTCAGGATTATGTCTATACCTACTGCCTGTGTCTGTAATTAAACAAGTATAAACTCTGTGGCAACATGCAGGCAGGTCTTGTGCCTAGTGCAGGAATAATTTCGCTGTTTAACATGAATATATTTACGCGTATAAAAGCATAGCCTATGCCAAGCCTGCACAGCTCAGAAAGCTCGAAAGGCCAAATTATTATCAACATGAATTTGCATCCGGCCGCAAAAATCTATTTCATTTCGATGTAGAGTTTTTTTTATAGTATGGAAGAAATTCTGTAATGAAAATTACTTATTCGAGGTCGAGCTTTTTCAGCAATGTCTACAATTGAGGAAGCACTCGCGGGCCGCAAGAAAAGCTTTCACGGGCCGTATCTTGTGAAGACCTGGCCTATGGTAACAGGACAAAGGGCCACACATCACACAATTTTTACCATAAGTTATCTGAGACACGTAAGTACAATGGTTGGATTAGAAACACTAGGCTTTTTAAGCCATTGTTGTCTATTGTTCAATCAACAAGAGTACCTCATATTGTGTCTGTTTCGTAGTCTCGAACAGTTGTGACAAAAGAAGTTGTTTTTCTGTTTTGCCGCGCTTAGCATGATAAAGGTACACCTCGGGTTAACTAGAACTTTAGTGACGATTTTCGGCTTTACGTGATATAGACCAAATTCTGCTAACCGTGACAGCAGTTCTCTGATGACCTTGAAGACCAAAGATCTGAGCCGTGGTGATCACACCACTTGGTACGCTCATACGTAAACCTATTTTTGTTCATGGTTAAGTTTGTACAGAAAACTTAGTGCAAGTTAGCTGCTGTGTCTTCGAATTCTTGTTTATCCATGAAAATGGTCGCAGCCAAGTGTCCCTCTTACAAACTGTTGAATTACGTTGCGCGCTCACTTGATTATTAATTGTGATTCTCGTACGTTTGCTTAATTACGAGAGCCGTTCCATTCGTAGTCCAGCGCAGTTAGTTGGACTGCAGTCACGCGCTATAATGCGTGATTGATTTACTGTAAATAACCGCAGTCGTGTTTGTCAATTGTTTGTCTTGGTAGCTTAGCTGCGCGCTTAGTTGTTTCCGCTGCATTTTCAGAAACCGTGTTGACGATCAATCGCCGCTGAAGTTTGCTATTGTTGGATTTGATAACAAGAAATTGTGCTGCCTTCGGTTCCGTTGCAATTGCTGTAGGGAATAAGAAACTACAGTCCAGTTGATGCGCGGATTGCGTAAGGGCCAGGTTCTCGGTTTAGGCGAAAGATTGTCAGGACGCGTTTCTCAAATTTCTGCGGACAAGCTCCCCCACGGCTCGCGATTAAAAGGTTACCTGCCGCAACAATTACTACAGAAAACAAACCTTGGTTTTACCTAGGTTTTGAAACAGACATTAAAAAAACAGCAATAAGCATCGAAGGTACATCAAGTCATACAGACTGCAAGTGTTTTGTGTTTTTAATGCAAGCTAAGATACGTCACGAACCTCAGTATTTACGCCAGCACGCGCTCAACGACTATGCATCTTANATCACNAGATGTGAAACAATTGCAATTTCTCTGTGAAATAAACTAAACCTTCACCTGGTGAAAGTCAATTGAGCATGACTACAAAAACGTGACGGAAATAAGCAAAACACTGGAAAATACTGCCTTCCAGAAAATTAGGTTTCCAAAAGTAACAAAATTCTCTGGAATTATGAAAGACGTCTGCAACATAGGCCGGCATGAAAATATTTCTGCAAGAAACATTCGGTTGTTTTTTTTAATCTTTCGTGCACGTTGTTCAACCGGAAACGATAGTTTAACGTGCAGTATGTAGGCTTTACGTCAAAAATGCTCAATTGCGTTTTTCACGTGGTTTCGCTTCCCGTGTCTTATTAACTACTTTCAGAAAATATTGTCTTTTGAGTGAATAAAGAAAAAGTTGCACTGTGCTCCCGAGGCACTGTAACGTTCTAAAAGGCAATCTTGACGAATGTCGTTAGACTTGACCCGTTTTATTGAAAACGCATGAACGGTATTTGTTACGACGAAACTATCCGTAAGCAAACTGAGAACCACATGGAATAGTACTGTTGCAACCACTCGGTGAAGTCTTGTTTAATGTGCGATTCACCACAAACGGAAAGTGGGCGAAGCGAAAAATAGCACTCACGTGTAAATGGCATGAAAAAGGTAATAGCAGAAAATATAGTAAAACAAGCAATAGTNAAATCGCGGAGCTTGATTTCTATTGCTGCTTGCTGCCACTGTGTAAAGCTTTGCNCACTTGCTGATCGGGCTCTCCGATCGCAACAGTACCAAAGTGTATCCCACCAGAAATTTATTTTTGGATTTTGCAAATTTTAAAAATATTTGTCGATCTTCTTTACTTGATTTCATCACTGGTACATGATTGTTTCCAATAAATTTACTATCATGGGCAAAATGAACAGATACCGGGTATGCATTTTTTGAATTACTAACCACACATCAAATACCTCAGCTTTTTTCTTTTTAGGTAACACAACCGCAGCACCAGAATGAAACTGCAAATAAGCATAAAATGATTGTAAAATTTATTTAATGGTGCTGTTAAATTAAGTAGAACTATGGTGTTGATTACATTATCCAAGTGTTTAAAAGTTTTTATCATCACACAAAACAAACTGCCAAGCAAAGCAATGTTAGGAAGTGGACGTAATATTGGCAAACCGAATGATTTTTCTTTAACACTATACATGACCGATTTACATGTTTTAGCAAAAATAATCTTTCGAGTTATTGATTGCGCTTAGCATCGGCATGTAACCAATATCACAATGTCATTTGTGAACCCGACAATACCCAAACATTGCTCATACTTCAAAGAATGGAGATACGAACACAGAAATTGTGCCGAACGCAAGAAAAAGATGTTTTGATGGTTTTGCCAAAAGTGTTTGCCGGAAATTGGCAACACATTTTGTCAGAAACAGCGTGTAAGGTATGTTTCATTCATGGACATTTTACCTAGGTTTGCCATCAGTGACAACATGTGTGTTCAAGTAACGATGCAACTGAATCAAACAGAAACAAAGTCTTTTGTACACAGCGCTCTACTTGCGAATTACTGAACTACAAAAATAAGTTTTCCTGCAACTAGTTTAGTTAAGAGTTAAAATGGAAAAAGATGTTTTCATGAAATCCGTGGAAGTTGTGATAAATTAATCGCATGTCACAACTTCTGCAACCTCAAGCGTATCCCGTTCGAACTTTGCAATATCAACCTTATTTCCAGCTCTGGACGGGGAGTTTCGTCATCCAAATACAGACGATATCTTCGTAGAATTTGAGCGAGAATTGTTTTCATTTCATTCATTGCAAAATGTTGTCCGATGCAGTTTCTAAAAATTTTCAGATTGTTCTTAGTGCGATATATGTCTAGTAATTTTCAAAGATGTAAAGAGTGTGATAACTTCATTAGAGTTTTAGCAGTTACCTTTCAAATTCAGTTAATAGTGTTGTTTTGTTCAACGTTCTAGTGACCAATTGAAAACCAAATATACGCTCGGTTTACTCCACAGACAGACGTCAGGGTTTCTTGCAAGCTTCCAAATAATTAGCGGACTGGGCTCTGCTTTCATCTTTTGCAATGATTCAGACTTTCACGTATCTGCATCCAAGTAACTAGTCTTCACAAAGGTGACACATTAGGACAGAGGATGAGTCTTTACGTGAAATCGTTTTCGTATATAAAAATAATTTGCTTGTGTCACCTTTGTGGAGAGCCTCCACAGTCTCCACTGGAAATGGGTTACTTGTTCAGTGTACACATTTATTTTTAAGCACGTTTATAAGAAACTGTTGGCAACATGAAGTACAATGAAAGTAGGTATCCAGCTTTCCGTTAAAATACGTCTGTTAGAAACAAAACTGAACAATTCAAACACAAGTAGATATCTGAATGAGGCGAAAGCAAACAATGATAGGGTGTTAAATTCCACAAAATTTTCAACTTGGACCAAATCCTTTCAGATTTAACAAAACGTTTGCTGTTTTTCATTTTAGCAAAATTACCACTGAGTTTTGACAAGAATTTTATTACTTTTGATAAACCTTTTCGTCAAAGGGCTATTTCTATTCGAAACCACGTTTTCATTTTCGAAGTTTTAAAAGGATTTCAAGTCTTCCAGAAGAGAAGTACTCTGCGTTTTCCATTCGCCGTCCCAGATGTGTAGCGGGATCTCCAGTTGTGGATAACTGGTGAGAGAGGCTGTCGCGAAGATTTCGAAGTGACCCCTATGCCTAACGCACGAGTGTGGTCGTCTACCGCAAGCGCAGCCATGCAGAGATCATTACATCTGACAAGGAGGGTCTGTGCGCTATCGCTTGGCTTTATGGGACATAATTGCACAAAGATGTTTGCACCTACAAGAGTTAGATTTAGCTGTAAGTATTTTGTTCTGTAAGGAATATTTGTTTCTGTTCTTTTCAGTGCAGAAAAGAAACTCGATCAAATTGAAGTTTGAAATTTTACTTCAAGTGAAATTTGTGTTAGTTTGCCTAAAATTAATAAATCATTCACATCTTGTTGCTTAAAATGTGTAAGAAATGTCAGTAATATACACTCGTTACAATAGAAAGCCTTCAATGATTTACCAGATTGGCATGNATTTGTCACAAAAACTTATCCGGAAACATTTCGTTCTGTCTAGATTTGATCTAACTTGAAAATACGCTACTCAGTCTTTGCAAAAGTAAAAAATTACTCCCCACGAGGCCCCTTCCCGAAAACTCTCACACTTTACCTGGATCCTCCGGAAAAAGGAAGATAAGCGTGAGGAGACCTTTTCGAAATGTTTTCTTTAGTGAAACGTTCTGGATCGAATGTCTGAAATAAAATCAGTGTCGAAGTTTTGCGTGAATAAACTATAAACACTAAACAAATTTTTACCTGGGTTTTCCTTTGACATGCATTTGACTTACAGTGAGCTTGAATGCTTTGTTTTTACACATTGTCAAATTGCCATTCAATCTTTTCAGTGACTTACCCCCAACTAATGTGGGGGTGTGCTTACTCAAACATTGCCCTGGCATAAGAAGGACTTGCTCTTACAACAAGAATCGGTGCTGAGACATGTGAGTAACCTGGCGACCTGAATGCAGTGCGATGCGTCATGTTAAAAAGCAACACAGTAACAGGACCAGGTGACAATGGACTTGATGCTAATGTATGGTGGAAAATCGAAAAGCATTCACTGCAGTATTGTTGAGATCTCAATCATTACGAACACGTTGAGAAGGTTGATGTGCAGGCTCACGGTTGACTAAGTTAAGGCAGGCATGAAAAGCTATCAAGGAAGACAAACACTGAAATAAATAAGCATTATAGCGAAGTAAACATTTTGTGCAGTGTCAATTTCCCTCCATATTTTGATTCTTTAAAAGACATGATCTAACACTATTCAAAGTTCACGGGAACAACATTTAAATTGCTCATATTCCCCAGTGCACCTACGGATCGTTTATACCTCAACAAAGTGGAAAAAGTGGCAAAGCAGGATTTCAAAACACATGCAGGCAAAAAATCGAGGGGTGTTCCATGAAAATGGATAAGAACAAGAAAATATGAATAACTTTTGATTTAATTTTACCTCTTCATCTACATTTTCAACTTTTTTTTGGAAAACACAGATGGTGAAAACAGAAAAGAACATTATATTTGATGAAATATTGAAAATTACTTAGAAAAACATAGAAAAAGATTTCATTGGTGAAATCTGGCACTGTAATATACATTTAACATCATCTAGTCACCTAGCTTCATCACCTCTGGATCATCCCAAAGATGCTCACTTCGATGCAAAGTGAAAAGGTTCAATAAAGCTCTGGCGCCAGCTGGAAGAGTTGTTTCCATTTTATTGCCAAGGACACTTTTTAAGCTCAAATCTTTTTTAAGTTTTCGGCCAATACCTAAAACGGGAGGATAGAGACGCAGCGATTCTTTGATGAACATTGTAAGATAATTGAACTTCGGGATGTCATCCCTGAAAACGAAAATCAGTCAATAAAGCAATATTTGTAAGTCGATATCTGATGTATTATTCTGAATTGTACAATCTTAAGAAAATTACACTTCAGTTTCGCTAAACATGAGCAGATGCGGAGATTGCGTGAAGTAGCCTTCAGTATTTCCTAAATTGCAAACTGCAGTTTTGTAGAATACTCAAATGGCACTAATTCTAGAATGTGGCTACGTTTTTTGCTAAACTACGTCCAAGTTAATGTTGAAGTATTTTACAGCTATATTGTATTTTTAGGAAAAAAGACAAGAATTTTTGTTGACGTTTCAATGAAATACACCTGAACATTTTTAAAATTTGAATGTGTAACAGTCAGGCAAATCATATTACCTGAATAAATCTTGTGGAAGTTAATTTTAAACAGCAAACTTAAGACCAATTCAGCGTATTTCACTCCCGTTTAAGGGATTTGTTTGTTTACCTATTCAATCGATTTTTATTACTGCAAATTTAGTTTCTGCTTGAGGAGAATAATGATGTTGGCGTATTCCTTAACAATGAGGCCAGTTTATTACTTTTTCTTCAGTCTGCTGCAAATGGTCACTCAATGTATGCGTGCGTGGTATAGCTATGTTTATGAGCTGATATATCTGTAAATCCATCCATGTGGGGCGATAGAAATTCTTCAATCTTTGTTTCCGAAATTGGTAGATGTGTCAGCATTCCAACATTACAGAATTTTGCACAGCTGCTTTTGCTGTTGCGGTAAAACCTTACAGCCGAACAGAAGTTATTCACTCTAATCTCACTCACCACTCAACGAAAGGTTTGTTTCCCAACGCATATCTGACTTCTTTTCTACAAACTTCTTGATAATCAGGATACTTGGCTAGATTATACAATGCAAACGAAATACCTGCAAAGTAAACTTTTATTCAATGTATGCTTCGGTATAACTGAAGAAACAACAAGGAGATATGGAGTTTGTTTCTATGTTTTTCTTGAGAGAAAAAATGTTTCCTGGCAAACATCACCTCTAAAACTAACCACTTGCTGTTGTGTCGTGGCCTTCAAACAAGAATGTGTCAACTTCTTCTCTTATTTCTTCCTCGCTCAAACCATTCCCTTCTTCATCCTACAACAAATAAAAGCACTGCACCACAACTGGTTCTAAGTTAGACGCCCGAACCTGCTGTTCACAACACATAAGATACCCAAACATTGTTGTGCTTGAGGAACAGCGCTTTGATGTACCCTTTAACTGATTTCCACGTTCAAACCATTTCAAAGAAGTTTTTCCGAAACTTTATCAGCAATTCGTTTTTTTTCAAGTTTTGAAAAGACCTATGTGAGACACATCTGGGAGCTCCTACAAATCTGGGACGCAGGTTCTCAAAGACTTTGGGAACATAGCTCGCGGTCAGTGAACCGCAGTAGACGAAGCTTATTGATTCAAAAAGAGTTAAGGGAACCTTCGTAGAATTGATCAGGAATGCCTTTGTAAGGTAAATATGTAGTGTAATGCTTCGATTTTGAGGTTTACTCTAAATGCCAGCGGTGTGGTTTTTCCCTACTGTATCTTACTTGAGTTAACAGGAACAAGATTGCTAAAAGACAATAAGATTATATACTGAACACTAAATACAGTAGAATTTGCTAAATTCATCGCCCCAAGGGGATTAGAAAATAGTGACGAATTATGTAAACAGGTGAAAACGCTACCATAGAAGCTCGTATACTTTATCATAGTAACTCGTATGCATGGTGCTCTTATTTGAGGTAAAATACAAGTTTATGACGTTATGATTGAACACAGAAATTAATTCCTCCACTCTATCTCTATCTGGACTCCTCCATTTAATATAGCACCTTTTAAATCTTTAACAAACTGCAAAGACTTCCCGCGTTCTTTCAATGTGGAGTTGGGTCACGCTTCGCACCTTCGCATCTCGTGCATAAATGCGATAAACAAATTGCGCGGTGCAACAATTCTCAGATGAAGATCCTTTCGTTTGAATTCCCACACGTACTACAGCTGCTTAGACATGAAAAGCGAAGCTGCAAATGACCTATTAGCCGAACAAAACGCTTCTAATTAGGGGTAGAAAGAGGTGACGAATTGGGCGAATTAGACGAACAGAAATGTACACAAAAGATAGGAATTCTGCCGGGACCGACGAAAAAATAACGATTTAAGCGAATTGGCGAATTAGACGATGACGAACTAGACGAGTTCTACTGTATATGACAAACGCTCATACTAGAATTAGTCACTGATGAGCAATGNTAAAAAATAGATCAACAGCTTCTCCTGTACCAAAAGCTTTCTTCAAACTTTTGGTTAAGATTTTTCTTTGGATCAATGTATTTTTATAAAATGATTACGAAAGGAAGGTATCAAAGAAGCAGAAATATTTCCGAAACCTTGGTCTGAAGAAGAATGTCCAAAAAATCCAGCTGTTTTTTACCAGGATGAGAGAAGTCGCCAACGGCTTCTTTTACACCCGATAAAATTCCTTCATTCTTCTGAGATTTCTGCAATTGCTGTCGACGCTCGAAAATAATCTGCAACAGTCACTGCTACCGATTTGAGCAAGAAGAGACATATTTTTGCAAATCATTTAAATATTTTGAGTGACTATTTTTTGTCCAAGATCTTTTAAAAAATGATATTTTCAGTTCACATTTGTTCACACGCATCTTTCAACTTTTTGAAATGAAAGTTTTGAATGTGTTTACACTTTTGTATTATGCACAATGGATTATCGGTTCTACGCTCACATTGCATCACTTATGCAACAGCATTTTTTCCAACGCAAACGAAAAGAAATTCAATGCAAAACTCCGTCAGTGTTCGTCAGTGTGCTTCCCTCAGCTTTGGAAATGATGACAATAATCTTATAGGAAAAACGCCCGCTGACCAGTGGGATAAATCTAATATCTAGAAGAAATTTTTCCGCATGACACAAACCGAATCTTTCGCCTTCATCACAAGCTATCACGTTTTTAAAATGCACAACTATAGCTTTCAACAAGTAAATATAACAATATTTTCACTTAAAATTTGCGATAGGAGCATCAGGGTTTCTCAACGTCTCAAGCATGTGGCCCAAAAAACAGAGGGTTCATGGCCTACAGAATGCATAACGTCTCCAATATGATAACTGTTGCACATGCACAGAGAGGAAATAAAAGCATCAAAACAACTTTTTACAACACAACGCACAACGTGAGCTGCAATCAGTGCGAGTGTTTCTTGTTAGAAATCAAAGTTATTCGAAGCTTAATACGCGATAATGCACAGATTAAGTCATTTTCTACATTGATTCCCTTTCTACATTTCGCTTTCAAGGCAACAAAAACCAACTGTTTGCCTCGAAATGCCTTCAGTAACTGCATATTGTGCACAAAGTCTTAGAATACGTGAAAATTTCCATGTCGCAACAATTTCTAACACACAATGACAAACGAGAGTGTATTAGGACCTTTGTATCTCAAGAGCTATGCGTTTTCGATCAAAAGGTTCAACTAACAAAACATACTCAATTTCAGTAATATCAGGCCGTGACCCGTCAAAATACTTTCATGGCCCGCAGGTTGATAAACCCCGATTTGAAAGCAAGTGCAGCATTGTGCAACTGAGTAAATTAAACAAATCTGTCGGTTTACATTAATAAGCGAATTACATTAGCCTGTAACAAATAAACGCCTTCTCGAGTTTTACTTTTAAATTGTTTCCAGCACGTTTTCAACATTTTGTGGTCTTTGAGAGACCTTCTAGCCGTTAGTTGATGTGACAATGGCGAGAAAAGCTGACATAAAGGTGACTGATGCTCCGGCCCCAGTGCCGGCTTTTATTTGATGCACCGGCTCCAGTTCCGGTGCTCCGGCTCCAGTTCCAGTGACTGATGCTCCGGCTCCAGTTCCGGCTTTCATTTTTTTTAATTTTGGTGTGTGAGATCCCATAGGCCAAATCATTTTGAAAAAATTACATTTGAATGTATGATAGCCATCACAAAGAATTGGCAGACCGGCAGACACAAAACCAATATCGATATGTTTATGTCTTCATATCTAATTTAAAACCTGGAATTTTCTTTAATGACCTGATTCGCGTGGTGGTGAACAACATCGCAGGCTTCTTTAAACCGTTTTCCGTGTTTCGTTTTCCAGAAGATAAAATCCGGAAGCAGATAAACGTGCGTCATTCTGTGCACTGTCAATCGCGATAAATCCTGAACTGCCTGAATGTACGGATGTCTACCCCTGTGAAAAAAGCAGCGAGTAAAACGTAGTTGCTTAAAACAAGACTATACACCTTATATTAAAAAATGACCGATATCAACGCATCTCGCAAACTAAAGGGATCTTACGCACGTATTAACACAATTGCTTCATAAAAATTGCCAAAACTTCCGATACGGAACCACTTTTGTCAATAGTTGGTGGGTTAGCTTTAATAAAAGCTTTACATAAATTTAGTACCAACGTTTTAACAAATTTTTAATACAAGTAGCATTCATTAAATTGCGTTGCGTTTGCCCGATGTAGGAGGCACCGCATGAGCACGTAAGCTTGTACACAACGTTAAACCGGTTTAGTGAAGTAAGTAATTCAAAGCACTCGAAAGCTTCAAAGCTTCGAAGTACTGGAAAGCTTCAAAGCTGGTTCTCGATTAAAGACCGGCAAGCTTTACAAAACCAGTTTAACGTTGTTTACAAGCTTACGTGCTCACAAGTAGCGTTTGTACAAGACTTGGATACACCTACTGTAGTTTTGGACTTGAATACAAGTAGCTTTTGGTACAAAATAGCTACGCCCGGTTTTGCTTAGTGTAGGAATCAAGAATGCGGTCCGTTCGTGATATTAGAATATTTGAAATAGTACCACAAAGTGATATTGCGTGATCAACAGAAAGTCAGTGACGCACCGTGTTTTCAAACGAACTTGATACTTCGCAATAAATTTCATCAACATAAACCTTGCAACAAAGCCTAGGAGCATTGTAAATACCGAACGTAGGCATCTGCTAATTCAATTATTTTGTGACGAACGCGTTTCAATCACATCCTGTATGCAAAGGATGCCTATGAAAGTGTATCGAATCGAATTGACCAAGACTTACTATGGGTCGAAGTGTGTGCGGTGCAAATACAACCAAATGTGAAACAAACATGTATTTAACCATAATGAATCAAATAATTGTTTTGTTCGGGTCAGATTCCCAGTTTCAACCCAGTGAAACAACAAACTAAAGTTGATCTTCTACCTGATTCTTTGGCAATTGGTCTCTGACGACATGGCACACCTCAGCATTGTGTCTAACGTCATCAGACTGACGTCGGATGAAACCTCAATCGTTTTGTTGACAGCGTCGTTCCATTTTTCAAGCAACACCATGGAGCATTCGTTGAAAGTTTGTGTGTACCTGTCGGAATAAAGAACTCGCTGCGTGGTGTTGCAACCTCTCCCTTGGCGTTGCGTTGAAAGTGTGATTCACCACGAACGGGATGTGCGCGAAGGACAACAATATATATACGTGGCGCGAACAAGCAATAATAGAGTTATCGCGGCGCGTGGACTCTATTATTGCTTGCTGCCACAGTGCGAAGCTTTGCGCACATGCCGCTCGGGCTTTTCCGATCGCAACAGTGGCAAGAATACAACAAAGATAATCACAACCACAACCTACCCTTTCAATATACTGAAATGAAAAGCTGGAGTTAGAAGACGCCGGTTCCTTCGCCATTTTAGACCCTCGCTGGTAAGCAAGCCATCACCAATCCACGGTCGGAGAAAACGGTAAATGAAGTCGTCTTTGGGTGCTGAAAATTTTTGCAAAGACCGCGGTATTCCATATTTAACTGTTATGTACGCTTTTTTGTTATCCTAACACCTTTATGGTAACATTGCTATGCCACAAAAATCTGATCATATTCTTGCGAATATGAACGAAAGTATTTTGTTTTGGTTGGATTCATCACGAACTGAGGAACACATTGTTTTAGAACGGTAGTTCTTAACCTTGTCTCCACCACGCCGCCTTTCAGTAATTGTCCTTTTTTTCAAGTCCCCTGACATTGAACGGGTTGTTTAAGCAAATGTATTTATTGGTTAATTTATTGATCAAACTTTCCATGTTGCAGAACGCATTAGGGCTTGCTCCCCCTTGAAATCTATAACGCCCCCTAGTTAAGAACCACGTGTTAGTTGGCTGGATTTCTCATGAAAGCACAAAAAGTTGTGAAGTATTTTCAAATATTAGCTTTTCACTACTGCAGCTACATTGTTTCAAATCATGTAAAAACAATGTGCAGGATTTTCTCGAATTGCGGTTGAAGGAAATATGTCGAATTGCTTTGATAAAAATTATACCTTTACTGAGTGCTAAAACACAACATTCAGTAATTTATTGCATAAAACCTTGTGCTTCACTGCAGTTCTAAAGTTATTAGAGTCGCACGTCAACATCTTTTGAAAAAATTCCTCAAATAAAATCCACACGGAAATGGAAGAAAAGTTACCCCCACTGGTCAGCAGAGAAACGGCAGTTTCTGGATGGTAGAGATTCACTACTGACAGAAATGGCGCAAACCAAAAATTAAACATGGCTGGGTGTTTCTTGGGAAGAACTCTTGCGCGATTCAGCAATCCGTCTTCGTTCACCGGAAACTGTAAAATATCGTGTAACAATGATGTGAATAAAAACGTTTCATCCTGTCACTATCAATGTATACCTATATCACAGCTTTGTCACGAGTTATTTAAGCAGTTGCATTTAACTACTATTTTTTATCCTCATGCTCTCTAACATATGCTTCGTTTTTTTTCAAATAAATACGAAAGAGATAGGTTCACGGAAGGATCCAGGGGTTGGGGCGATCGCACACCCCCAAAATCTACGAAAGTAACTTTTTTCACCATGCTTTTGTACAATTCGGAAAACAATATATCGAAACCAATCCTAATAAGTCATTCGTCATGTTCGAATTGTCTCATTATTCGCAATGTAAGGCCATTCTGTCGTCCAATGTTTTGTCACAGCGGTGCAGTGAATTATACTTCATTTCTTTTACAGCAGCGATGCCGTTAGGAGACGTGACCACCAAACATTGCTGAAATCGCCACTCTCTCTTAACATTACTAGCTGGATCCCCCCCGGATAAGTTTTCATGAAAAGATGTTGCTGCAAAAATCTTTATTACCGGAAAAAATCACCAAATAAAGTTTTTATGTTTTTTATTGTTCGGGAGTAAGAAACTGGTGAATAAGGTTACATGACGCCAAGTTCTATCACCTTTTCTCTAACAAATATAGGGAAAAATTCTTTAGGCACAACTATATGCATTTTACGTACATAGGCCAGTTTATATACTCGAGGTTGTTTTCTCTATAATCCTGAGGAGAGTATGTTCCTGTTGCTATCAATATTTTGTATTTAATTTGTGCGGTTTATTTCTAATTTTCGGTTGCATTTGCAAACCTACAGCTATCTGCTGCGGTCATTCATTGCTGTTTTCAACCAATACCATACATTTACGCTTAGTGAAGATATGTGTAATTGCTGAAGTACTGTAAAGTTCTTCACCTAATCCTAAGCACATGTGATGAGAAGATAAATTGTTGCCGAAGGTGCTGTTATACCATAGCTGCACTTCTGCTGTTGCAGCTGAAATGAGAATAGAGAAGATCAGGCACTGCACATGCAAATGCACATCATAAATTCATTTTCTGCCTGTGATCGCAGAAAACACGTTGTTTCAAGTGCAAATGGCCACCGATGTGAAGGCGCAGTGTTGACACATCGCAGAACTCTGAAATGTGGATTCAGGATGACAACCAGCAAGTGTTGTTTGAACGTTGCCCTAACGCAGGGGTCACCAACGTGGTGCCCGCGGGCACCAGGTAGCGTGCAAGGACCATGTAGGTCGTCCGCGGGCCTGTTCTAAGAATAACATCAGCATGGTCAATGCCTTCACATTAACGAACATCAATACCAAAATAATTGAAGGTAAATCGAGCAAAAATTTTATTTCAGAAGTGTGTATCAAACTAGTAGCCCTTCGCATTAATCGGTAGCCAAGAAGTAGCCCGCAGTTTCAAAAAGGTTGGTGACCCCTGCCCTAACGCTTCTTGCGGTCTTTGAAAGGCACAATTCATTAAAACTAGAACTACGGATTAGAAGTAATTCCAAGAAACCTTATGGTTAGGGTCAGTATTACTTGAAAACCTGCAGATTTCCGACCAATACCTGTTCTAACAGTATTTTATCAGATTTCAAGACTTTTCTAAATAGATGTGACAGGATCTTGAAATCTGCAATTAAATGTGTTTTCATAATACAAAAGTAAGCCTTTGACACAAAAACAAACCAACCTCGTTTCTGTGTCCAAAAAACCAGTGGCGTTTGTGAAATCCGACTATTTCATCTAGCTTTGTAGCTAGCTTATATTGCGTTGCAGCTGGCACAACCAGAGTTTTTATCAAGTAAATCACAGCAATAAGTGTTACAATGGCAGCTAACAATTCTTTAGTGAGAATGTCCGTTTGCAGGGTGTTGCAAATATTTGAACTAACATCCATCTCAGAAATCAGTCTTCAGGAAGATTCAGCAAAAGTAAAACCTTCGATATAGGAAGAAAATATTGGTTTACATTTCGGAAAATTTTTAGATAAAAATTGCTGAAGTTAATGTCAGACTGTTTTATTTTAAACAAACGAGGAAGGTTTACAAAACGGTTTACACAAGAATTTATTTATAAGTTTCGAAAACTGGTTCTTATCCTAAAGTTGTGTCAGTCACAGTGGCGCATTTTTGCATAAAAATAAAAATAATGCAACTTGTTGTAGCTCCATGAACACTTCAACGGACATACAAATGTAAGACAGCAAGATTTGTAAAAGCACAGAAGGAAATCTAAGATACGTGTGTCCTGAGCTTGAACATGTTGAACTGTGTACAGTAAAAGCCGTAACTACAAACGTATTATGTATGTACGAAATAATATCAACCAAGACTAATGCTTTTATCAGTTTCAAGATACATAAACGTTTCAGCCCAAAATCTTCAAAAGGACATGGTTTTGCTGAGACGGTGTTCTTTACTTCACAAACCCTGTCATGTCCCTTACTAAACACTGAGTCTTATTCTAAAATTCAAGACATATACACATGTGCACTGTCTTGTTCCTCAGGAAATCGCAGTGGCGGAACCACCGCCATGGGCGTCGGAAGCATTTTTTCCAATGGGGGGCCAGTAGGGAAACCAACAAAAAAATGGCGAAATTTCATTTTACCCACTTGAAACTAAGAAAAAACTTTTTTGCTGAACGTTTAATAGGAAAATGTCAAATTTCAAAATCCAGGGGGCTTTTTTCCCTACCCCTCCCTTCTGACGTCCACGACCATCGTAAATTCGTCAGGAAGATATTCGTCACCATGACTCTTTCCTATATACAGTAAATTACGCGTTTGTCTTCAGAACTTAACTTTCACTCTCCTGCACTGATACTCTTTGTTTGCACTTTTGGTGTCAGGCCAAGCTAGTTACTCAGCTCACGACTGGGAAATTACCATATTACGACTGATGCGATTACAGCAAATGTATGTGACTGCAAGAGTTTGTCAGTCTATAATGCTACAATGGGGCAGTAGTGGGTAGTGAAGCTTGTATTTGTTTGTATTTGTTTCCTGAGGTTCATCAACTTAAAGCGTTGAACTGGAGACCACTTTCGTAAGAGCCTTCATCCGAGTGCTCATTGTTAGCGCCATATGTACCCGAAAGTTCGCTGTGCGTGGTAGTAAGTACATTAGATAAACAACTTCCGTTCGTTCGCGGATGATGTATTGGCTTTCAGCCATGTGACATTGCTTTCGTGTGTTACTCTCTAACAAGAACTACGGCAATTCTTTGTTGCTATGACATCTTCATGCAGCGCAGCGCACATAGTTTCTTAGGTGGTCGGAACGGAACGGAACCCAAGACTCTTTTCGCTACTGCACACTATGTCTCTAAGGGTTACACTTTTGCAATGCATTACATCAGTACAGAATGCGGCTTTGGCCTTGTCCCTCGATTTTATGATCAAGGATTTCTTCGTTGACAGATTTGCTTATCATCCCAGCTTTGTTGGTTAAGGTTGATTTATGACACGATGCGAGCACACTTCATTTGTGGCTTCCGGATGAGAACGAAGAGAGCGACCAAATGGTGCAAATACATCTGTCGAAAAAGGATAGAAGGAAATACTCAAGGACGCCGGAGAGCGGGGGCATGACGGAGGCATTGCTCCCTGCCCTTTCAAAAGGGGGAGCAACGGGGTAGAAGATGCATTTTCGTAACAGCATCACAGGTAATTTCATGGTTCATCAATATCGAATTGAAACATATTTGTTGCAGCTATTCCCACACCCAGCGTATTCATACTGGTTTTCGATAAATTATGTTATTATTTTTGAGGCAACATTCTTGAAGCGGTGTTTCTGCTTTTGTTTTTAATGACCTAAACTACTTTACTGCCACCCTGCCCTACCGCTGTCCCCCAGCCGATGACCGTCTGGTCAGCTTTCATGTGCAATGTTCCAAAGTGTCTGCTTTTTTTTTTTGTTTGTTTTTTTTTGTTTTTTTTTAATTGTTTTTTAAATAAAGCAACGCGAAGAGTTTGTGCCTTGTTGCAAGCGTCTTAGGAGTGATGAACCGCATTACGACCTTCCCCAACTTACTGGAGTTCGTATCGACTACTTACGTAACGGAAGTCATTGCTGCTCTCTGTAACGTCACATATAGTTTTAGATAATCGTGATCAATCCCCAGCTGAAGGTGCATATCAAAACAAACACGTGCGTAGTTATGACCTCATTCTCGCTTCTGTAATGGTGTCATACGAAGTCATATCCGGTTCTATTCTGTGTAAGAATGGGTTTGATAACAGTTGCTTGAACGCAGCGCTTCGTGTATGGATCGAACAATGCAGTTGGACGGTGCTTTAAAAATGATGTTAATTATAAGAAAATAAACAGTGCAGTGGCTTTTCTCCGACGACAGAGGTCAATCTTATAACTTTTTCAGAATTTTGCTTATTACTTGTCTTTCAATTGTTAAATCTCAACAGTCTTGCTCCAAGAAATCAAATGGCCAACCTCAAACTTTCCGGCCATTGTTTGCCTGGATGCAATGTGTTCGTTCAGCGTAATGTATGTATTGCAATGCTGGAAACTTAAAGTAAAAAAACAGCAAGTGCAGTTTCTTTTAAGGAAAATGTAAGGTACCCCGTACGGATTTGCAGGGACCCGATTTTCTCTGATTTTAGGCACCTGATGATAATTTTCTCTGATTCTAGGTACCCGATTTGAAATTCTAGGGACCAGAATCGGGTCCCTAAAACGCCTTAAAAAAAACCCTGGGCAAGTGGCATCACAGACTGCAGGTCCAGTTTCAAGTGATTTTCGCAATTTCAGGTGTGCAGAGAGAAAAAGTCGTAAGTTGCAACAGCGATGCAGCCAAGTTGGAGCTTGTTGAAGTGCTGCGGTGGCGCTTTGATGCCTGACGCGATTGGCAAAGAAATAGGCTTGTGCTTTAGATAAGCGCGATGTTTCCTGTCCAGGAGCTCACTGTCCATGATATTGGCTGGTTATGAAATGCATGTTGCACCAGCAACCACGATGCGAAAAGTATCTTTATATGCTGCACGCTTTATCAAGCATTTTGAATTTACCTGCTTTTAATTTTTTGATTATATTTTAAAAAACAAGCGTTCAAAAGCAAAACTCAACCTGTATTCAAGCTTTTTAACCCGCTTCTCCAACCAGATGTGCAACCAACAGCTTCAGAAAAAGAACAACAGACATTTGGACCTACTGAAAAAAACAACAAACGAAATAATACTTCAGACATTTTGCACCGGCATTCCATCGCAACGTTTGTAAGCAATTTCCGAAAAATAATTTATACACCGAGAAGTGAATACTAGCATCAATTTGAGCACAGTGGTTTGGCAACTACATTGGTAAAACAAAAAAGTTGAAGTTGCGGATGAACGTCTCTTCTGGCAACAAAAATGTGAAGCTCTCTGGAACAAAGGGTTACAAAGCACAGAAGTAATTTAACTCTATTGGGATGTGACAACCAAGAGTGGACATTTCATGAACATGGCAAAGTGGCGTAGATGCATATTTGTATGGAAGGTGTGGCAACGATTTCCGTTTTGCTAGTTTCGTTTTGTATTTATAAACTCACATGCAAAAATGCTTAGCATTGAGCCAGGATGGCATTGAGGCTAGATGGCGCCCAGGGCAAGGCACAAATTTGGCGTCCCCTGGGAGCAAATGTACTGTACAGAAGAAAGTACTTATCACAACGTTGGGACTTTACGACGCCCGGGTCGTTGTGCCCACCTTGCAACCCTCGTTACGCACTGAGTATTTGCGGTAAAGTTGCGCCACGCACTGAGCATTTGCGGTAAAGTTGCGCATTTGCGGTAAAGTTGCGCATTTGCGGTAAAGTTGCGCCACGCACTGAGCATTTGCGGTAAAGTTGCGCCTGCTTGTGAAACATATGCCTCTTTCTGTTCCCATATCAACCTACCGGATACGCCACTGTAAAAANCATATTGAAAAACTGCGCGCACGTTCATTGGAAGGTGCACTGGATGCGAAAGTAGCTTTCTTGTATTTTNTTTTTCTTTTCAAACCGGTTTCCTCTTAGCGTTACTTCCTAGAGTANGCGGCCTGNCGCTTTGGGTAAACCGACTAATTCCCCATTCGACGCTGTTGTGTGTGCGAGTGCTGCTGTTCCGACGCTCTGTCCACCTTTCAAGCTGCTGCGAGGCTGTCTGCACGCTGCTGGGTCATCGCATTACTGCCAATGTGCTGTACAAGCGAAGCATGTTGTAAATAACGTTGGTTGTGTAACTGCATAGACCAGGGAAAGCCTGCCATTGAACCTAAACTGGGGCGATCCTTAGATCAGCCTTGCTGTGGCTTGGAAATTAAAATTTCAGGTCACTTAGTTGGAACAAAATCAGCGCTCTTATAAGAACTAGACTGGCCTTGCTGCATGTAGCGTTTGGATGCAACTTCAACTCAACATAGTACCCACAAGCAATAGTCCACTTTCGCAGTTTCCTATAACCTACATTGAGTCTCAAAACCCCTGTAGATGCATGCCAAATCAAATGCACGGTAAGCTTAAACAAGTCGAAGGCGACTGCCTGTTGGTCTTTCTGATGAGTTTTCTTGTGGTCGAAGTTTTGTTTCGATTGATGATATGCTAATTTTGATGTAACCAAATGTCCAAATCATATCACTGAAATAAATGCTAGCAAAGTTTTATCGAAGAGCTGGAAGTTGCAATTTTGCAAGCTTGTAAATAATGGCTCTCATTTCTACTTCCTTTACCTATTGGCAATTTTGTAGCTGGTACATCAGCTTCTATTTTTCAGAAACGCTTGGTTAAAGAAAAATATTTAGGTGTCTGGAAATGCTTAATTGTGGTGACTGTCTAGCAAAAGAAGCCTTGGTTCTTTCCAAATGTCGTGTAGTTCACATTCATTTAAAAAATATTATGGAAGCTAAATAATAGTTTTCTTTCACTGCATCGCACTTGCAAAGCAGGCCTGTGGTCATGCTATGACTTCACCTAATCTTGCAGATTTGTGGCTAAACTTTGAAATTTCTATGACATACAACTCTCGCACTTGCACGCAAACTTGCAGATGCATCGCCGGCAACAAATCCATCAAACAAGCTGCCAGCCTCTTTCCCGTTGTTCAAATGCAGTTAAAAACGTACTTTTTTGTTCCTTTTGTACGTCCATGTATGCATCTCAATTATGGTGTAATTTCAGGAAGTCATGCATGCAGAGATTGCGGGTGGCATACAATTTTGGTTGCAGAGCTCTATACAACCTGCCCCGGAGAGCGAGTGTTTGTAGCCACCACGTTCAATGTAACATTCCTACCTTTCAGGCTCTGTTACGTAAACACAAGTACCTGTTTCTCGAAAGATGCAGAAAATCTAACAACGTATGGTTGCGTGCTTTGATGCAGTCAGATTGTTTTTACTCGTCACTATTCTTTGAACACTATAATCGCATTTTACTCTGTGAATGAGTGATCGAACTTTGCAGTGTCCATTTGATCGATGACATGACAAGCCACAATGCTTTCGCATTTTACCTAGACTAGTC
>JGI24158J21664_10001229_pt1 | contig 28134 bp, 20 predicted proteins | sample Ectturendosymbi3_FD_21664 | JGI IMG/M metagenome (IMG submission 21664) | reverse complement strand
AGTATATTTATAACACCGCCATCTTGATAGACAGCGCGCTCCACAGACGCAGTTGTGCAGCTGGTTGTCAGCATCGATTTTATAAGACTTTAACTACACTTGAAGTATATGTACGTTTGACTAAACAGCTCTCATTGCTGTACGACTGACATTTCCTGAATGTTCGACAAGCTAAGTATCTTTTCAGCGCCATGTTCGTAGGAAGAAACAGCGATCGTGATGTAACAAATGCGCTGTGCTCGAAAGCAATGATAACTTGGAAATATTTTCTGATGTGTTTTGACAATCAGATCATTAAGACTAGAAATCGACCGATGAATTTTGCAATTTTTCCAAAGTTCGGAAGCCCAAGTTGCTACTTCGTCTCTGATTAATTAACGCAAATTCTCCGTGCTCTTTCTTAGGATGCGCAGCCCTCTGGCCAGATCAAGTGGTGCGCAATATGCATACCACTCCGCAATTGTCCTCATAAACCGCTCTATGACGTAACATTCGCTCACAGTTTTTGCGTGCGCGGTAAGCAGATGAATGCCTGCGAAAACTACAGTCAGACCTCATTTATCCGAACTACCCGGTACTTTGTTTCGTCAAATAATGTCGGTTTAGCGACGTATCCGGAAAATCGGAATCAGGCCTGTAGCCACGGGGGGCATTCGGGGGCAATCCTTCCTAAATTTTTTGTGCCCTTCCAAATTTTGTTGCGCCCAGAAAATTTTTTGTAAAAATATATAATAAAAACAGAAGTCTTGACCGTCTAAAAATGTTTCCCCCTTCCCAAACCTTCAGACCTGGCGACGGGTCTGGCCTCAGCGAACGCTCAATGGGCAACCAGAAACAAACTGTAGGGTAGTCTCAAACGAACTGTCAACTTAAGCAAATATGTAGACTGCATGTGAAACATGACTAAATGAAACTCTCATAGTTGCTTTTGTTTATTAGCAGATCCATATACATGAGCTAATATGCACTCAGAATGAGATTAAACGCGAAAGAACTGTGCAGGAGACTTATAACTGCGTTCTGCAGGGCCTGCCACTGTTACATTCATCGTGCATTGGAATTTAATAAACAACTATGTAACAGTTGGTGTAATCCGGTTTAGCGCTTTTTTTCTATTGATATGACATACCGTTCCTAAATTTCGGGGTCGGTATCGGCACTTTGAGGGCCGGGGTACGATATATTCGTACTTTGAAATCGGCCTAAAACCAGCAGTTGTCAGTTGCCTTACCAACGCCCTAGCTTCTCTGCCGATTGCGCTAGAGAACTGTTCAATGGCTCAAACGAATCGGACAGTCTTCTAGTCTGCACTCGAAAAAAATTTTTTGGTTTCGAGAAAAAAACATCGAGAAAATGTAGTTTTATGCTGAAAAGTGATATCAAAAGCTGCCCATCCGTGACAGACCCCTTTTTCAGGCTAGATGCGCCCCTGAGTTACAACTAAGGTTTGTCCAGGAGTCAACCAAAAATTTTTGAGGGACTTCATGCAAAATTTCTGTAGTGATGTTTCTTGCGGTCTACAACCGGGCCGCGACCAATTGGCACCGGGCCGTGATAACTTCATGTCAAATTCCTATTAGGCCGAAGGTATACGAATGACAAAAAATACAAACCTTTGGAAACCGAATTGAGGTGTTTCATACTTTTGCGCGCTGTTGTTAAAAGTACAAAACATCTGTCCAAGAAAAATGTGCGAACCATAACTTATAAGTTTCATTGGAATAAAAAAAACTTGAAGCCCTACGATAACTCGAACAACTTGCGCAGCACCCGTACTCAATTCGATCGTGAGAAATTTATCCCTTTCTGTGTAATACTAGAGACACGGACCAAAGGCAAGTTGCAAAACCTTAGCAGCAACTGTAATCTACAAAAAAACAGTAGCGCAGCAGCTGCATCCCACCGCTACAAAGAGAACAAGCGGATATTGTTTTCCAGTAGCCCAAGTCCCGGAACCACCTGATCCCGCGCACGAGGGCGCCGAGCGGAACCAATTCATTCATATTTGGCTGAAACAGTACCCACAAGATCGCTGTCGGTGCCTAAGAGGGAAGTTGCAAGAAATGGTTATGAAAAAGCTAAGTTTTGGCAGCAGATCGAAGTGGCAGTTCTTGAACTCGGGTGCAGAGCTAGAACGACACGCACAAATATGGAGCACTAGTTTCATCACAGTCTTCCAGTGAAATTTCGACCTAGAGCTTGAGAAGACGAGCAAACTGATGTTTTGTGAGCAGTTATTCAAATCAGCGCACTGATATACAGAGAGGCATATTCTGCCAAAGGATACGAAGTTAGACGCAGTGTACTTGGCTACCACAGCACAGGAATCGATCAATCTTGAACTTTCAAAATCAATATGACGAAGGAGCTAAGGTTAACAGCTCAGCAACGTATACGGAGACTTGGTGGTAAAACGGAGTTATGGGTTGCTTGTTATATAACTGCGAACAATTATTCACCTACACGGGGTATCGGCGGTTTGAGCAGCTACAAATAACTTGGCGAGGCGATTCGTCAGCGGAAGCAAATACCTATACGAGCAACGGGGTCGATCGATCAGTTTGGCCACGTAACCAAGAAACCTTGCACTTTGCGACATTTCAGTTTTCTACACAAACACATACCATAAACATTAGCGGTTTCCAAATAACCTGTATCATCAGAAATTAGCACGAGCCGATATGCAACGACTTCCAGAATTTCATGAGTACATCATTCTACCCGCAGTCATTAAAATAAAAAATTTTTTCATCGCACGCTACAGGCTTCTTCGCATGGACCGCCTTAAACGTCATGATTAATGACCTCTTCAAGAAACAGATCACGTGTCACTACCCTGACCTTACAGATGACGGTACCAGAAGCAAGAGGTAACCTTTTCAAACACGTAAGCCAAAGAACGCGGTCGCAGCCTTTATACGACAGAAGCACTTCAAAAAAGAAGGCTGCAGCTGGTTGCTACCTCAGCGGAAGATGAGCGCAGACTTGCAAAACTTATTTCAGAAAGCTTCGGTGATGCGGCGCTATGATCGAAAGTGTCGACGCACGCACGCTGCGAGTTAATGACTTACTATGACGTGTGTCTAAAAACTTCCGTGGAAAATTCTCAGCAAGCCTATAAACGTTTTCGTTCAACATGGTTGATGATGTACCACTTGCGTGCAAGACTGGGCCCTCATTAGGCAGTATGTTAAAACTTTCGCACGCTACGATCCGGGACTTCCAGTTTGATTTTGACGTTTAAAGCTGTTAAAGAGGTAAATTGTAATAGCAGCATAATTGTGCTCGCCTACTTCCAGGTGTCTCCGAACTATTTTGTCCGAGGGCCACATAAGCTATTTTACACAACAGTTCCAGGGCCGGATATTCCACGTAATGTGATTACTTGAAGATATATTACATTCTACCAAATCAACAAGGGTTTCGTTGATCCATACAAATATTGTTCTTTCATTATTGAAAAAATGTTTTCGCGGGGTGTGAAATGGCTTCGCGGGCCGGAGTTGGCCCGGGGCCGTAGTTTAGGAGCTCCTGGCCTACACAGTGAAAAAGAAAGCGGCCTGATATCACTGATCACAATAAATAAGTAAAGCACCTTCATCGAACTTCTTTATAAGCAGCTCGCGCTCCTTGGAGTTGGCGGGAATGCGATATAGCCCTTCCGTTGAAAGACCTGCAAGCAATTTCAATAGCTTTTATTGCGCCAGCTTTAAATGATGATGCCCCATCGCCTATCATGGACATCGTGGCTCAACTTGTCCGGGTATGACCGCCGATCAACACGAGAGGGTATCAGCAGCCCTTCGTCAGCTTAAGGCAACTTCAGTTTTGGCGCAGTGCGGTCACAAAATCATGCTGCGAAAAGGTCGTTGCGGACAGAAATACCGTGACCTGTGCTAGACCTCCATAGAAGAAATGACAACATCCAATAAGATTTAATGTTTTTAATTTAATTTAGCTCCTTCAGAATCCTTATTATACAATCGTCTCGCCTTGGAAAATTGGTTTCTCCAAGAATCACATTGTACGACTTTTCAAACAACAGTTAAAACTTGCAAGCTTCACATGTGACTTCTGAACACGGGTTGACAAACGTTGTGAACACGTTTGGACTTTTCACAGAGCGCACGCAAATATAGCACACGGAAATATTCTGCTGTGCAGCAGAAGCAATGAGTTTGTGTGATCGTCAAATCTGCCGCTGGAAGCCAAATTTGGGGAAACGCAGCGAGTTTCGCGGTACGTCACAATCGCAGAATACGTAATAAAAGCATCAGGAAGCTGACGGTCATTGTGATCGGCGCGTGACGTGCTGATCACGTGACCGCGAACCCCGGCGTTGTGACGCACAGAGCATTTAGTCGGAAGTCACGAACCAAACCATCGATTTCACGTTTTTGAACGGCAAAAGTTACTCGACGCTTGTGTCACGACACTCACCAGGCGATTTTTTGACAGCCAGGCCAACGTACACACGACACAAACGAATGCGTTCCACATCATGGCCAGACACAGAGCAGTTTTTTAACAACTACTTTCAACAACGATGTTGATGCAATAGCGGCCAAGTCGAACACTGAACTAGTGAACTCATGCATTGGCCACAGGCAAGGGTCAAACATGGGTCGCGCCGAGGCGATCCGAACCGGAGTTGTTTATTTTTCTACGTCCACACTACTTGTCTGTGTCTGTCTGTAGCGTTGTTACTTGAGAAAGAGTAGATTGTTGACATTGAAAACGAACTTAGCACCTTACTGCCAAAGATCATTTTTGTGACGCTGGTTTAAGCTTGGGTCGCGAGATGTTCACCAAATTCAGGTTTGGATATATATATGTATAGGCTCACAACTCTAATAGTAAGATAATGGATTTGATACTACGTCAATGCCGTTCTATTGACAAGGCTCCTCATAATTTGGATCATACTGGTCGTAAATGAGATCGCCAGAACGCTTTGCTGAGGGCAACGGACACCCGGATTCTCAGTTTCAGTGTCAAAGTTTTGGAGTGCTGTATGCCCATCACAGTTTAGTATTATCTTCGCGGCTGTTAAATTTGTGTTCCAGAAGATTTGCTTCAATGACTATCAAAACGCAAATTGCATTACCACTCGTCCATATACAAAACAAGGCGTGGAGCACTTACACACGAGCAACTTGTCTGCACAGCGTGTTACAGAGCTAAAGAGACCAAGCGCCGCGTTGCCTGAGCGTCACGAAAGGCACTGACAACGTCGGTAAAAAGCTTATTCAGACGCACGTGTTTTGTTTAAGATTAATGGACATTGCCGAACAGCAAAACGGAAACACCAAAAAGCAGGGCACTCGATGAACCTTGGCAGTCGCATGTGATATCTCTTGTTTAGAGTTTGAGGGCCTACTAAAGCCTAACTAATTTAACAGTTTAATGAAAGATTTCCTTTGAGTGACTTTGAAAATTCGCTACTTCACTCAACTGGTTAGTATATAGCATTCAGGATAAGAATCTTCCAAGCATATCAATGTGCGGCACAGACCGAAGTTGCCTTCGTTCTCGTCCACGCAAGATGAAACGAGAAAACCCAGAACTTACCATAATTTTCTATAAATCGAATACACTTTTCGACGAAGAGGGGCACCATATGGTTAAGGCCTTGGATCGTGTCATCCAGGCGCTTGTTGAAATAATCCGATATGCTGTGTTTGTTGCCGGAGACGGGAGTGGACAACATGCGGTTTCCCGGTTTCATCTTATCCTTGTTCTTTGTTCGGGCTTCTTTCTCCTGCGCAAGAATTGCAGTATTCAGTAAAGTGCGGCGAGAACAGAAACAAACAAGTTTTGTTGTTTTATTGCAACCCAAGATACCTATCGCAGGGTGGACTTCGCCACCTCTGCCAGCATTAGCAAATTGGCCTAAAACAGCATTGCTCGATTCCCACGATCCTCGTCTGAAGTCAGGGTTCGAGTCAAAACTTTACGTTGAACGGGTGTGTTTTGATTTGACAAATCTTTGCAACTTGTTGGGTTCGGTTCAGAACTTCGCCCTGGTAAATTGCGGGCTTGTTCGTTTAAGTTTGTGTGTTTAAAGAACAATGTTTATTCCTTCTGGGGACAGTCTCATGCGTTAAGGTTGACGTTTGTTAAACTCATTCGCTCGAACGGTGTAGTCTAACGCGCACTCGTACGTGGCAGCTGCTGAAACCTGCTCAGTTACCAGATCCGAAAATACGAAAATCTTGTCAAGAAACCATGATGAATGATGATCTTCAGCAGGGTCTCAAACTCAAATTGCTCCGAGGGCCAAATGAGGGCTTATAAAGTAACCCGAGGGCCGCACCCGCATTATGACGATGACGCAGCAATGGCGGTACCTGAACCTTACTGGAAACAGATTTAACATCTTATTTCCTGCGAAAGGTATCAGAGTTGTAGGAAAATCATTTGTAGCCTTCTCTACGTTCGTTTAAAAGGAACTTGTTCACTCGCTAGTCGAGCACTTTCAAACACTGATGAATAAACTACATAACGTAAATGTCAATTATTTGAAAACTCCCAAAAAGCATCGCTGGCCGCACGAAACGTCCTCGCAGGCCACATGCGGCCCGCGTGTTTCAGACCCCTGATCCACAGGAATTATGTGGCACTCGACAATGAGTAGAAGAGTGTCCGCCGCACAAATGACAAAAAAAAAAGACAAAAAAATTATGAAGTGATTCCATATGCTGCTGATTATATCGGTCGATAAAAGAGAAATGGGCATGTAGGAGTGACCCAGAGGAGTCACTGAAATCATGGACATTATTTACCATGGTCAAGCGCAAGAGTCACCAGACTGCTTCGTTTTTTAATAGATAAAAATGCCGTCTAAAATCACTAGATTATCATGGGAAAAAAACGACAGCGGGATTATCTGTAGCTACAACAAACAGCAGCAAATAATGGGCTTACAATTTCACAGCTGCAAAAATCCTATTAGTATCCCTTGCATTAAAGAATCACACTGAGGATAATACAAAATATGCAACAGCAACAAGCGACCTACCGCTGGTTTCAAAGAAACAATCTTTCTGAACTGAAACACTGCGATAGCGTCACGACTAAATAGATTTGGCGCCATGCTAAGCCATTAAGTTAGAGGGTGCATATAATCTAATGTACACCATTACGAATGTTACTGTCTGCCTGTTGCAATCAGAGACATGTTTAGCTGGAATATCCTGACAACACATTGGCTGGTTGCCAACTGCGCACTGCTGACTTTTCAACAAGTCAAGTTTTTTGGAAAAGCTATTTATCGATGATTCTGAACAGTATATCGCAGTGGTTCCCTTTCATACTGCCTCGTCACCAGAGAGTTTGGCCAAGGGCGGTAGGCAATCTTACTAAAATAAACTTACTAAACAATCAAAACCTTCTTGACTACAAAAGCTTATACATGAGGTTGCCGCATAACTCTAGACCAGTGGTTCTTAAAGTGGGTTCGATCGATCCTGTAGGGTTCGACGGAGCCGTTTCAGGGATTCGACGAAGGTTATCTGATTTCAGTAACTCATTTTTACTTTCTGTTGTATTGGGCAAAAATGGGGTTCGACAAAAGCTAGTAACACTACATTAGGGTTCGGGCGTGTTTATGAAGTTAAGAACCACTGTTCTAGACAGTCCGATAAAGGAGCCGTAAGGTGTTGAGGTTGCGCCTGCATGACGCAGCTGCCACGAGTTGTAAAAATGATTCACTGTTCCTGAGTATCAACTTTCCAAGTTTTTAAAAACCTGCAGAATCATCTAGCCGGTATATTTTGCCTGTTGCACACATTGCGTAGGTAAATTTAAGTAATCCAGTCTACATCTTATTCCTGAGTTGTATCAGAACCATGTACATGAACAAATTACCGGCTTCTAGGCAATTTTTTTCCATAAACTAGTCAGCAGCCTACCTCAATGCTGCCCTGCCTATAACAAACGTAAAACACTGGTTTCCCAACAACCAGACATTTGCCCAAAAATATCCACCATAACTCAACTGGGCCAAGCACCTTTAGATTAAAAACCGTACTCTGCTTGATAGATGGACTGGTGGTGACGGTCGACTACGAAACGATTGCTCGAGACTCAGTCTTCAATGTTTCGTGCGCGCCCTCAACTTCACTACAGGCAGCTGACACTCGGGTTCATGCAGATTGCAGACTAACCGATTTTCAGTCCTGAAAAACTGGCGCTGATCCCCTTTATTTTTGTATGTGCTTCTGTCTCCTCAAGTACAAAAGAAAGGTTCAAATTCAAAGTACGTGCATCCTGGCTGATTACTGCAAAATCTTGCTGAAATTTAAAACCATTCACAAGGTAACTGGCGCGTGACAAAACCTGGTGCTGAGTGAATCCTATGCCCACGCTTTCTATGGTGCTCCACATGAAGAACAATGCTTGGGTTTGCTACGGGTGATACCTTGCCGTGCACGTACACGTACACATCACGCTCGAAATNTAGCGCGTGCAGAAGCAATCGCTTTCATCAAGGAGCACAAGGTAAGAAGTAGTGATTTCGTTAATAGCTGTGTGAGAAAATGGCCAGATTTTATCAAAAATGGCTGCAATTATATATTGACTACATGAAAGTACGGCGAATCGCTAACGAAAGACTTTACATTGCCGACTGTCGTGAAAACAAGTTGAATCCAACCATCAAATCGCTTTGTCGACAAACAACCACTTCGACGCGCTGTGAAATGCTGTGTGTTTCACAGACGAAATAACCTCGCAAATACTGTTAAATGCAAACTCCGAAAACGATTACCTCACCGTTTAACAGTCAAACAAAAACCGTTTCGCCCCCCGGAGAGTTTGTGACAGAGGACAGCAAGGTAAGCCAACAAGTTTCGAATAGGATAAGATGAAAAATGTTGTGAGTTGGGATTTTCCCACTATTGCTGTGTTACACATGTTTTGCTGCAAACTCTAACAACCTTATACACAAAACAACAAACTATCGCTGACAATCTCATGGCAGGTGAGTGAAGCTGCAATTAATATACCCTGAATGATTAATTAGTTCAAGCATGGCCTTCTATTCCATCGAAATAAAAGCCTCCATGGTGTAAAAAACACGTAATTCGTTCTGTGAAGCATGAGCATTTGATCTCCATGTCACAATCGTGGCAGCTTTTAATAATAACGTTGTTAATTCTGAAATATGTAGGGCTCAAAATAGGAAACAACAAGACAGTCTTCTAATGGAGTTAGAAACTTGAATCGCAGCCATAAGCCTTTAGTTCAGCAAGTAGCAAAATATTTACGCAGAAAAAGCAAACTGCGCAGACTTGAATGGAGTTACAGACTTGGGCTTTGATACGAATCGATGCGGTTTTAAATTATTAATCAAAGCTCGTTGAGTTGGGAGGGGGGAATAGTAACAACTGTTGAAAAGAAAGCTTGCATAGTTTAATGCACGCAAATGCCAAGGCTTTTTTTCTAAATTATTGATCAAAGCCAGTTCAGCTGCAGCAGCGCAACGACTATTAGAAAGCATCCGCTGCCTTAACGCATGAAGCATCGATAACTGCCGCGCACTTGGTCAAAGCGGCCACGGTGACAAACAACATTGGAGGGTGACGGCTTGTCAACACTGGTAAAAATTATCTGTATTCACTTTAACAATAGTGAGCTGCATTACCAAGTCACGTTCGTTACCTGCATGTAGATAAAATTGACCAACATTTGCATGTGTCTTGCTTCGTTGATGTCATACATCATGTACAAAACCTACTGAGCTGAAACGCTGAGTCTAGTCCTGTTGCGAATCAGGCAAAGACAGAAGTAGCATTAGGTATTAGGCAAGGAACACGCAGCACACAACGAAGCCTAAGCAAGACCGTAGACGTGACGAGCTATATAAAGGAACAATAACAACGCTGTCTAGCAGCCTGCAATGCTGCAAAGCATAAACGTTATTGGAACCCACGCAGGACGTCGTTTTGTTTTCAAGCCGCCACAGACTGGTCTTACTAACGCGTATATGTAATTAACATCGATTGAAAGTGCCGACATCAGCGACACGGTCAAAATGATTCTGGTGAATATTGTTGTCGTACTCCGGTTCCAAGGGGAAGACAGTTGGGAATATAAATTTGACTCTGAATTGAAAACATCATTAAAACTGGGTAAACTTTGTCATGCACATCATACCCCTAATTTCGTGAATGTGGTTTACTTGAAATTGACAGTCAAGGGAGCTGTAACGGGCCAACAGCTCTCCCACGAATTTGTTCGAAGCTAAAATATACGGTAAAACAAACGGTAAAAACCGTCCACGAAAAAAATTTTTCAATCGCCAAAATTTCGGCCGATGAGGCAATAGGTAAACATACTCGCTGCCATTGCACCCGAAACAAATTCAGCGGCAGCAATATCCCATTTAAACGTCAACAACAAACTCAATGCCGTTGGCTTATGAACATCTATAGATGGTTAACTTAATTTTTTTGCTTTACATTTTCTTTACATGTTTACTTTTTCCGGCCAGCGTAATGCGCCAAAACCAGGGTTGATGTAATTAAACTCGACCCAAAAAAACGCCTGTTTTTTTCAAAAAAAGCTCACTTAAAAAAAATAAAACTCACACCTCGCTTTTCTTTTGAAAAATCTACTACAAAGTAAGAAGTATAACAAGCAGGACTCTTGTGCAGTTAACTGTAAATTCTTTTTTTAATCAAACAGAACGAACAGCAACAAAATTTGAAGGACTTGAAACAAAGAAGAATAATTTGACCAGTTTGAGTAAACTGTAATGGTTATATTTTTTAGCTCTGTAAAATCGGTATACTTTAACCAATTTTCTTCTCTGCATCCAAACTCTTTCTGATGTTGGACCATACCAAACCATATATTGAAAAAATACACTCTGTAGATGCTGCTAGCAGGGCATGCACATAAACTTGATGTGAAACTGCAGCGGTTGTGTGGGAATGGCTTTTCTCCGTTCGCTGTGCGCATGCTTGCCAAGCCTTGCCACTTTGGAGTGAACTGTCCAACAATTGCGAAAACAAGAATGGGGTACATTTCCTTACCTCAATTTTGAATTTCATGATAGGTATAACAACTTATTATTGTGTAATTCTGAAAATGGTGATATTGCATGATGCAATAAAAACAATTCAGAATGGAGTTTTTCTGTTTTTCTTTAAAAAAAGGAAAACCTGTACTTTTCAAAAAAACAGAAAAACCCGGATTTTTCTCAACCCTGGCCATAACACTTTTACAAACCTATTCGCAAATTATTTACTTTGGAAATTCAATCAAAACCATACATTTCTATTTCAAACAAATTTATAAAATCAAACAACGCATTACTATGAACAATGCTTCTACCCTTTTGCTACAGAAGTTCTTGTAACTTTCACACACCCAGTTTAACTACCTCACTGTCTACATAAGGTTGAAGATGCCATACGCTAAAAGCTTTCGAGTTTTTGTTGGCAGAGCTTACGTCCAAAAATGTAGATGGACCTGCAGAAAACAGCATACTGTGCAATATCTCGACATCAAAGCTTGCACCGTTATTAACGTAGGCTAACAAACGAAACCGTTTTGCTTCAGCATTGTACATAATAAAGCGGAAGGAAGCGATCAAGCTACATCAGCTATGTTACGATGAAATTAACCAACTTGACTGTTGCAGTATTTTGCAACAGTCGTCCAGTAAGCGATAGCCGCACAGCACGCGCGGCGTCTGTTCATTCGTTGCTAAATTGGCTCCGCGCATTTCTGCAAATCCCAGGCTCAACTGCATGGAGGGTGCATGAAAACCATAACACACTGGTGCAAGCTTCCACTTGTCTCTACATCCCACACACCTGCGTAGGGTGCCTTCCATTGTTAACCTGCCAGTGCAAAACACAAACTCGCTTTGTGCCAAACTTCCTCATTGATACAAAGCGACCGGCAGCGCCTTTCATGACGAAACAAACGCACAGAAACACACCTTTGCAATACCGCCAACCAAGCGACAGCCAGTACCTGATCTGAAACACATCAGCGGAATCAATAAACGTTCATGACAGACGTACTGTCTGTTGACATCTAACGATTTTCCTGACCGTTCCAACGAAAGCTGGTGTTGGCCTGACAAGCCAACGACTAAAAAACAAACAGCACTCAGCCCTTTTTCAATACACCCAAATAATTTTAAGCATAACCCTCCGCTACCAAGCCAGCAAAGGCACTGAGGACTGCCACTGACACCAACCCTTGTCAACATCGTCCTGTTCACAACTAATTCCAGAAGGGTCCCGCGAATTTTCCCGATTGCGATCAAACGCCGGGAAAGAAAACATGCACGTAAGGACGAAGCGAAAAAGGCGCAAAGTGATGGATAGGAAGTCATCACTGCTACTACTTCCCGGCCAAAACTCGGGCGAAACTGAGTAGTGACATCTTTCTTGGCAGTGCCATTGTGATACACTGTACTTACTAACGCATTAGTATTATGACGGAATAAAGCGTGCGTGACAACTTACTGCATAAATTCGCACGGCCTATCGAACATGATGCTCATGTGGCACTACTCAGCAGGCAGACAAAACTGACAACTGAAACGTATACCTTTGCGAGTTGCCAGTTCAAACAAGCTACACCAGGTGATACAGCGGCCTATTACCAACGTGTAATGCTATACATTGAGAGGTGAACAATAGCCTCATCTAACGATAGCAGCAATCTGATGTGGCACAGAAGTGAAAACGAATTGCTGAAAAGAATCCTGTACCAAAAGGTCTCGAAATGCAGCGTGGTTAGTTATGGCTGAGCCCGCTCCGAATTTCAGCACAACGAGTATTGCAAGTGCTGGTGAAGGTGTTCAGTGCAGCGCTTGCGTCAAATATATGACCTTACTTCCGCCAGCCGTAGATCACCACGTCATGCTTTGTGTTGATTTCGTTGCGGGGCTGTTGACGACACTGCAGGCAAAGCGCGCACCGCCGAATGACAGAACTGAAGCGAAATCTCTGACGTTCGCGACCTTGCAAGATGCAGCTGCAGACCTGGCGTTTGTCGTGGAGGGGAGGGAGACCGCAAAAAGAGCCGTTACTTGACAGAAAACACATGAAACAACTTTCTGACCTACAGCAAGGTGATTTGTTAAGCGTGGAGCCTTTGTCAGATGCTGCTCAGGCAATAAGCGTTAACTGACGGGAAGTACCAAACCAAATGCATCAACAGTTTCACAAAACGATAGCTCAGTCATGCAATGTTGACAGTTTAACTGAGACGCTAACAATCGATTCACTAGCCCATGATCACTGGCGACAACGGTCCGTTAGCAAGGGCGTTTTCTTCTGCTGTTCGGATCAAAAGCATTTTTTCAGGCCTGGGTCTGGATTCAACCAAAGAAAAAAAAGAACTACTCTACACGCGATCCTTATAAAGCAAACTTTAACCGATGCAAAGTCCAAAGCAACTCATTAAACGAAAATGGAAACCACTGTGCAAACTACTCTGTTGTAATCGCTGAACAAACCTGGAATTTTATCTTTAGTTCAAAAAATAAACCTACTTCTTTACAATAGTCAGGGAATAGCAGTGCAACAAAAATGAACATTATCAAAAATATTTTTTCTCGTTTTACGAAGACGTTTTCAAGCAACCAAGCCGCAAAAAGATGGCTGCAAAATCTTCTCAGCACCTGACGTTGCTGATCCATCGCTGACCGGTGACATCACGGTTAGCTCTACAGCGCCCTCTTTGAACCCGACAAATGCAACTCGCAGAAACTTTCGCGAAACACAACCGACTGATTCGCNTTCAGCCGCCTGTGGATTTTGACGTTTTGTGAAACCTCCACACTCACATCTTTTACGAATAAGAGTACACGTAAAGGTTGCGCTAACGAACGAACAAAATTAATAATTAGCACTGTTTAGAGCAGCATCAACAAAGCCGACAATAATGTTGTTTCGATGAAATCCGACCTGAAAGCCTTGAACAGAGAAGTTTTTGGTTGACCCGCGTGTGCCAAGTGGCCTGGTGCTCTGCGACGGCACCGACAAATTGGCAAAACAGGGTGATCATCTCCATACAAAAACAGAAAGACAGGAGCGAACGCACTCACGACAGGGGCACATCTCTCTTTAGACCTCATGCAAAAGTGTGCAGTGCATTGAAAAGATGCCGCGAAATAATTCGAACCAAACCTGGACAATACCCAATGCGGTTTACGTCCCGACCGCAGCACCACAGACCAAATTTTCACTGTCCAGCAAATTTTCGAGAAATCTTGGGAGTATGCCAAAGTTGTCTACGCATGTTTTGTCGACCTCGAGAAAACCATTTGACCGTGTTACTCGGGAAAACTATAGGCGAGTTTCGCGGCAGTGAAGTGTTGACGACATCCTGTTACTAGCCGTCTAGTCATTGTATTTCTATTCAGAAGTTTGTGTCTGTGTCCGCGGGTTTAAATCACAACCATTCACTGTGTGTGTTAGACTCCTCAAAGGGTGTACACTGTCACCACTGCTCTTCACAGACTTATATCAGGGGTCTCCAAACCTTCTTGTCAGAGGGTCACAAAAGCTATTACACAACAGTTCGAGGGCCAGACATCTTACGTATTGTGATTGTTTCAGGATATGTTGCATTCTGCCAAATCAACAAATGTTTCGTAAATACATTATTTTTTCATTATTGACAAAATGTCTTCGCGAGCCGGATGAAATGGCTTCGCGGGCCGGATTTGGCCCAGCCCGCAGGCTGTAGTTTGGAGAACCCTGGTCTATATTAACTTGATAGACAGTAACAGCCGAATCGACGAGGGTCTCACTGTTGGAAGTTGCGGGATCAACCGTTTGTTTTTGCGGACGATTTGGTGCTGCTAACATCTTCTCAACGGGGTCTTCAACAGGGGCGGAGCTAGGGGGGTGCCAGAGGGGGCCACTGCCCCCCCCAAAATTTTGCCTGGCCCCCTCAAAATTTTCCGCGTGACGTCATGCCACTGCATTGAAGTCCTACACAGACCATTGACAGCTCCCCTTGTTGCAAAACTGGCCCCCCCAAATGAAAATGTCTGGCTCCGCCCCCTGGTCTTCAACATGCACTTGCCGCTTTTCAGCTGCGTGCGATCAAGCGGGAATGAAAATCAACACTACAAGGACCGAGGTATTACGTCTCTCGAGAAACCCAAGCCAGTGTGCGCTGCAAGTAAGCGGCAATGCACTGCAGAAGGTGGAGAAGTTTGAGTATCTTGGGTGGTAATCACGAGCAATGCAATGCGGATCAGGAGATTGACACACGCATTGGTAAAACAAACACAGTTCTGCGCGAGCTTTCAAACACCGGCAAAGCTATCAGTTTTTAAATCAGTCTTTGTAGCGATCCTCACCTGTGATAATGAATCTTGGTAATGACTAAAACAGTGCTATCTCAACTACAAGCGGCAGAGAAGGAAATTTCGCCAAGAGTTCACGGTGTAAAACTTCGTGACAAAGCGCGCAGCTGTGAAATTTATAGTGTAGAGCCACTTCTCCACCGAATCGAGAAATCCCAGCTACGTTGGATCGGCAACGTGACCAAAATGTTCCAGGAAAGATTGACGAGGCAACTCCTGCTGGTTACACCCACGCGAAAGCGGCCAAGAGGTCGACCAAGGACCATGTGGCGTGGTTACATCTTCGACCTTCCTTGGTCCTGTCTTGCTGTGAAGCCAGCAGAACTGAGATTGGCGTAAACCGTGAGGCATTTAGAGTCCTCCTAGGAGGGCTTCTGCCCTGATTGCCCCAGTGGAAAAGCGGGTATAAAAATGAATAAAAATAGTGTTGTGCGCGACTGTGATAAGCTGCGAACAATATGGGGAAATATGAAGAGCAATCCTCACGCATGACTTCGCAGTCCAGCAAGAGCAATCGCTCAGTACAATTACTATGCGGGGGCATGTATTGCACCAAGAACTTAGGCGAACACGTTGGCGACCGAGAAGTTATTTTACCTTTCCTTTCTTTTCTTCCTTCTTCCGTTTTTCTTCCTCCTTTTGCTTTTGTCGAATTGACTTTTCTTCTTTCGGGGTGACAGCGCGGTACGACGGCATGCCGGCAGGGACGGTAGGGCTCTCGTGGAGCAGGTTTTCGTGACTAGACGCGAAGCCCTTTCGTATCAAATTCTGTACAAGTTTGGGAGATGTTTACGAGCTTTGACAGAAATCACAAAAGATCTTTAAGTAGGAACGATAAAATCGCAAGAATTACGATTTTATCATCCGCTTTCAATTCTCACTACTGCACTTAACAAAAATTAACCCAATTTATCAAAAAAGCCAGGATCACAAATTTCAGTGGTTGTAAGTAGTTTCGTCGTCTTGACTGGATTTAAAGCGACAAAAAGGGATTAAGTTAAAGATTACCACGAAAAAATTAGCGGCAGGTGGACAACGAGTAAAGTTAAACTATAATTTTGTTGTTTTTTACTTCAGTTGAAATCTGTTGATAAATTCTAACTGGTTTCGCACTTTTTCAAAGCATATCGAAAACCGTTCGTAGAAAAAATATTAACATCGCGAACTCGCTGTGAGGTATTCTGATCATTCCAAACACATTAGCATTTGACAACACCGATTGTTTCCATATTTGCCAAACATTTGAGAAAATCGCAAGTTTTTATAATATGCTCGCTGTTAAAGGCGTTTCGTCGCCAAGTCGGTGGAAAGGTAAAGCCCGAGTTAAACGAAAGCTCAAAAGTTTGGGCGGTCACAAGCCAGGAAGTCGAAAGTTTATTTTGATGGAGGGGGACAAGCACCAGGCGTGGATCGACGCAATGAAGGTTTCCGGCTCACGACTCCAGGAAAGTAACGAACGGAAAAATCCTGCCGTGCGCGACAAGGACACAGACTCACGCCGTCCGAGTTCGCGGTGAAGGTTTGCGAGAGCAGGTCGGCCGTGGAGTGGCGCGATGGCTTCAGCGAAGAGCCGCCGTGAGTGGCGACGGGAGTCGAGTTGATGTCTGCAGTTTTCAGGTGCCGCTTTCCGTTCCTGGTGGAAAAGCGTCGCGATCCGGAGCTGGGTGAGAGAACGGAGGAGCGCGGGAGCGGCGAGTACTTGAATCCAACGCTGCGCACGCATGGCAAAAAACAACAGATGGTCAAAATTGCGCCGGTCTTCTGCGTTGGGTGACGACAAGGCAACTACCACCCGGCTCACTGAGAGTATGAGGACAAAAATACCCAGGCGTTCCAACGTTTCTCTTTCCGTACATCATTCGAACATGCTCAAGTGTTTTCGCAATAGACCACAGCAGCAGCACCTGAAGCTCGATAAGTTACTGCTGCATAAGTACATGTATTTTTGCCTCTAGCGACCTCATCGCGCTTATCTGGCATTCTTTGGTAGACTTTGCTGGCTGAGCAACAAAGGATGAAATCTCCTGAGAAGCTGGCACCTCGCACACAATTCGAACAATCAAACGTACAACTTTGTTTTGCAATAAATGTCCCAACTGCAGTGGAAGCCGCTTAGCGACCACGACTAATACGACAAACACCTTTATGACCATTTTGGTAAGAGACCGAATTTTTCAACATCAAATTCTCCGTTCAATATGACCAGATTTGGGATATCATGACCAGTTTTTCCATCTCTTCGCTGGACAAATGGTGATTTTTTCCCGAAAAAGGTTTTGTTAAGCGAGAATCAAGTTCTTTGCACCCAAACCCTGCTAAACTGCAGTACATAATTTTGTGACATTTTGAATTTCCTGTTAATTATTCTTTGATATAGATGAAGCATTCGATGTTTTTTGGTCATTTTGTGGCTAATCGTGTCGATTCAGGTCGGCTTATAGCGGCTTCGGCGATTGTGAACATGCGGGTATTATGACCAAAATGTCCCGGTCCCAAGGTGGTCATATTACATGGCTTCCACTGTGCTATCTACACAACTGTTCGTTTGAGCTATGACAGAATAGAATGGAAAGGTCTTTTGTTTGCGTATACCTGTTCCCAGCTGAAACGGACATAACAGTTAAACCTGGATACAGACCCCAATCGGGATCCTGGATACAGACCCCAATCAGACCCCAATCGGGATCCACTGGCGCAAGCAGAGCCCACTGAAAGAGATGCTGTTTAAGTCACGCAAAAATGATATGACATTTGTTCAACGAATTAATCTGTAGTCAACCAACAAGAAGTGCCCCTTTTGTTATTAGGTGTTACTTAATGTTACTTGGACGCCGTCAACCACTCAAAAGCAGCGGAAATTTGCGAAGAGTTGGCGGCGACGACTTTGTAGATCAGGGGCGCGAAGTTTGAGTTGAATGAGTTGTAAACGCCCTTCATTCACAAGCAAAGATCGTTTTGCATGTGACGCCCGCTACGACGTCTGGAAGCCCTTTCAAGAAATGCTAATTTATTTTCTTTTAATCCATCCCCACGTAATCGCTTACAAAAAAATTAACCATGCCACAGTGACCAAAAAAGCTTGTCTCTGAAGTGCGTATGTGAATGCGAAAGTGCCGAGAGTTACTTCCCTGAAGTTGTGCTCAGGTGACAAGAGAGCGTCAAATATAAAAAATAACAACAATCTGTCATTACAACGCTAGTGGATGTTTATGACGTGCATCACGTGATGACACCAAAGCAATACTGGGTCGGTGGTGCAATCAAACCTCCACCATGTTTTGCGTTATGAGGGTATAAACCACCCACCAGTGAATCATCAAGGCTGCTTGTACATTGTACAAGATTACTCACTCTTACATTCGCTTAATGCGTCAAAGCGCCGAAGCACACGAGGCACGGCAGGCGCGTTGCTTCCTTGGGAGTGCATATGCAAAACATAAAGGTTAAGTCTTAAAGCGTCTTGCACGCGAAGTGTGATTTTCCTTCTGCCAGTGGACAGCATCCGTCATTTGAGCAGGGCATTTTCTACGACTTCAGCTTGACGTCTGTAGCCGTATATCATGTATGACCACACTCTGGCTGTCCCCAGTTTCGACCGGAGTGCAATGGTGTTAGTGCACACTACTACTACGATATGAAATGAAGTTAAGAGATGAAACGAAACCGATTTAGGTAAATGCAGGAGAGCAAGAACTTACTGAGCGGATGTTGCGAAAAGCTGGCGGCGTATACTTCTAAAGTCAAATATGCCGTCATGGCCAACGAGATCGCCGAAATAAGGAAACGGCCAGGCAATCCTTTTTCAAAAGAAGCTGTTTTTTTAAAGCTGAAAGGTTTCTTAGATCTGATGTTTAACGCAACATCTATGTCTATGCCGCGTTAACTACTCATTTTGAAAAAGCAATAGAAGCATCGTTGTCAGCAGAACTATCAGTGCACAATGCACAAACAACTTTTCATAATTCAACGATAACGAGCTTTTCGCGATTTAATTGCTCTACAGACAATTCAAAGAAAGCATCAACCAGCAGTTTCTTCAAAACTGTTTCTTTAAAGTAATAAGAGCCCTCAAAACTTATCTCCAGTAATCACAGCCCTCGAAAGTAATGGTTGTATCAGGGAACATTTTAGCTTCAGTCTGGAAAGAATCGAAGGGGTGAGTTGCTTCGAAAGGTCTTACGTCAGTCAAACACTTGGCAGCTAATTTCCACCGCAAGCAACTTCGACCGTGTTTGAAAACATCTTCATCGGCCTAAACCATTTACGACGGTAGAACATGAATAAAAAACTACTTTTTTCGGCGATCTCCAAAAGAGGTCAATACGTCGCAAAATCGTGAAGCATCGAACTACGCATATTTCAACTCTTCCTGACGGTGGCACGACTCCGTTGATGAAAGCACTTCTATACTTGAAGTTCTGACTGTCCACGACATCATTTTCAGGAACCTTTCGTGCGGATATACGCATGTCTTCATGAAATAGTCATTCGATTTGAAGATAACAACAACGTGTGCAAAACCAGCACGCTGTCATTTGGCCATGCAAGAGCCATTAACACGTTTTTAATTGACCATTTACTTTTCTTAGTTTCCCGGATCGAAAATTAAGTTGGGTCACCTTAACAACTAAAGTTTGTTTTCGTTTTCGAACAAAACTTGGTAGACGCGACTAAAATAACTTGGGCTGAGTTTCCTTGCAACACCACCGTCACTGCTATCAGTTCTACCTGCTAACTGTCATAAATCATAATGAATGACCGAGTTCACAACGAAAATGCCTAATCTAGCCTAAAATGCCTAAAAACCTTTTCCAACCTGATGAAAGCTAAAACGAATTCCACCCAGGTTCTACATCATGTTTCCTCCAAATGGTGCGGTTACACATATTTCACAAATGGCATTCCTTGAAAACCAAGCCTGTTCCAAGCATTGGGAGCACACGACGAACAAGCTCAGTAAAGAAAAACGGACGGAATGGGAATAAGCCTATCGACCAGAATCTCATACCCACTGAATATAAACGACATACCAATACCATCTTACACGATACAGGAATGACAAAAAGCATTAAGAAAAGTTAAAGTAGCTGCACAATGGATCAAAAAATTTTAATCAACCCAACATCACTGTCGTCTACCCAGCTATAGAAAAAACAATGTAAGCTTTTTAATTAACAGCACTCACTTCGAGTCGAGAGAGATCTTCACGCCGTTGGACGTTTGCGTCGTAATTGTCGACGGACGCGATTGCGCCTCGGACGAAGGCGGAAGTACACGCATGCCCCCGATGCGGGACGGGTCGTGCACCGTCATATAGGGGGGCTCTCCCCCTGTTCCTTTCTGATGACCTCCGGTGCTGTTCATGTCCGCCAGGCTGGACTGACGCATCATGGCCGCATACTTCACCTGCCACAGCGCACATCGATTTTCGGCTTCGATTCTATCCGAGCTCAGCCGACAGTCAAAGGTCGATCGGTTTATAAATTATTTAATGACGAGGACGAAAACAATAGTTATCAGTGACGAGCGTTGCGCGATTTATCATTGGAACGTCTACGATGACAGATGCCAAAAAGCGGGCGGACGAAATTGACCGTGCATTGTTCATAAACTTCCCTATATTTCTATGAATCAACAAGTCCAGAAACTTCTGAATCAAAAACACATCTGACTTCTCGCGGCAGAACTGTGCTTACCTGCGGATTCAGCCGAAAAAGGTAAGACATAAAGGTTTTTGAGATTTTACCTGTAAACCAATGGCTCTAAAGCGGTGGTTTTCAACCTTTTTTGTACCGCGTCCCATTATAGTAACCGACTTTAACCCATCTACGCAATCTAAAACTAAAGCAAACGTAATGCAGCTGTATATACAACACATCAAGTATCTACTCGCGACCACTCCAAAAATGGTTCAGAACCCCTCCGGGGGTCGCGCCCCAGGTTGAAAACCACTGCTCAGAAATTCACTTAAAAACATGCAACGAGTTATTCAATGCACTAACAAATATTTTTCTTGGAACGGACAGAAGTCGTCAGAATGACGCCGTAAGCAAATGCCATCGGAGCAAACTTCAAGGTTGCATCAGTGAACGTCTGCCTCGCAGGGGCAGCTGAGTTGACTTCTACGTCACCGATCTCAGAAACGACTACTTTAAGCTACTGGTTGAGGATTCCCCCCAGGAAACTCAAGTTTTGACCCGTGTGTGCGGGTTTTCAGTCGTTGGCGGGTAACACTGTTTTAACAAATTGTTTAAACAACGTGGTTTAGCTTGTGCGAAGCATTGAAATCCGAATCGCGTGAAACAGTTTCAGGCCTCCACATGACAAAGTTTTTGCCCCATCGCGTCAGCTTTCTTAGATCGGTTAAGTATAGTAGCATGTAATGTACACAGCGTTAAGTAGAAAAGAGCTCATTTCCACTGCATCTCAAGCGGGAAACGTGAGTTGTTATGAAGCGCCACATCAAAAACCTGGCGATCATGTCGTTGCTCAACGTCGCGCACTCGGCAAGCGGAAGTGGACGAGGAGTTCCAAAAAGTATTTTTCGCAACTTCATTTCTCGTGCACGGTTTCATCACCTCATGAGTTGCTATAAGCGGTTCTGACCGCAAGATGGCCGCTTGACGACAACTTAAAAGCAGCGAGTGCCGCGTCAGCAAAAGCTCTACGATGGAATGGAAAAGTTTAAAAAGCGATGATCCTAGATCGGAATGTTCCAGTACACAGCCGCCATTTTCTTTCACACCAAAAATCATCGCGAGAAAGCTGCGGTCTGGACCGATGCCACCCAATCGAAGCGCTTATGTAGCAGGCGGCCATGAAACCGACGAAAATATACCAACACCAGCGACTTTTGCGCTGCAGCCAGACAAACGTTTAACGAGTAGCAGCAACACCGTCCTCGACCTACCTTGGCCTTGATGCCGGTCTCAACAGTTCTGATCAGGTCCGGGTTCAACTTGCCGGGCTGGCCACCGCTTGCTCGGCTGGTGGGTGCCCGATACGATGGAGTGAACGTGAAATCCAGGCCTCCCTGTATAACCTAAAAGGGCGAGTTTTCTTACTGAGGTGGACAGAAGACAGTGCAGGAAGCAGAATACTGATAAAATTATGACTGAACTCTGGGTGCTTCCAATAAACGTAGATTTTAGTAATTGGAGGTGAATGCAGCTCTCCCAAATGCATGCACTGTCTGCGTTGTCTACAGGGGCGTGGCCGACTAAAATATTATAGGAGGGAATTTTTACTGTTGATCATGACTCCACTCAAATTAACTTTGCTGTACCTACCATCCGTACTGCAGAGGCGACAAAATGAACCACAAATCTACGATTGCAAATCCATAAAATTACTGCTTTAATTAAAAATTCGAACCAGCCACCCTTATTACGGAGTACATAAAGAAATCGGGAAAGCACACACCACTCATGCAATCGACCCGTGTTTACTTAAATAGCTGCAATGCTCAAAATGTGGTGGAGGGGAAATAGCAATATGTGTCCCGTGCCACTTGTCTCGTGACCCCGTAATTCACTGGTGCGATAATTAGCACTTTTTCTTCGTTGTGGTTTATAAGCGTACGGGCGCCGCGAACGACACACACCAGTTCCGTTCTTTTAACGCAGAGGCTGGAGCCTCAACTGCAGCAAATATCCGATTGCCGGCAAGTTTTTCCGACATTTTCACAGCCCGAGCGCTCTCTTCAACGGTTGTTGAGCCGTCGTCAGGGAACTTAATCTCGGCAGACAAGCAGAGTTACGTCAGAGGTATCCAACAACAGTAGTGATACAAGCTTGTTCACAGCAACGGACAAGAGGCCAAGTCTGCGTCAAGAACTACTTGAGTGGATTTTAGAAGCAGGCTTGACATCTCGCGTTTCTGCGACTGACTCTGCCCTCATTAAGCAACTGGGTTTAGTTTAAATGGTTTGCATCTGGCTGCGCCAAAGCAGCGTATCCACACGCACGGTCAAAAGCACGAAACTTGTGCTCGTGCTTCACAACCCCACGTATTCGCGAAGTTTCTTGCTCAAACCCAACTTGCAAGGGTTCGCTGGATTCCATTCAGGAAGGAAAAAGCGAAGCAAAACGCACTGCTTAGCATTTGACAGAAGCGGCCGAAACTCTTGCACTGAATCACACGCAAACCGTGATTCGGCCTTTTGCTTTTCCTTGCGCTACAGTGCAGTGCCGGGGATCGGCAACCTTTTGCAATCTGTGTGCCGACTTAAGGTTTCAAACCGTTTACTGTGCCACAATATAACGCATTTTTAAGCGAGTCAAGGATGATATACCTTCCGTGTGAATCATAACAAAATTGCTATGTAAAAATAGAGCTTCTGCGTTCCGTTCGAAATTGCTTGGCGTGCTAAGTACGGTGCGCGTGCCGTGGGTTGTGGACCATCGCATTACAAGCTAGCCTCCGTAACAGGCGAACGCGCAAATGAACTGAAAAATGTCCATCAACGGTAATAGTTTACGCTGCTGCAATTTCAACGCGTTCGCACGCCTCGCAAAAGCGCTTTGTTATCAAAATTACGCGCGTCAAGAAGCTGGAGGATCGCGAATTAAAAGTGTGTGACTAATCCCAAAAGAATGCGAGACGCGAAACAGATAAAACGGCGGCTTGATGCAAGACCGGAGCTCAAGGAACGAAAGGATACCTCGTTATCCAGCAATCCTGCAGTGGGGCTAGTACTGGGAGTCTCCACACGGTAGTCGTCGCTGCCAGCTGAAAAAAGGGGGGTCTCGTTATTTTTTGCTCAGGCGAGCCTAGAAAACTTCGGTCGTAAGAGAATCATTTGGCAATTGATTGGCACTACTTGTGATGTAAAGCGAGCAATGTATGCGGTTGGCTTTTGTTTCGTCATAGGCCACCAGGCCGCTGCGACAAGTAGAAACAAGCAAGCGGTTAAGATCAAAGCAGAGCCCCGCGTCGAGACTGAATGCGCGGCGATAAAATTGCACAAGCCGTGGCAACAACGATCGTGCACGCAACGCGGACCGCGACTTAGCGCGCGTGCGAACAAAGTGTTTCTGGGCTAACGCGAGTGAGCAGGCCACGAAAAGCGATTGTAACCAGGCGTCCATCAGACCAACCACTCAAATCATCACGTGAGTGCTTTTTTCTCCACGCAAAGTAAAGCGGTTGACTCGACGTTTACTCGACGATGACGCCGTGGAAACGGCCGGTAATCTTTGGCATTGATGACAAGAGGACTCACCTGACCAGGTTGAGGCCGGCGTGGCCCTTCCGGGCTCAGAAGTGGCCTGGCTCTCAGAGTAGCTGCTTTGTGACGATACGGTGAAATGGAGGGTGCTTGGAGGGGTTCTCAACGATGCGTTGTCTGTTGCAGCAGGCCCGTCATAGGGCGATTTTCCGGTCAAATGTTCGACGCTGTTCGACTGAAAAAAAAACAAAGTTGAAAAGGCAAGGTGACGGTTGCTTAGCAACGGTAATTCACACGTGGCAACTCTTTCCCTCGATGGACTTTGAAAGTCGCGGCTGAGACATTGATTAAATGTCCAGACTAATCAAAGCCAACTGAAACATACGATGTTAGTCCGGGTAGTGTTGCAAGAAAATAATGGCAGCTTTTCAGTGAACAGATTCGTAACTTGCCAACACCACTGCTCACCGCCTAACTTGGGGGTTCCCAACCTGGGGTACATTAGTCTATCTGGAGGGGTACATTTAAGGTAAGCAACAGAAGGAAAATATATTCCTACATTATTTGTTTCCAAATATTCTAAAATACAAAAGTTCTATAAAAATCCAGTGGATTTTTGCTATTTTGCTCAGCCTTTTTGTCATAAGGAATTGCAGGGGTACATGCTCATCTGTCGAAATGTTGAAGGGGTAGATTGTCAGAGAAGAGTTGGCAACCACTGCTGCAAGAACAGAAGGTGTTCTTCGTCGGAAGAAAAACTAAGCATGAAGGTTGGTCCGGAAAGCTACAGATGCCNTACCCGCTCGTAACAGCGCNGGAAACGAGATGCAAATGAAACCAAAAAAATCTTACCTTCTGTCCGCCGCTAATTCTCGCATTGCTCTTACGTGGGGCGGGAACGGGGAGGTCCGGGGCGTCCACGATGGGGGGTTCGTCTTCTTCTATGACTGCGCTGTTGACACTGAGATGATATAAAAGAATCTCTACAGCAGTGTTTCTTAACCGGGGGGCGCGCATCCCAGGGGGCGTCAGGAAATTTTCAGGGGTAAAGGAGTCCTTACGCGTCCTATGCAACATGGTAAGTTTCATCAATAAATTTACCAATAAATACATTTGCTTTTAGGCTAGAGCTTATTCAAATCGGGGGGCTTGAAACTAAGGACAATTACTTAAGGGAGGCGTGGTAGAAAAAAGGTTAAGAACCACTGCCCTATCTATAGTATTGATTTCAAACACAAACGTCGTCCTTGGTGCTCATAACTTTCAGCAATGAATTGCCTCGCGCCCAACTTATGCCCAACGCTTTCACACAACAGAGGAAGCTTCGGTTGCAATTTTTACGCCAGTCCACTTTCTCTGAGAAAAATAAATCTTCTCAGGCGAGGTACAAAGGCACAGCAAAACATCACAAACAATTTTTCAAAAATAAACAAAGCGAACGTTCAATTCTTCAAACTTATTACCGACAACGTGTTGCGTAATATCGCACAACCGGGGACCGCATACACAACGGTAACGTAGACGGAACCGTGACGTACGTTACGGTCACTGCCGCAAAGCGCATTACCGGTGGATGGCCTCAGTGTCCTCCTTGTGTTCCCACGAGTCGCGGAAGAACGTGCTGTACACTTCGGTTTGGCGTCGGTGGGAGGAGGAGGCGCTCACGAACTTCGCCTGCAGCTCGTCGGCCAGCGCGTTCCCGGCCGCGACCAGCTGCTTGGCGGCGCTGTCCTGCTGGAAGAAGGCGGCCGCTGCTGGCTTGTTCTCGTTGGGGGAGACGCACAGCACCAAGAGGGGGTACGAACTGGCGCTGTGATTTGCGAAGACCTTTGAAAGAGCAGATAAGAATCGTGTTGGTGTTTTCAGTGACCTCGGTCAGTGGCTGTGCCCGAGTAGAAGTTTGACGTATGCGTAACGTCACTTATTCTTGCCTACTAAGGCAGGCCTGCACGACTCAGGAAGCTCGAGGGGCCAACTATCTCATTTTTGTTGTTGTTTGAAAGAAATTCTGTAACAACAGTTTATTGTATATCCGCAGTCGGGCTATTGCAAAATGTTCCGCCATTGCAAAAGCTCTCGCGGGCCGCATGCGGCCCTCGGCCTGTATGTTGTGCTGCCCTGTACCAAGAAGGCAAACGCATCGAGAAAAATGACTTGGATGAGGCGAAGTTTTAAGGGAATTTTCCCCTCATCCGAAAAAAGCGAGTCAAGACGCTTTTATCTCAGCATATGCGATTGGTTCGCCGTTGGTACTAATAACCTTTTTGAAATAAAATACGAAAAGATCGGATTAAGAAGCCACTGCGCGTCGTTGCAAATCAGGAAGAACGGCGTAAATTTAATAATTTTTGTTATAAATAAAACATAAAATTCACTTCAAAAACACCACTTTTGTTGGTCTTTATTCACGCAATGGCCCGGAAGTCTGAAAACAGTTGCAGAAAAAACATTAAATTTGATTAACAAGGCGCAAACTGAAACAAAAATCAGCCATACATATAAGCTGACTATGACTATCAAAGAACAGTGTTTTGTAACGCCAATGATAAGGAGCTAATACAAACTATGCGGTCAAGTACGCAAACACGTCGCCACCAAAGCACTTACTTTCATAATAGCGAAGGAACTTTTGCGCTGAGTATCGTAGACTAGAATGAAGCCGTGAACAGGAGTGCCCTGACCGATCAGCGAGCGCGCGCTTTGATACGACGTCAGCGTGACGGCGATTCGACGGCGTTGCGTGCCCAAATACGTCACCACGACAACTGTGTCCTGGGTTTCCTCCTCTTCGGTATCGCTTGGGCCAAGGTCGTGAAATGAGGAATGGTTCAGGAGAGGACCGAGGGCCACCTCCACTGAACCCAAGTCGTCTACGCCAGAAAGAGTTGCGAGTGAACAGCGATAATCAAAAAGCGATTCCCCTCAAAATCACATTTTCTGGCCTGTGGCCAAAAGCAATTGGAGCGGTCTATGCCCAAAATGGCCAAAAGCAAATGAAACGTTACACGATTTCGAGCAGCAGTTCTCACAGATAGTGTGGAATTTACTCGTCATACGAACTGCGTCGAGGAAAGCAAAAACAAGTTAGGTGACTAATGGACAAAATGGCAAGATGCCGATTACCTTGTCTAGTGCACATGATGATTCTGAGATCCGGTGGGCCCAACGCCGGGTCCAGACCGACACCCCCACAGAATCCTGGCTCGGGCTCGGTGTAGCTGTTCCGGCCACTTCCCGCCCGCTCCTTGATGCCTTGAATAAGCGACCGCATCGCTTCTTTGATCTGGGAGTCATGGAAACGGCGATTGTACGCGTACGGAGGTTCCAAGACGTCGATAAATGGGCAGCCGATGCGCGTTGCCAAGCGCTCGCCGGCGTCACGAAGTTGGTCGACCTGCGAAAATCGAGAACCACCTTTGAAACAAAGAATTCTGATACGGAAACAGCAGGCAGGAGAAAAAATGCTTCTTAAAATGTCGCCAACAGGCAAAAAAAACAAGCAGATAAGTTAGTTCTTCCGGCGATTTTTTATTATTAGCCGACGTTTCGCCCACCTATTCAAGTGGGCTTCCTCAGGGCAATGTTTTTAACCACGTATAACATGCAACTTACTAAT
>JGI24158J21664_10001228_pt1 | contig 28137 bp, 21 predicted proteins | sample Ectturendosymbi3_FD_21664 | JGI IMG/M metagenome (IMG submission 21664) | reverse complement strand
ACTGTTGTTTCTCAACACTTGTCAAAAAGTGATAAACGGGGTTGGTTGACTAGATGACCGCCACGGTCTTTCGCCAATCCTATATGACACAGCACCCGTCTTTGTTTACACTGATCAGCTATTGAGCCATTGTGTTTTCATTTGCTTTAATTTTCGCTAATGGTTGGTTTACAGCCTGCGATGGCTTTTATGGTGCTTCTGCTTGTTGGCTGAGTCATATGAAACAATAAACCATTACCATTACCAAATATAAACTATCCTTGTTTCCAGTGTCAGCGTAGCTTTAAATCAATATCGTAGATTTTTGTTGTTGCGCAGTTCTAAAAATAGATACGTGAATATGACGATGATGAAAATTTTATATGTCTTGAATCTCAAACCTTGGCTAAGAAGCGATTCAGTTTCAAAGTCTTCTTCATTGCGCCATAGTAACTGTTTAGCAACAATAGCATTCATTCTACATATTTGTTTGTGATGACATGTATTTTGACGGTTCAACAATCACAATTATGTGGAGTCTTAACGTTTTCATTAATGATTTCCCTTTACCTTGCCGGCGAGTTAAAAATCAATATTTTCAAGATACTGGACTCCGACCTGCTGTTCATCAGCCCAGTGTTTCAGCTTTCATTTGATGTTAATTGCCACCCTATCCTACAGTAAATTATTTGAAATCATTTAACTGCCACGAGAAGAGTCAGCAGCAAAATCTAACGTAAGTAGGAAGATACTGTAACGTTCAAGTTCGTTATTTAGAACAGTTCCTCGAGAGTACTGGTTAATTTGACAGGAACTTGTCCTAGGCACGCCCAAATTTACAATGAAGAAGCTTGGACCCACCCTTTGTCGTTTGACTTTGCGCTTCGTTTTTACACAAGACAAAATTGTATTCACTCATGGTTTTATTGAGACAATTTTAAGCACTGCGCATTTATTCTCACATCTGCCAGAAATTGTTTTGAAATAACAGGGGTTAATGCAAGTGACATAATTTAAAGCACGTAACAAGCGTTACTGCAAACAACAGGGGTTTAACAAGAGTTCACTTCTTTCATAGGAGAGAATACTGTTCAAGCTTGGTGATGCCCACAGCTTATTCAACAAGTTAAGCTTGGTAATGCCCACGACTTAACTTGCTGCTTCTCTGAGGATGGTCAGAGGAAGACTGCCTGAACCTGGCGAATGCACGGGTATTTATACACAGCGCCGCTCCGGTCTCCTCGACTCTCATTGGCTGATTCCCACGTCTCGGAACGTCACTCTCATTTTCGACGAATCACGTTCGAGAGTGGTTTTCCGGCGGTGCCGTAGGCTCCGCCTATCGTTTTTGCCGTAACCCGGACTGCTTTCCGTTGTGGTTCGTTTTTATCCGTTTGAATCGTAAATATCATTTACAATTTCATACAAATTGTTAATGTAAATAATTTCTATAATGTTTTGGGTTACTCTCTTCCTAATTGTGACTTGAGATTACATGCGGAGTATAAGTACACAAGAATTTAAATTAATACACCATACAACGTCCTTGTAAGCTAATAGTTTTAGTTGCTACTTTGTTCCAATTTCATTCTCTTGGAATTCAGTCTATTCGGTGATGCGACTTTTTGATGTTTCAGTATTCATACTAATCACTGTTATTCCATGAAACCATTGACAAACTTCTAAGTCGCTTTCTTGACTTGTTTTTGAAGTCTTCTTTTATTTGTATTTCAGAGTCACGAGACGTTTCATGCTGAGGATGCAACGCGAACTCAACAATACTTTTCATTTTGCAAGGGCTGAGGGAATCGACACTGCCATTACTTGCAATACTGAGAAACTTGCACAGGAGTGGATATTAATATTTAGGGCCAAGCTCTCAGAAAAGGGCTACAAAACATCGCCATTGCGAAAGGTAGATGTGGGATTACGTGGAGAAAAGAGCTAAATTTGTTTCACATTTCAATTTATGAACTAAATTCAAGAGCATAAGATACATACAAACGGAACAAAATTTTGTAAAGTTTTGCAGCTGCACAATTGAAAGCTGCCTCCTATGGCACATTTTCGCATAATTTTTAACACAGTCACAATCGGCGAGCAGAAGACCATCCCGGAGTCGTATTTTTTGAAAATAATTTTAACCACTCCGACTACTCTGAACCAAAAATTCATTCCGACTGCATAGGCCTGGTAATAACAACAGTGTTTGAGAATAGTTCAAATATGTTGGAATAATATGTTCACTTGCTGCAAGAAGGACACTAGGTATACCGAAATTGTTAAAGTGTATTAACAAAGCACAAATGGAGCCGGAGCTGGACCCATGTTATGAAAAAACACAGCTGCGGAATCGGAGCTGGAGCCATGCTTACAAAAACAGAGAGATCCGGAGCCATTTCATTTTTACAAGAGCTCCGCAGCCCTGATTCCAACCACTAGCGTACGGAGGGGGAGGCACTGTGCCATGGCACCCCCCTCAGACCCTAAAAATAAAAAAATTATAAACAGTATGCGTATTTTTAAGTGCAAATGCGTATTTTTAGGTGTAATTTGCATATTTTTTGGTGTACTTTTGCAAAAATTTCCCGGGCATGCCCCCGGACCCCTCTAGAATGGTCGTCCTAAAGTTTATTTGTGACGTCACACGATTGTGACGAAACTTGCCCCCCCTCGGGAATTTTCTGCGTATGCCACTGATTCCAACACATGTACAATGACACCCTCCATCACACGCTAGGGCTTTATGTTTATAGGTGACAATTCCCCAACCTGGATGCCCCAGCCACCCTAGCCACCTTTCAGAATATCAAGTAGCTTTAGTTAGTCTACAATCTACATTATATATTTAAGCCTAGAACAGTTTTTTAGGAAAATGTTAGGCACCCGGTATGGACCTGTAGGCACCCGATTTCTCTGATTCTACGGAACCGATTTTTTCTAATGCTTTTTTCAATTTTTTTCAATTCTAGGGACCCAAAACGAGTCCCTAAAACACCTTAAAGAAACCCTGGCCTAGAATATCTTTGAAATTTTGTGTAAGTTAATTCTGAATGATTGTCAATGTTCACAAAGTTTGACAATTGTGCTAGCGCTGGTGTTTTGTTGACATCGTGTTGCTAGCTGCCACTTGCACTGAATTGAAGGTCGATCGGCTTAATATTTCCGCATGCGTGGCAGAACAGCTGGTGATGCAATTCCCTGGTCAACCTCAAATATGCATTCCAGCGTACACCCGGTTCCACACGAGCTGTCAACCGAAGCGCAGTTACGGGCGCTGAAGGCGTTGTCAGGAAAAAGCCTATCAGAACCGAGTATTCTTCCGTGTATGACGCAACTGAAGCATGACAAAAACTGTTGATGCTTTGTCTGTATCGTTACGGGTCAACGAAGTCGTGATGTGGAAATCTGGACAGTGACACTTCGGAGGTGCACCGCGCAATGAATGACTGTTGCTCGGTTTGGCGTTATGTTTGCAAAGCAATTGCCTGTATCAGGCTAGAAGCCTTTACGCAATTCGTCTGAAGCACTTCCGTACAATTGAGTGATCTGCTTTGCCTTGCAGCTAGACAGGGGTGTGCTTGCGTCGCGTGCAATCAATCGTGACAGCGTGAAACGTCAGCTGAAGAATTTTTCTCTTCAAGCACCGTCGGCAACCAAAAATGCTAAGGATATCTCACATCACCAAACGTTGTTTTTCTTCAACTCAGGTAAAAAGGACGATTTCGAACTTACGCCCTTCAGTACATGCATCAACACACTCACTGTTGATGCAGTTTATCGTTTGTTTATTTTGGCGGAAGCACACACCATCCATGCACGTACTTGTAAATACACCGTGCCCATTACTGCCACTGCTTGGTGTTACGTGCTGCGTTTGGCACTAACACAGCAGTAACAGTTGTAACAGTGTGGTGTTCAAACAAGCTTTATGCCATTGTGTCTTACATTTTCATTAAAAGTTTTACAAATAAAATTGCTGTGAAGTTTATTAGTGTGCTAAGTCTTCAGGTTTTTATCTTAAACAATCTTTTTGCAGCAATACTGGGCAAACAAAATGAAGATTGCTGTTATTGGTCAGTCAATGTTTGGTGCTGAAACGTATAGTATTCTTTTTGCAGCAATACTGGGCAAACAAAATGAAGATTGCTGTTATTGGTCAGTCAATGTTTGGTGCTGAAACGTATAGTATTCTAAGAAGAAATGGTCATGAAATTGTTGGTGTGTTCACAATTCCTGATGCTGCAGGAAAGCAAGATCCTTTAGGTATACTTTTCTCACTGAGTGAAAAGTATGGTGAATTGAATATAGTCATACTTATGAACTTGTATTTTTGTATCAGTTAAAACATAATTTTTTTTCACCTAGAGTCTAGCATTTTTTAAATTCACACAGCATGAATTATGCAACATGTTTATGCTGCACATGTATTTTGTGTTTTCTTAGTAATAATAAAAATGTATGTGTGTGGAATACATTGTAACTGTATTTAATTTGTTTGTGCAAAGGGCATGCATTGTAACAATGCTTTTAAAAGAAATTTGTACTTGAGTCAATGATAATCTTGTATTGTGGTTGTTGATTCGAACTTTTAATTAAAAGTACTTTAACAAATTGGTCACATGCATTCTTTTTTAGATGTTTGCATTTTAAACTTTGGCTTAAAACTATTTTATGTTGTCACAATAGTACACTGGCACAGTCAGTATAGTGGAAGATTATACATAAAAAAGTTTTTGTGCTGTTTATTTGCTGACTGGTTATTCACAAAAAAGTTTGTGTACTACTTCTTTGCTGACTGCTTATTTATATGCGTTAGTGACTTGGGATTTAATTAAAATGAGGTCTAATCTGCTATAAATATGTAGATAGATGTATATCTATATTGTTTGAAACAAGAGTATGTGCTTTGGTCTAAAAAGGATTGCTTATTTACAGCTGCGAACACCTATGAAGTTGATATTAGTACTCACTAAACTTGTGTTTCTCAACGATTTACTTATCTGTTCCAGATAAATTTAGGTAAGAATTACATGGCCATGCCTAGTTAGCATAGGCTATACTTTTATACACTGAAACAAACCCACATTAGTCGAAAGCAATGAATATATTCCTGTATGCATTTCAGTGAAAATCTTGCTACTGAACACAATCAGTGTGTTCCTCTCCTTTAGTGATTACATTTCTAAATAACTGTGTACTGATAAACTTTATCCTAACTCTATAACCTACCCAACTTATGCTATGGCCCACAGGTTAATAAATGCTGCACTAAACAGTCAAGGGACTTTCGTGTTTGTAAAATTAATCAGATAAACTTGTCAGTGTATTTTCATTTCTGTCATTTGTAGCTGTTGCTCAAACAAGTATAAAAAATGAACTGATGCTGTAAAGTTCATTATCTGCAAGACATCATATGAGTTCCATCGTATATCCTATAATATAAAAAACAAATTCGAAAGACTTTTTATATCAGTAGAATATGTAGTTACATAGGATAGGAATACATAAGAAAAATCAAGTTATGTAGGAAAAATCAAGTTATGTTTTTGTACACAAAAGGGCTTTGCTTCGTAATGCTTGAAAGCTCATTTTTGTTGCCCAAGGATTGTCTGACTGCATATAAGTTTGTGGTAGGGTTACCTAGTAACTTGGTTGTAATGGATACAAATCTACATCGATGTGTGCTACTATCAACATAGTTGGTAGCTCAGTTATTATTAGAAAACGTACAAGACCACTGCCTAGAATTAACATCTCACAATTTCTAAAGATATATAATAGGTACATGTGATCCTGTAGTACTTGAACCTTTCGGAAATACAGTGATGCTAGACTTCCTTATAACCATGATTGTGCCAACGAGTGATGACATGTGATATGTTACAGTTCTGTTACTGCGCAAAAATTAGTTTTGAGACATAACATTGGATAAAAAGAATATTACTAGTTTAAGCAACCTCAAAGCAGATTTGCTGAAAATCTTTAGAGTTAAGCATTTTGTGATAGTTGACATCATAACCATTCTGTTTTTTCGCTGTCCTGGTAGACTGTCAATCATGGAAATATAAATACATTATCTCCCTATTGCCAGTGAATTGCTATTACCACTACTATTAGTGCAGGAGTGGGGAACTTATTTAATACCACAGGCCATATAAATTGTGCATTATTGCTGGCAGACTGCAAAGTAAATTAGTTTTATTTTAAAATTATACCCTTATCTGACTACCAGGAAGAGTGACTTTGCTTGAGTTACTATTTAAGTACATGCTTCTCATGGAGGTTCATTTTGATGCGATGTTGTACTTTAACTTAGGTAACGAAAATTCTGATGTGGGCCATATGAAATGTTCGCGCAGGCCACATTTGGCCAGTGGGCCGCAGCTTCCCTCCTCTGTACTAGTGGATCTAAATCCATCACTGTATGTGATTTGTTTTGTGCAAACATTTGTGTGATGCAATGGTACTGTAATTTTTGTAGAAAACTTTAGACTAAGAGCAATTTGTGTCAGAAGCACGATTTTTGCTCTTGAATTGCTCTGTGTATAGCAGGAGTGGGGAACCTGCGACCCACAGGCCAAATGCAGCCTGTGAGAACATTTAATATCGCCTGCATTAGAATTTTTGTTTCCTAAGATAGAACGCAACATTGTGTCAAAACTAAACTCCAAGATAAACAGACACATAGACAGTAAGTCAAAAGAAGTCTCCATTCCGGGACCTGATTTTCGCTCCTTGTTTTTCTTTGGAAGACAAAAGTAGAATTTTATGATAAAGTGAGTTAATTTTTGTGTCCACATTTCATGTGGCCCATAATAATAAATAGGCTCCCCATCCCTGGTGTATAGGCTAGTAACTATCTGCCTGAATAATTACAAATAATTACCTAGTGTCAGTAGAAAGATTTCATTTACAGTGGCATGAGAAGAAATGTTTATACTGGTCTTCATAACCATCATGTCAACTGGTCTATTTTTGTAGCTATTGCAGCACAGCAAGATGATGTTCCAGTTTTCAAGTTCAAGCGGTGGAGATTAAAAGGGAAACCATTGCCTGAAGTGGTCGAAAAATATATGAATTGTGGAGCAGAACTTAATGTGTTACCATTTTGTTCGCAATTCATTCCCATGAATGTTATTGACTACCCTAAGCATGGCTCTATTATATATCATCCATCTTTGCTGCCAAAACATCGAGGTGCTTCTGCTATTAACTGGTGGGTGAATTTATTCTTTTTCTGAAAGTTCGCAAGTGCTGATGTGATTTGCTATAAAATAGATTTTAGTTAATGTTAGATGATGGCCAACTTTCACACTTTTAGTCATGCCCCTTATTTTACAAGCTACTGAAGATGATAGTTGTGTAGGTTGCATTTGGCTGAAGGACATTTTGAATGGCTCAGTAGTGGTGTTAAAGATTATTTGTGCAGAAGCTTTGGACAAAAGTTCATTTTTTGTGAGTTGATTTAATATGCGTTTTAATGTCCCTTAGCTGTGGTTTGAGTGATGCAAAAACATTGGTATCAATTATCAGCAGTGAAAAATGAAAAACATTGGTATTGGGCTCATAAAAGTATTTTGGTTGAGGTCTAACTGTTATACCTATACATCTTGGCAATGGTGTTAGTGTTCAGCCCCATTAGTTTATTGCATATCATTTGTGATGATTGAATTGCCTTATGTGAAAATCTAGCCAGGGTATTCAAATAAATTGTAAAACTGGTTTTAGATAGAGAAGTTAGAGCAGCAGCATTAACTAGTACAAATGTGTTGACACTAGATAATTGCAATAGAAATTTACTTTTGCTTAGGTTAGTGTGCAATTTAACTTACTTTCTACACAAAAAGAGATATCCATACACTAAAAATACTTATGCACTGTCACTGGACGTTTATGTTAAACAACTTGCATTCTTGTAATTAGTACAGTTATGCTTGTGCTGTGCAGAAAATATTTCTTGCAAGCACAAGGATAAACTTTGATTTGTCCAAATTGTTTACTTTCCTAATGATTGCATGCTTCTGCAGAAATCTGAATATAATACTGATTGTAGTTAAGCTGCAGCTCTATGAATATTGGTCTTGATTTTACATCAGAAAGAAGCTGATGTGTAGTTTCAGATTGTTCCAGGAAGATCAAGATAACAGAAGGCCACTACAATAAAGCTATCATTTTTTTGAAAGTGTTTGTGTTATGCCTTGAGATTTTTTCATGTTGTGGCTTGCTGCTGTCAGCAAAAGGTGGTTGCTAAATTGTGGCATTATCTGTCCGTCATTGTAGATTAAAATTACTAAGCTGAGCTCCCTCATTTTTGCGTGAAATTAAGATTGTTGATTGTGATCTTCCTTGCTGAAAGATTGGCAAACTGGGGTGATCATCCCCATAAACAAGGAAGGAGACAGAAGAGAATGCAATGGTAACTACTGTAGCATCCCTCCGTAATCTCCCTGGAAATGTGTATGTCAAGTGCATTGAAAAAAGATGTCGCATGATAATTGGACCAAAGTTGGAGGATGCCCAGTGTGGTTTTCATCAATTGCTGTATCACTCAAGGAAATTTTCAACAAATCTTAGAAGTATCCCAAAGGTGTCTGCACATGTTTTGTTGAACTTGAGGAAGCACATGACCGGGTTCCTCGCGAAAAGCTTTGGCGAGTGTTGCAAGAGTATGGTGTTGAAGGCTTGTGACTGGCCAGCATGTCATTGTATTTCTGCTCAGACGTTTGTGTTCAAGTCGGCAGAGCTAAATCACAACCATTCACCATCGGTGTTGGACTATAACAAGGTTGCATGATGTCACCACTTTTTTTCAGTCTGTATTAATTGGATAGAGTCATAGCCTATTCAACCAGGGTATCACTGCTGGAAGCTACATGCTGAACCATTTTCCTTTTGCAAACGATTTGGTACTACTTGTGTCCTCTGAACAGGGTTTTCAACATGCACTTCGTTGGTTTTCAGCTGCATGCGACCAAGTGGGAATGAAAATAGCACTAACAAGACCGAGGTATTATGCCTCTCCATTAATCCAAGTTAGTATATGGTGCAAGTAAGTGGTAATACACTGCAGCTGGTCGAGAAGTTCAAGTATCTTAAGGTGGTATTCACGAATGGCTGAAGACAGAACAAGGAGATTTATACATGGATTGGTAAAGCAAACGCTGTTCTGCATCAGCTTTATCTGTGGTCACAAAACGAGAGTTTTCAAACACCGCAAAGCTCTCAGTTTTTAAATTGGCCTTTGCTCTGATTCTCAACTATTATAATGAATCTTGGGTAATGACTGAACTAATACTATCCCAAGTACAAGTGGCAGAGATGAGATATTTTTGAAGAGTTCACGGCCTGACGCTTTGCAACAAAGTGCGCAACTGTGAAATTCCTAAAGCCCTAAATGTTGAGCCTCTTTCCCGAATAGAGATCTCTGCTACGTTAGTTCAGTCATGTGACCAGAATGTCCCAGGAAAGATTAATGAGGCAAGTCCTGGCTAGACCCAAGGAATAGTGGCTCGGAGGTCGACCAAGGACCAGGTGGTGCGATTACACCTCTGATCTGGCTTGATCCCATCTTTGGTGTGGAGCCAGCAGAACTGTCAGATTGCTGAAAACCGTGAACTATTTTGAGTCCTAGGGCTGCTGCCCACATGATCCTTCGCAGAGGAACAGCGAATATGATCACAAATGAATTTGATATGCTGTACTTCAAAAAAATAACCACATCTGGTGAAATTATAGTTTCCAAAAAGTCAGCAATTCCACAAAATCCATCTTGCAGAAGATGTAGGGAAATATTTGATGTACTTGCTATGCACAAAAATGTGTGGAATGTACTCCAATTCACATTATAGGGAATTTTTGAAGGCATGTGATCTTGTAAAAACATTAGATATGCCAGTTTTGTTTTTCATGAAACAGGGTAGGCTGCACGCTTAATCATTGTTTTCTGTGTAGGACACTTATTTCAGGAGACAAAACAGCAGGTTTCACTGTCTTTTGGGCTGATGATGGACTTGATACTGGACCAATTTTATTGCAGAGAGAATGTGATGTGAAATCGAATGAAACTGTTGATGATGTGTACAATAGATTTTTGTATCCAGAAGGAATAAAAGCCATGGTTGGTGAAGAGTTTTGTATTGAGAACGTTAAAGCCTGTTAGATTGTTAAATTACAGCATTGACTTGTTATTAACCATGTTATTTTTCTGTTGTGTTATAGTTTTGAATAGATACTTAAGAACTTATTCTACTTACATTTTTAAAGATAATTCAATCAAAAAAATTACTCCATTTTAAAATTTTATGGCTCAACTGACCTTTCACTATTAGAACGGACTGGTTTGTGTGCAGGCTGAAGCTGTCCAGCTTATTGCTGACGGAAAAGCTCCTAAAATTGCTCAACCTGAAGAAGGTGCTAGTTACGAGGGAATAATGAAAAAGTCTGCGGCGCAGATTAACTGGAATCAGTCGGCTCAATCTCTGCATAATTTTATCAGAGGGAATGACAAAGTGCCTGGTGCATGGACCATCATAAACGGAGAAGTAACTAAAATTTACATGCAGTTCTGGACTATATAAAAAGTATTCGAGTAATGCCGCATCGCGAAAATTTTTCTTGTGTGTGCTGTTTGGTAACTACGCCTCAAATGCGAAAAAGAAGCGAAATAGTTCTTCTATTGGCTAATATCTTCTTGTTTTTTTTCTGCGAGAAAACGTCTGCGTCCTTTCCTGCACCGCTACTGCGTTTGGCGGTTAGACGCTTTTCCCCTTTTTAAGCTTGGCTTGTAAATTTTTTTTAACTAATGTACATAACACGGTCATTTTGTTGGTAATTCAGGAATTGTTTTCGTTATCGATTTGGGCATGGTATTCTGCTTTTATTGGTTCTTGCCGCTAGTTTCACGAAATCAAGCACGATTCATTCATTTTTAAGCGAAGTATTGTGACAGCAGCATAGTCGTGGCCTGCCTGTTAGTTCCAAATTACAAGCAAAGTTAATTTTTATTTATATTTTTGCCTTTGCTTTTTTCACACTCATGTTAGAAAACGTAAGAAAATTTTTAAAACCTTGGGTGAAAATACTATCACCAAGCGCAGAGTTTCCCGAACTGTGATCTGTGGACCTATGGGGGGTCTGTGACAACTACACAGGGGTCCATGCAGATGTGACAAAAATAAAAAAGTCGAACATATACCCTGTGCAGTTTGTACAATGTCACAAATAATTGCCGCGTTTTGCAATCGAAAGCTTGGTTGTTGTACCACCTTAAATTTCGCGATCAAAAAGTTGTTTACAATGATTCTCGCATTCCGCGTCTACGGCATAATAAATAATTGACTTATCCTTAGTCGAGAATGTTCGTGGATCGTGGCTGAGGCAATATTCCGAAATTTTCTATTGTCTTTATTTGCTGGTTGGGCAGAAAAACTGACGCAACATGAGATTGTGGTCCGAGAAAATACAAATACACAAATGGGCGTTCGTGGCCCAAAACGTTTGGGAAAACCTGGCCTAGTGAAGTGCGACAAAATCGCAACTGCACCTTTGCAGCGAATGCGAATTATCGATTAGCACTTTGAGGTCGTCCATGTTCGAAACCAGTGTTTTGTTTTGACTCTACCAAGTGAGTGTTAACACCATTTTCGAGTAAATGCGCGCTTTTGGCTTCGAATTGAATTGCAATCTAGATTTGTTAGTCAGATCGTTAGGGCTGTTGTGGCGGCTGTAGACATAATTGATAGACAAAGGAACGACCTAAGTCCCTGTGCATGCAAGCAAGAAACCATAGGGTAGCGCTGACATGAAAGGTCGTGAATAGTAATCAAAAAATAGTGACACCAGACTTTGCTCTGTATAATATAATAGATGCCAAAAAGATCCTTTGGAAAAGGGCATCCATTTTCTGCTGTAGGTCCACGCAGTGCAAATCAAGTGTAAATACCTAAGAAAGAAAAACAAAGCAGTGCTATAACATGTCGACATTTGGTGGCACCGGCGTAAAGCTTGGCATAGTGTAAAATTAGCCTTTGATGGTTAACTACATGTAAATCTTTAGCTTCTTTTGCTGTCTCATAATGAAAATAACGCCCAGTGAAAACGATATCGACATATTGCGATATGTCGTTGGTATTGTTTTCATTGGCCGTGATTTTGCTGTCTCAGTCAAAACTTTTAATTCATCGCTTCATATCACTGTGACTTAAAACAAAGGTGCTGGAATCTTTTTTTGTACTAACCACGTCAATACCTCGTGTTGCTAGTTAAAGCTTATTCATAAACCTTTAAACCAGGGGTCTCAAACTCAAATTGCTCCGAGGGCCAAATGAAGACTTCTAAAGTAACCCGGGCGCCGCATTATGACGCTGACCAAACAATGGTGGTACCAGAAGCTTACCAGAAACAGCTTTTACATCTTATAGCCGTCTCTACGTTCGTTTAAAAGGAACATGTTCACTCGCTAGCCGAGCTCTCTTAAACACCGGCGAATAAACTCAATGACGTAAACATTAATTATTTGAAAATTGCCGAAAAGCATCGCGGGGCGAACAAAATGCCCTCGCGGGCCGCGTGTTTGAAGACCCTGCTTTAAACAACGACAAACGTCGATAATGGCATCTGTGCTTGTTGTCCAGAACCCAGAAGACATCTTTTTCTGCACTAAACTTCACACTGCTTCATTATCAAGTCGTATACAAATATTTAATGATTTATTGTCTGACGAAGTATAATCTGCTGGATTTGCTTCACATCACTATGCTTGGCCATATTTTACTTTTAATGCGCTTGCTGTTCAGTTATTCGTATTTGACTTTTTATCTTAACTGATGTGTTTCGGCCGCTGCCTCAAGCTTCCTAGAGCAGTGCAATAGGTCTTAGAAAACCTACCTTTTTCCTCGTGTGTTTACGTTTATCGCTGTCTTTGTCATGGTTTGTATTATCGTCGGGTTGACATGGTTAGCGCCATTTTCAGGTCCGGCCTGTTGTTTATCGTGGTATAGCAAATAAAAGAAATGAATGTTTTTATGCACGTTGTAACCGTGCGGTCTGTATGTGTTTCATAAAACGGCATCGTTCCCTGTTGCGGGTTTGTTTTTTTCTTGCTGGCGAACTTCGATTTCTTCTGCAGAACATAACATTATACGGATCGAGTCTTCATCGAAGCAAAGTTCCTGTCGGCGAAGAAGTCAAAATCGACGGTCTTGCAAAACCAGCAATCATCCATAAGAACGGCATGCTGATCTATGGAAACGACGATAAAAAGGTTTCGAGGGTTTGGTTTTGGATAAGACAGGCAGTAGATTTGTTATTACTAGAAATTGTGACCCGAATTTTAATCACAAATCAAAACGAAGAGCACTCTGTTATAGGCTTTCACCGGCATGTTTTCAACTCCATCGAAATTCAAACGCCAAAAGTTATCGTAAAATTCTTTTCTGATGTTCCAACTCATAAGACATGATTTCTAGGGACGTTGATTGCTTCTCGTGCCGATAGTTAGGTAGGTGTCGCAAATTTAGGTCGTTTTTCATTGTACACGTTATTACGGCATGCTGCTGTTGGAATCGAATTGAACTTCCTAAGATGTACGTTTGCAAACACCATGAATCCTCAGTGAAAAAAATTTACTTTTTCTTGAGTCTGCGTGACACTGTGATGCAAAAGTCGTGCCTTGAGGGCTGATATCTGGAACAATTGCATTCTAAGCCTCTTGGTGAAATTTTGGACAAAGCGCGAAACTTTTCACGAATTAAACCATGCTTTTTCTGTTTTTGTGATCTGCATGTGAACGAAATAGAAAGAAGTCAAAACTACGATCTCAAAAGCTGCGTAGGCCATTTTTTCACCCCACCCAATCAACACAGATCAGTCCGAACACCTGCATGCACGGCTTATCCCGTCATAATGTTGATGAGTCGTTGCACATGTAATCCAGTGCGATTGCAAGCACAGTGCACATACAAGAACGCATAGAGTGCATTCGAACAACGTGCGAGGTACTTGTTCAAGGTGATGCAGAGATTGACTGCATACCGCACTTCGACCTTCATGAAGGTGACACGATGTCACGGCAGACCGAAACGACGGGGTATCGGAGGGTTGTATCTCATGTTCTGACGGATTTGGAGCTTTCATTGCAGCTTTCTTTTGCGACACCGTGCGCCAGGCAAAAAGGTTGCAATGCCACTTTACAAGGTCCGGGTATGACCCGGCTTAGAAAGTGAACTCCAGACTTGTTGCCAGCACCGAAGCGAACGCATCACTAAGTTTAAGTTACCGGCTGTCTTACAACCCAAATAGGTTATTATGGCAGGCGGGATAAGAATAGGGTTGCCAAATGGCCGGTGTTTCACCGGCCTGGCCGGTATTTTACTGCTAATTTAGCAGAGGCCTGTATTTTGAAAATCAGTGCCTAAAGTCGGTATTTTGAAAATAAAATAATTATCCGTAACTCTGAAAAGAACTAACGCAGAATTTTTCGAATTATTCTGATTTTGGTAGTGAATCTTGTCAGGACACTTCCTTCAGCAAGGTTTATTTGCTGCTGTTGACGCAATCCTTGGTGCGATTGTCACGTCACACACACACCGAAATGTAACGAGCCAGCAAAAATATGGGCAAATTATAATTGTGGCTTAACATAACTGATTGTCTCTCTGTTTTCCCTGTGTCGCTTACAAATTACGACACAGCTTAGATCTGGCATACTGTTGACAAAATGGCCGGTATTTTTACAAAACGAATCTGGCAACCCCAGATAAGAAAGAGCTTTGCTTAAGAGGCGTAGCGAAAATAACTAACGTGCTACGAGCTGTGGTGCATTGTATCTGAATACAGAACGACGGTCTAGTTCTGCTTTGCTGCGACAAATATTACGGACGATAACTGCAGTTGAATGTGAATGCAAGAAAAAAAAGGCTGAAACAGACTTTCAATTTAGTACAAACCAACGGAAGGGGTAGCTACCTTTTTTGGCTGTGGACTTACAGTACTTGCAATCGTTTCAAGGAATATGAAATAGCAATTGCAATGTTGTGAATGGAGGCGAAGATCCTAATTCTAGAGTGCTCCTGTGACATAGTATTGAGAAATGATTCACGACGTTTCAGGTTAATCTGATCCGCCAATTTCAGATCAACGTAAGGAATATACAGTACGCTGACGGGCGCATGGCACCAGCGTCAAAGTTTGGCCAGGCTGCCGATGCCGAAAGCTTGCAGCTGACTGACGAAGAAAACCAAATGCGAGACCAGCTGAAGGCCGCATGGGCGGGAATCTTGAACATAGATATTGCTGACGACACGGACTTTTTTAAGTCGGGCGCCGGGTCAATGCACGTGGTGAGGTATGCCAGGTCTTATCTGTGCCGCTCCGCAGCTTCTGGTTCATTTTTTGCGGTGGACAAAGGTTAAGATGCGCAAGGGTCCTGCGGTTTCGAAATTCGAATTTTTTGACGTGGCCGTCCGGCTGTGACTATCACGTGCAGTGGTTTGTTGTTGACCGTGGTTGGAAAGAAATTCTCTATACATTTAACAAAAATAACGTTGATGCAATTTTTTGTGATCTCGTACTGCGGCTTTATTTTCCTGATACGGGTATTGGTACCCAAAACGTCTGTGCTGTTCCTAAGCTCTCAAATCTTATCGCATCTCATTTCGAAAAGTGTCTTACATTTGTGTTGCAATGCTGAACATCTGCTTAAAGTAAAACTGTTTGGTCGCGGGAACGTATGCGTTGTGGACAAGTATTGTTGATTGAAACTGTTCCTAGCTCGATTGTAAATATCGTTCTTGGTATCGGTGTCGATGCGCACGTCGCGCAATTAAATCCAGAGCACTGCTCTGTCTCAGGCTGGTCGAGGAAGTTCGGCAGAGGATCTCCGTTGCGATCAAGAACGAGGACGTTTACATGAACACCACGTTCGAGCAGTTTATTCAAAAGGTACGCGTTTTGTTTCGTTATTCATTCCAAGACAGTTCCACGAGCCACTGATGATGTTCAAAACATTGTCACTGTAAAGCGCACTTGAGATGTCAAACGCTCATTTGCGGGCACCGTCTTCGTCGCAGATCATTCGCGTTTTTCGTGGCCTGGAGGTCGAAGAGGAGCTTGACGTGGATTACGCCGTCCAAGACGCCCTTGGAATGACACTGAAGATGCCGCATCAACTCTTCATCAATAACGAGTTCATCGACGCGTCTGACGGCAACGAATACGACTCCATCAATCCCGCCGAAGAATCTGTAGGTTTATCTTTTTGCAAGTAACACTGCGGTTTTGGGGCGTTTTGCTCATCTTTGCGGCTGACTATAGGCTGAACCGGGAGCTCAAAATCACAATTTACACGATATTGGTGCCGAGAGATATCGTTGTTTTTTTCCGGGTATGCTGTTATGTGTACAATTACGTCGTCGTAGCTGGATGTCACCGTCGGCAATTTTAGGTATTGAAGTTGTAGCGCTGTTCGAAAATTTGCGTGCCATGTCGGATTCAAGCGCTATGCCCCTCGCTGCTCCATCTGCTGTACTTGTTGGCACCGTGTCATGAAAATGACGTCAGTTCAATTGCCTTGTCATACACTGTGCTTCCTGTCAAGTGCGTGTTATAGCGTCCGGACATTAGCAGCTAATAATAATAATAATATGTTCCTGGTATTTGAACAAATGCGGTTTGTTTATTACAAATATCTCCGTCACTGGGACGCTTTTTTGTGACTGAGAAATTCTGTGCTGTGTTTTCGGCATCTACGTGGCAGTGCAACGCGAATCGACTTGTCGTTAATTGTTTTTTTGATATCTGACGTGACGTCATCGCACCTTAGGTAATCTGCCGTGTGTCCAAAGCAACAGTCGATGACGTGGATGAGGCTGTGGAGGCAGCAAAAGAAGCGTTCGAAGGACCTTGGAGCGACATGAATCCACGAGACCGAGGAGCGCTCATGTACAAGTAAGCTGACCTTGTGAAAAAACAGCAACACTTCCGGGTTATTGCGCAGCGTCCTCTACTCGCGCCAGTTTTATTTCGGTTCGTTTTACATTTCTACGTTTTTGTCATCTTCGTGTAGGGAGCTGTAAATCCTGTGTTATTGCTTCTTCTATCTCCTTTCTAAACTAAACACTGGTCAAAAGATGTTTGTTTCAATTGCAACTAAATTGCTCATTTAAATTTTGGAACTACAGTACTTCCAGGTGATAATTCATAACTTGCCAGTTTTCACAGCAAAGTCGTTAATTCCGGTTTGTTTGTAATTCTAACCCCGACTATTTACAGTGCGTCTTGGCAGCCAACGCTCAGAAAACTTGGAGAATCATTTTCTAGACATTATACTAATGACAAGCATGTCAATTTTATTTTTAAGGGGGTATCGTGTGTCTTTATTAAGATGTCTGGTGTATCTTAAGCTCGCATAGTGATCTTTTCTCAGCTTTTTTTTTTAACCTGAACTTCAGGCTCGCCGACTTGATGGAGCAGCACCAGGAAGAGCTCGCCGCCATCGAGTCGCTCGACTCGGGCGCCGTTTACACACTTGCACTGAAAACCCACGTCGGAATGTCTATTCAAACCTTCAGGTGAGTGCAGAACGGCGAAAGGCCGCAACTTGCCGTAGAATCAGTTGCCGAAGGAAAAAACGCTCATCGCCCTAAAGTGCAAAAGCTTCACGTCAGGATACTGCGCGGTTACCTGTGGTGCAAAGCGCAGAGGAACCGCACGATATCAGCTTTCGCACCTCAACAAGCAGACTTTATCAGCTGGTACAAGCATTAAGACGGCAAGATCTCGCTGTTAGTGACGTTCTGAAACAACCTGCCATCTGCATTGTTTTCGCAGATACTTCGCTGGCTGGTGTGACAAAATTCAAGGCAAGACGATACCAATCAACCATGCGCACCCGAACAGAAACTTGACGTACACCAAAAGAGAACCGATCGGGTAAAGCTTGCTCGAGCTGAAGTGCAGTTTTAATTCTGTGGTAGGTGACGCTTGATGGCCACGCAGTTCTTCCATTCCTGTTCAGTGTTGTTTTATGAGAATACTTCACCCATGTCTCCTCTCCCATCTTCTTCCCACACGTTGTTGCGCCACTCTGAGGTTGATCGTTTGCTTTGGCCGCGGAAGCGGGGTTTATACGACGTCTCGCTTTGTAAGTTTTTTTTTTCGTCCCAGCGGAATAACGGCATCCATTAGCCATTGTTTGGCAAACAATGTTCGCTCGCGATAATCTAGCACTGAGTTGCTGACGAGCTGGTTGCTTTGAACCACAACTGCCAACGTTTTCTTGCACAGACGCAGAAATCTGTTGCGCGGTGGAAGGAGCGATTCAGTGGGGTCGGCAGCGTCCCTCAACATTGGTGTGCTGCAGACACCGAAAAACAGATTTATTTGCGCTGCTCGAACGAATCACCGAAATTCAAAAAAGTATTACCTTAAGAAGAAGCTCCGTCTCTAGATTCTATTTGAACAAGATTTCAGGACTGAGGATGCGTAGTGCTACGTGAAATCGATTTCCTGTTTTTTAAAACATATACTGATTTGACTCGCCTGCGTCGCCTTTGTAGAGACGAGTTACTTGAGACGTTCTGTTGTTTGTGAAATGTAATAAGAAACGTGAAGCAGGTCATGCCTTCTGAAAAGGAACTTGATCCGCTTCAGTGGCTCAAGTTCTCAACGGTTAGCTCCCGGCAGCAACAGCGAAGTGTGATTCTTCGACCGACAGACCGAAGCGGGAGATGGGGCGTCCCGGAACTAGTTGTTTTGATTTAGTCGAGTCCACGCGCTACAAACAAACTCTGAAAAAGACCGTAACTTCGAAATAAATCATTCGGTAACGTTGCGCAACCTCTTTTCAAACACATTTAAGATTAGTTGCAACGTCCCTGATGAAAAACGAACAGTGTTCAGCTCAATTATTTTCCTGCTTTCAATGTTCCTCGTTTACGTGGCACCGCATTGGATTTTCCGGGGCAGGACTTACAATAAAACACGCTGTTCTTGTCGCATTCTTTTCACGCCCCGGTCAACCGATAAATGAATGGGTCCGCCAGCTTCGAAAACGTCGCGCAAGTACTTTGTGTGCTCGTTCGGCAAAATGCGGAAATGGCGAAGGACAGGCGCTGAGCCTTGGATCTGAGCTTTAGGATCATGTGCAACTGATCGACCAACTTACGTGTTTCCGGGTAACCTTGGAAAACTGGATCTAAGTGTTTATCTTAGGGCTGGTTGAGTTGCCACCTTGTCTGCATTGCGCTGTCTATTGCAAATCAAATCCGAGGGACCTCAAGATGTTGCGGTATTATTTGAACAAAAAGATCAACTCAATTTGCTTTTTGCCAGCAGTCTTGTCTCGTTTTATCATTTCATTCAGATTTTGTCCATGTTTTCAACAGTGAATTGTTCATAGATATTTTCAACAGTGAATTTTTCATCTATATTTCCAACAGTGAATTGTTCATCTATATTTTCAACAGTGAATTGTTCATCTATATTTTCAACAGTGAATTGTTCATCTATATTTTCAACAGTGTTTGCGCGATTGTGATTCCCTGGAATTACCCGCTGATGATGTTGGCCTGGAAGATGGCGTCGTGCTTGGCGGCCGGCAACACCATGGTGTTGAAGCCAGCCCAAGTAACTCCACTGTCAGCACTCAAGGTACCATAGCCAACGTGTTTTTATGGCTAAGTAATGACCGTATCTCAATGTTATTCAGCAAAAAGCCTGCAGCGAAAAGGTAGCACGTTAGGCAGTAGCGGGATTGTCTTCCGTAATACGCCTTTAAAACAAATCGATTTTCATAACCTCTGCGAATACGTCTTGGAAACTGGGAAACTGTTGCGTTGTTGGTGTCATTGTAATGCACTCGTCTGCTGTCTTGCAACCTTGGGCCGCTGCTTGGTCGACCGTCTGAACGTATCGTCGCTGCGTCTTCACAGTTCGCTGAACTCGTCGTCAAGGCCGGTTTCCCGAAAGGCGTCATCAACATCCTCCCCGGTTCCGGGTCAAACATCGGCCAGCGGATGGCGGACCACCCTGACATCAGGAAGCTCGGCTTTACTGGTTCTACGCCGATCGGAAAGCAAATTATGAAAAGGTGAAAACGCGCATTGCCGTTTCCGACGCTTTCCTATTGTCTATTTCCAGGAATCAAGGTTTCAGATCGGATTGTTAGAAGTTTTTTTCTTTCGCACCACTTTGGGGGGTTAGTTGGGGGGTTAGTTGCACAGAATGTTCTTGACCGGAAGTTAATGTTTTTTTCTTCCGTGTCAAGGTATCGTATATTTGACTTTTGTAGCAAGCCTCCTCTCTTAGTCAACAACCACATTAAAATATTTGTAGTTTGCAAAGTAATAAGTGCATAATTATTTTTGTAGAATCGCTTAAGGACTTTTTTGGATTTATCAACAAAACTTTCAGGGCACACACCTGCGTCTAATGCGACCAAGTGTTTTTCTCTGAAATGAGAGTATCGCAATTTTGCATCGACCTGAAATTACGCGAAATATCTGTACAGTTCTTAGAACCTTACAAGGAAACTAGTTGTGGATTAATGGATTTATCAACCGTCGTCACATCAGCAATTTGTTGCCCTACTTTACTAGTAAAGCCTCACGTCTGGCGCGCGATTCGCCTTCCAACCAGTCAAGCTCGTCACGTAAAAAAACACTTTAACTTAAAACCTATTAAAACGTTTCAGCGCCGCAGTCAGCAACTTAAAGAAGGTTTCGCTCGAACTCGGAGGAAAATCGCCGCTGATCATCTTCAACGACTGCGATCTAGACAAAGCTGTCCGATTCGTAAGTTGCTTGTTGCCTCCTTTCCTCGCTGACTTGTTTCCGATTCCCTGTTCATTCACATCGATTGCTGTCGTCGTCATCGGCGCTGCAGATCTTGTTGTATCATCGGCGCTACATGTCTTGTTGTTGCATCATCGGCGCTGCACGTCTTGTTGTTGCATCATCGGCGCTACAGGTCTTGTTGTTGCGTCATCGGCGCTGCACGTCTTGTTGTTGCGTCATCGGCGCTACAGGTCTTGTTGTTGCATCGTCGGCGCTACAGGTCTTGTTGTTGCATCATCGGCGCTACAGGTCTTGTTGTTGCGTCATCGGCGCTACAGGTCTTGTTGTTGCGTCATCGGCGCTACAGGTCTTGTTGTTGCGTCATCGGCGCTACAGGTCTTGTTGTTGCATCGTCGGCGCTACAGGTCTTGTTGTTGCGTCATCGGCGCTACAGGTCTTGTTGTTGTGCAGGGGATGAGCTCGGTCTTTTTCAACAAAGGCGAGAACTGCATCGCCGCCGGTCGACTCTTCGTCGAGGAATCGATCCACGACCGGTTCATCGATCGCATCATCGAGGAGATAAAGAAAATGAAGATAGGCGATCCGCTCGACGCCAGCACCGACCACGGGCCGCAGAACCACAAGTGAGCAGCTCCCCCTGCGGATCGTTGAGCGTCGTTTGTTGCCATGGGCGTGGGAGGGATTTTTTTCAGGGGGGGAAGGGCAAGTTTTACCAACTCCGAAACTTAAGAGAAAAACATTCTTCGCCCATGTTCGTGGTTGATTTTTTTGTCGGGTTTAATTCCCGGCTTGGGATTCGCATTTCGCTGTGTCGAAAACTGTGTCATCGTAAAAATGAAATCAGAGCTAATCGAGGTGATGAAAACAAGGCGACCCGATTGACGCCAGCACACACACCGATGACCACAGAATGCTGAGCTGCTGGTCGTTACATTTGTTTGCATTTGGCTTTTCGTTGCCTGCATTCGCGTGCACCAGCTTATCTTCGTTATCAACGTTTGCGGAGTGTCTCGGATGACTCGTTTTAACAGTTGGGCTCTTTGAGGAGGCTGCGCGGCGCCAAAGTCCTGTGTTTCTTTTCGCCGCAAACGTGCATTTAATCTTGCCGACTGCATAACGCGCGTCGCGGCTGGTTTGTTCGAGACTGCGCAACGCTTTGCAAGGGTGCTTTTCAGTGTTTTAAGGGTTGCGGACTGTCTTTGCTTGGGTTAAATAACGCTGAGCGTTTTGTCAAACAGGTTTTGCAAACAATACGATGTTCAAGTGAACATGGCAACCTGTTAAAAATTTTATCCACCACTTCACACATTGTCAACGCGCGTCGAATGCTGCCAGAGTGCAGGTCAAACTGGCTGAATAAAAATTCACAATAATAAAATAAATTATTATTTGTTATAAACATCCCCCACCCGCTCACCATGCAGCACTAACGGTACCGAAATTTGCAGATTTCCAGCGTTTTATATGGTCTGATATGTAAGCAGTGCATATGTGCTGTAAGGGTTCGCCATTAAGCACATTTTCCATTCGAAAACAAGTTGTTTGCACGTGGCTGATATTTTTACAGCTGGCGATCTAATATTCCAACGCAATTTTTTCCGGTTTTGAGTGCATCCTACAGGACTGCTTTCCAATTAAATTTTAGCGTCGTGAGTCTGCCATTTGTCAACTTGGAGCACAAAACCTCTTGTCAGGGCTCACTTGGAAAAGCTGGTCGAGTATTGCGACATTGCCGTGAACGAGGGCGCCACTCTTGTTTACGGGGGCCAGCGCTGCGACGTGAAGGGCTTCTTCATGACGCCCACTGTGATAACGGATGTCTACGACCACATGTACGTGGCCAAGGAAGAATCATTCGGGCCGATCATGGTCATATCCAAGTTTTCTGACGGGTGAGTTCACGTCTTGTCACCACTTCACGTCTACCTGAATGTGGGGGTCGGAGCGGTGGGTCGTGTCGCTACGTTTTGGTGGATGGGCGCAGAACCGTCGCCAGAAAGTTCTCGATAGGGGGGCTTGGCATTCTGAAATTTGATGAAAACTCCACCGATTTATAGTGGTTCATAATTCAATTTGGCGGGGGCTTGGAGCTTTGTTTGGGGGACTAAGCCGCCAAAAGCCCCTCGTGGCGACGGGACTGGATGGGCGCCTGGGCAGGTCAAAATTACGGAGGGACCACTAGCAGGGCAACGGACCTGAAAAGATCACTACCCATTGCAATGAATAGCCCCCTATCATAGGGGTTTATTGTGGGCCACCCGCCCAGCCCACTGGCGACGCCCCTGGCTGGAGAAACATTTGGTGACACTTGGTTGTCTGAAACATGCGAATCCTTTTTCAAGTCGTCGCATTTGCTTTTCGTTTAACACATGTCGTCGCTGTAACGCAACCACTGGCAGCTTGATGGCTGGCAGAGCATGAATGTAACACACAACAAATTTGCTTATACAACGAAAACTTAAATTTGTGAAGTTAAAAATTTGTGAAGTTATCCATCCAGCAAATCTTTTCAATCCCACATATAAACATAACTGCAGTGGGAATATTCCCGTCAGAACGAGCACTGCCTCTTTGAACCGCATATTTCCCGGAAAAAATGTGTTCGTTGCGGCTGTGGGTTTTCTTGTCGAGCTCAGCGAATATTTGTGGCTACGACAACTGTCTTTATCTTCTTTTTCTCGGTTAACATGTTCGTCTCGAAGCATTGAGCTCAGTTTTGAATGAGTGTGTGTTGGCAGATTGCTGTAGTCTAACAGCAGTCAGTACTAGCTGAAAAAAACTAAATACGATAATAAGCCGCAGCACACACTTTTAATACACCACTAATTAAACTCGGTAATAAAACCCGCCATCTACTTGTGTCTCGTCATATGCGAAAAATGCGAGACGATTTTCCAGTGATGAGAAGTTTTGTGTATTTTAGCGATATTGACGGCGTGTTGAAGAGCGCCAATGGGACGGAATACGGTCTGGCCTCGGGCGTGTTCACGAAGGACATCAGCAAGGCGCTGTACGTGTCTGACAAGCTGGACGCCGGTACTGTGTTCATCAACACTTACAACAAGACGGATGTCGCTGCTCCTTTCGGCGGCTTTAAGCAGTCTGGATTCGGAAAGGACCTAGGTAATTTTTTGTGCTTTTGCGAAACCTTGTAGGGAGTGAATTCGTTGACTAACTGGCGTGTGTTGTGCCGGGCCGCAACCAGCTGATGTTTTTTTTTGGGGGGGCGGGGCGAAATGGTTGTGACATGCTGTTGTGCTACTATTTTCGGGGGGGAATGATTGTACTGTAATTTGCTGTACCTAACAATTGAACATGCTTTTGAAAATTTCGTGGTGGGAATTTCCCGGGTTGCGGGTCTGGTGTCATATGAGTTGCCGATCTGGAATGGTTCAAAAAACTGGATAACAATCCTCGCACACAAGAAGTGAGACGGGAGGGAATGCACCAACTCTCGGGGCAATTCTGACCTTAAGCTCCTGGAAAAGTGTATCCCAAGTGCCTTCTTGAAGAGTACGTCGAAGATATCTACGCATGTTTTGTCGACCTTGAGAAAGCATGCGACCTGGTTCGTCAGGAAAAGCTTTGGGGTGTGTCGCGGGAATACGTTATTGAGGCCGCCTGTTACTGGTCGTCAAGTCACTGAATTCCTGCTCGGACGGTTGCGTCCGTTTCGGCGAACTTAAATGTTTTTCGTCACACTGTTTTTCACCCTGACGAAGTTGACATTACCGTCAACGAAACGTTGGCAGTATCCCTTTTACGTTTCATCTATTTTACGTTTCATGTGATACACCAGTTGAGCTTTTAAATATGCTGTGAATTGACCGGGTGTCTTCGGAATAGCAAGATGTTAAATCACAACCATCCACAGCAGTGGGTATTGGATTCCGACAAGGGTGTGTGCTGTTCATAGTCTACTCTATATGAATTGAATAAACAGACAGTAGCAGCTGAGTCAATGAGGGCGTTACTGCTGGAAGTTGCAAGATCAACTTTTTGCTTTTTACGGACGATTTGGTGCTGTTTGCATCTTCGGAACAGAGTCAACATCCACTGATCGGTTTTCTGCTGCGTGCGACCAAGCGGGAGTGAACATTAGCACTAACGAGACCCGAGGTATTATGTATCGCCAGAAAACCAAGCCAGTGTACGCTGCAAGAAAGCGGTGATAGAGTGCAGCAGGTCGAGAAGTTCAAGTATCTTGGTGTGGTATTCACGAGTGACGAAAGGCAAAGCAAGAAGATTGATACACGGATTGGTGAAGGAAACACAGCATTATGGGAGCGAATGTTGATCCATGGCCACAAAGTGGAATCACCGCGAAGCTTTCAGTTTTTAAATCGGTTTGTCCCGATCCTCACCTACGCTCATCAATCTTGTGAACCGGTGCGACTGATAGAATGCTGATCTCAACTGCAGGCGGCAAAGATGGAATTTTTACGAAGAGTTCACGGTGTGACACTTCGCGACAAAGTGAAATTCGTAAATCCTTGGATGGCGAGCCATTTTTTCGAATCGAGAGATCCCAGCTCTTCGGCCATGTATCCAGAATGTCCCAAGAAATCTTGGCAAGGCGAGGGTAAGCGGCCAAAAAGTCGACCCAAGGACCAGGTGGCGTGACCACATCTCCGTCCTGCTTCGTTTCGCCATGATTTGGAGCTAGCAGAGCTATCAGAGGATGCTGAAAACGGTGAAGTATTTCCAGGCGTTCAGGTCCGCTACCCGTGCGGTCCCGATAGGATAAGTGCATGGGTGTGAAAATTCAAGTGAAACCTACTTCGACTTGCTCCCTGCTCAACCTTTCTTGTTACTTCTGCTTTGTGGAATTATTTTCGATTGCTCTCTGCAATCATTTTGCAGTGAAACTTTCTCGTGTTGGGAATGCGGAAATTGAAAAAGCGATTTTTTGTTAGCCGACTTGGAGAGAGTAACTATTGGGAGCACATTCCTGTCGCTATCTGCTGCCTGTTCTAGCTTCAGGTTGCCAATGTGGAGAGGTCAAATCACCAGAGTGATGAGGTGGTCAGATTCATTTGTCTTCATGTTGTTAGGATTTCATATTGCGTGATGAACGAAGTTTCGTAGCAAAGAAAAGTTATTGAGTAGATTCGGTGAATATGCTTTGTATTTTTCACATAAAAGCTCTTCTAATATCCTAAATGATAGGATCAACGCCATTTTTCATTCGTAACTTTTTCATTTGCAGGGGAGGAGGCACTGAACGAGTACTTGAAGACCAAGGCCGTCACTGTGGAATACTAGAAAGCGAAAAGGCGTATTGCGTCAATACAAAAACAACGGACGTTGCGAAGCTTCTGTTTCAAACAATTTTTAGACAATTTCGGAAAGAGGGGATTGTGGTGAAACGCTTCCGCCCGTTGCGTATTGCTTCCGAGCTGATCGAAATTTCGACCAAGCTTCCACTTTCCGCGTCTTACAAAGACGTCACTGCGCTATTTCTGAACTTTTGCGTGATCTCCTACGTCACACGAAGTCCACTGCACCTCAAGTTGTCTGTGGAATGTTCTGGAATCCCATTCGACAGGTGTTGACACGGGCAGTCAACACAGGCGACATGGACGAATTGATGGTTGTTGTTGCGCCGTGGCAGACTGCAACACACGAATCATTTCTTTTTTGATTTTTTGTACTGTGTTGCGTCTTAGATGCTGACATGGCGTCACATGTAAGTTAACATGCATTTGCAACACTTGCGCAGAATGTGTATCATTTTTACCTGCTTCTTCCACTTTTTCTACCTTTGATGCCACAAACTTGCGGCTGACAAGAAAGTTCGCGTGTTTGATTGTTCCGTCATAAAGCACTTGTGTTCCTGGGGTTGTGAGCGTGATAATCACGTACGCGCAATTGAATTTATCTGTAAGAGTTTTGTCGACCGATTTCGCATATTTTTGTAAAAAGCGGGTGAGCTGGAGGTTTTGCTTATTAGCATTGTGTGTGTGTGTGTGTGTTTATTTTTCTAGCCAAAAATTCTACCAATAATGCGTTTCGCTGAAAGGACTAGTTTTTTTTAAGAAACTTCATGTATGAATTTTTGTTTGTTTAACAAAGATCGTTTTCATCTTTAGTTAATGTCAAAGAAAATTTCATCTGGTGCTTCAACGCGGAATATGTTTCAGTTTTTGTAGAGAAAGCTGAAGTGATGACAGTTGCATACTAGATACTTAGTAGAATAAGAAACAATCACAGTGCAAGATTTTCTGACGAAGTTTGGTTACAGGCACTGTGCGAGGTATTACTGTGCACAACCTTGTGTAGAGGAGAAGTACAAACTGATAATTTTCCTGATGTTATTTGCGGAAATTTAAGAAATTGATAGCAGCTGCGCATTCTATCGAGTAGTGTTTTCAGTTGGTCACGAAAGCGCAGTTACTCGTGAGGATCGCCGTTGCGTTAATTCGGCTTGACGGGCATGTTCGTGGTAAGACTTCAGTGAAATAGGTTTTTTGCTGCCTTGCTACGGTATCTCGCACGATTTGAAGTAATGCAAACAGTACTGCAGTGCAGTATAATCCGATAATGTCTGTCTGTTCACACGCAGGCGATTGCAAACAACCTCAGTTGGGAGCACTTGTGTGGCGTGATGAGCATCCAATTCGTCAAACTATCTGTGACATTAGAAATCTGTTTTTGTTTCATCAATACGATTGCTTTGTCCAAATCGCGACAATGGCCACCACTTGAATAGACCAACCCAGCAAGGGGGGGCCGAGGGCCCTGGGCGGCACATTCAGGGGGGCGGTACTTCGCTGGCCAAAAGTTTAATTTTGAAAGGAGTATAAAAGTTCTAGTTTTTCGTTATTATTTGAAATACATTTTCTACCGCTTTTCAATTTTCATGTTTAGAAGCTCTATACTGGTAGGCTAGCCTCAAAGAACACGACATGTGGCTTTGGAGTGAGTAAATTGATAAAATGTTTGGGGGGCGAAAAAGTTTTTTGAGAGAGACCCAAATATTTGAACTATGTCCAATAGTTTTAAATTACATCCAAAACATTTTTCCAAGGGGAAGCGAAAAATCTTCCTGCGCCCCTTATTTACGGGCATGCTTACTTGGGGGGCAATTGTGCCCCAGTCCCTACACATTCCTTGCCAGACAAAGCCATCTCAGTCGAAAGTCCTTTGCACAAAGGAAAGAGATGACATTCGACCGCAGACTAAAAACGTTAGGGCTACACGTGTTTTCGGTTTATATTGCCCCTCCTCAAAATCTGAAAAAAAAATTGCATGAAATCGCAGTAAATAGTCAAGGCTAGCTTAATCCTTTTTCTCGTATCGTTGGTTTCTCAGTAACGCCCCAACTGCACATAACATTCTCCTGACACCTAGGCATTGGCGA
>JGI24158J21664_10001227_pt1 | contig 28141 bp, 21 predicted proteins | sample Ectturendosymbi3_FD_21664 | JGI IMG/M metagenome (IMG submission 21664) | reverse complement strand
GGGGGGGGGGGCAGAATGGTTGTAAATTGTTGTTGTACCTAAAAACTAAACGTGTTTTTGAAAATGTCGGGTGGGGGCAATTGCCCGGTTGACCACCTCCTGGTTGCGGACCTGATGCAGGTACTGTATACACAGTGACTCAGCAGGTATGCACAGTGACTCAGCGACCTGTGTCCTTTTTTGAGCATTTAGTGACAGTGAAATATTCCAGGAAAACTATTTTAGCTGCGAAGTCGCTGTTTATTGTGCAAAGAGATTTAAACAAAAAAGTTTAAATTGACCAGAGGAGAACCTGTTTCCTCATCGTGATACTCCTTCACTGAAAACCAGGATGTCGTGTGGTGCTTAGAGGCTTCAAATAGATAAATGTCAACAGATCTGAAAGCTGTTGGCAAAACAAAGCCAGTGCCCCCGAATATCTTTTAAATACGCGGGGGTGTTGTGAGGATGCCAGGTTACTTTTGCAACAACTTAAGAATTCTTGCGCCCACCTGCTGTCTGGTGAGGATGCAACAAAGGAGGGATCAACTTTGCAGACATGATCTTTTCCTTGAAAGCATTTGGCTGCTTGAAAAGGGCAAACCGCCTCGCTTGTTCAGCAAGCACTGCTTCCGCCTTCCTACTTGTTTTGCACAGAAAACCATGTTTAGACAAGCTCTTCTAAACTCTTCAGGATTTCGACCTGGAGAGCATATCCTCCATGAGGCTTCCCTGTTTCACCGGTGCAGAGTGGGCCAGAAACGATTTCTTGGTGGGATGTCTTGTTGGTGAAAATGAAGGACATTCTTCTCTCTCTTGATTTACGTCCAGTTGTGCTTGCGGACTACGCTAAAGACTGTTCTGGTTTTAATCTGAAACCAGTTTCGTCCCACGCCTAGTCCTTTATCAGCAAGTCCTTAAAACAAGACGTCGTGCCACCAGAGGCGCTGCAGAGCAAGCATTAATTTATCGAAGCTTGCGTAATGTCCAGTAAAAATGCAGTGGCAAATAAATGAAATCGTCATCAGCAAAAAAATTTTTTTTAATCGCATGGTTTGTCGCGGCAGAAAGGTTTTCGAAAATTTCCGGTTCACATTATGCAGAAAGTTCAGCGCTTTTGATTGGACGACCTTGTGGAAAACATTTCTCTGCGTAGGCAACGGCACACCATTAGCCAGTTGACCAAACACAAGCTTGCTGAAAAAATGCAGGCGATTTTCCAACAAGTGGTTGTGGAAGAAACGTTGTGATCACGTGACCGATTCGGACGCGAATTTTCAATGACGGGTTTTAGGGTGTCCTGTGAAGGGTGTTTGTTTTTGAGATTCTTGATCGTTTACGCAAGATCCAATAGAAATTTTGAGGATGTATGACTTTAAGCACATTTCGTCAACATGGCCTTCCCAAAATTGTGAGTGCGTTTATTGTTTCAATAGCAGTTTATCGTTTGTCTGTAAGAAAGGGCTAACGTACTGATAAATATTAGCATCTTTTCGGGAACGGTAAAAAGATAGTACTTAGGAAATAATTGCGAACATTCAATTACCCGGGCAGCTTTTAGGTAAGAATGAAACAATTTTGATTAGAAATCTTTATTTGAAAAATGTGAAGACAAAATGCCCTATAATTACAACTTTGGTTATATTAAGCTTTTCAGTTTGGACACGGACGCGTTACCGCAAAAAACGTTCCATTTATCACAGTCTCGGTGTCAAGCGGCCGCGTAGCCCTCTGCAAAAATGTCCTCAAGCATTTATACGTTCAAGTCTCCAGTAACTGCCGTAAATGCTCTATCACCGGCTTGGATGAAGTAGCTTCGCCACACATTTATTCGGTGCCGCCGGTAAAATAAGATCTTTGGGATCAGGTTAATGCTGCTAAAAGATGAGTTCTTGAGGAAGAGCAAGCTCAATATGACCATGTGTTTGGCCTTTAGATCGAAAAAAGGCTTCGTCTGTTCCACAAGGGAGTGATGATTAGATTTGTGAACAAATCTCACAATGTAGAATGTTTGCTGTCTGCAGCTTCTTCATCGGCGATATCTGCTGCACCAGGTGTTGGATACATCTTCGAAACAAACAGGTCTTGAGCTGATATTGTTGGTGATGTAAGGTTTGACAATGGATGGCAACTACACCGTAGCGAAAACAATGTGCATTTTCCTTTAATAACGTTGTTTAGGTGTGTGGTGTATTCAACGGATGCTTAAAAAAGTATAGTATAAAATTTTGTTTCTTTAAAAAGTTCTCTAGTTCGGGAAGTTACTCGATAACGCTGCACGATGAACTCGCAAAGGATGCGCAGTTGCGCCAAAAAAAACAGTTGCCGTCAGTTCTGCGATCGGTCGTGTGCCGTTTTCCAACTGATTAACGAAATTTTTTGAGTCTTTTGCTCAACGTCAGGATGAATACAACGCAATCTGGTGATGCTCAAGTAGCACACATGGAGATCATGTCAAGACTCATTGTGCAAAAGCGTACTTTCCCGCGGGTGAGCGGTCTTGCGGTGTAAAGTCAAAGGTCCCCAACTTGCCACTCACGAGCCTTCGGTGCCCCAAATGTATTTATGTGGCCCTCGGTGCCATGTTGAGCTTTCGTAGCAAAGCGCCCCACAACATATCGCCAATTGGTTTGAGTCAATGACCAGAGCGTTTTGTTACTTTCGTTATGATGCTGATTCATGCCAGACGCATGCGTTTTCAACACTATTACTCATTTATCGTATTATTTGGGAAGAACAATGCATTCCAGCTGACTTATGTATTGATTTCAGGACATTTGTTTTTTTCGTGCTTTTCAGAATTAATTGCCCGTTTTTTTGATTGCGGCCTTCCAAGTCCTCACCACTTTCTTTTGTGGCCTTCACTCAAAAAATATTAAATACCCCTGGCGAAGGTGTTATTATTCGTTATGTTACTAATACCCCTTGACTTCTACCAGTGAAAGCTTCCATGTAGGCTACCGCGGTTGAGCAAAGTCTTGAATTGGGCGAATGTCCGCTCCAAGCTTCCTGGTGGTTATTGTTTCGAATAAAGGATACTTAAGGCGGATCCAGCGACTTTATGTTTGTTGCTATTGACAAACCTCTACAGTTTGCCTTGGTTGTCTACTGCATGTGTCATGTCTGATGTAGGTCAGCGCGACCAATCAGATCAAAATGTTGACTGAATGTGGGCTGGAAATTACGCGAAGATTTTGCGGACGGAGGCGAAAGGTGAAACAGGAGAATGCGTGTTGTTGTCAAAACTTTATCGGTGACTAAGCACATACGTGTGTTGCACTGCGGGCCACGCGCGAAACAGCAACACTGGAACAAAACTGGACGTGTTGGGAGCATGCATTGCTCAAGCGAAGCAGCAGGGTAGTACATGTTGCGTCAGCAACATTCTAATAGTTTTTCTCTTCGCCGGCTTACTCACAGTTTTTACGCCTAACTTGTTCCGTTGCAGTGAAGTAAGCCAATAAATTCCAAGCCATATTATTTAAGAAGTAGGCATGGTTTTCAGGGACACTTGCCCCCCATCGAAACGCATTAAAAACTGTTAGACAGCAGGTTAGTGCTCGAGATTTGTATTTCAACAATATTTTGTGGAAAAACTCCGAGATAGCTAAACGAACGGCAAGAACCAATGCGAAATAGTTATCAAGAGATCAAGCAAAAACATGAGCCGTCTTTTACCATACTGCATAGTTTATTAAGAATTCTTTTTGGCGGTTCAACGTTCAGTACATGGCGCAGCCTATAGTTCACCTCTAGCTGTGAAAGGTCTGTTCTGGAGTTTAGATTCCATTTCTACAAGCTAAAAATGTCGATTCCCAGTGTTAGCAACTCGTGTTTGCAGATTGTAGCTGATAGCAACCCTAATTACCATAACTGCTACTGGTAAGTCCACCGCCGAACTCACGAAATCCAGCTGTCTCCCCATTGTGAGGGCCCAGTGTGACCAGTGACATCAAATGAACACTGATACATATATAAAATCACCACAAATAGAAAGCACGTTCAAGACCTTCTCTATGTACAGGGCTACCATCGATCTAGAACGAAAAATAAGGACGGTTGAGGAAACTTGATTTTATTGCCTAAAACAAAAAACAACTGTTTCTGTTTCCATGACTAACATCAGGTCATATATTTTGCGTAGTGATTTTCAGCAACCATTTGCTTCAGCAATGTCCTATTCTTGACTTCCTTCTTGTAATCGTCACGGAAAACGTTTTTTTCGCTTGCCTATTTCTTGAATCAATTAAATACTCCTTCACGGCAAAATCAGCTTTCCTAAGAATCCTAACCAGCCCAGACAGCTTATGGTGCTAACCGTGCCTTATAGTGCGTTAGGTCTCTGTGCTGCAAGATTATACTACTTTTAATTTTGTTACATCAGAAAACCTGGATGCTTGAATACAAAATGCTTACGGTAAGATAGAAATACGCTAGACTGTATGTAAATCAGTAGCGCGGTCAGGAATTTTGTTGGGGAGGGGCCAATCAATGAAGTCGTCACTCACTGACGTCTTTCTAAGAGTTGAAAATTGATACACAGCACCAGAAAACCTTAGCAGGTTTGTTTCGGGGGGGGGGCAAGGCCTCTTCGGCCTCATTCTGGCTGCGCCACTGATTTAGATATTATTTATTTAAAATTGTTACGCTACGGAAAATAAGGAAAAATAAGGACCCAAGTCACAAATAAGCATTTTTCTTAAAAATAAAGACAGTGGTATTTTCCAAGACGTAGTACTTCAAAATAAGGACAAATCTTACAAATAAGGACGGTGTGGTATCCCTGCCTATGTAGCAGTAAGATGAATAAGTATGAAATAGTGATCAGGGCGGGTGAAAGCTACTTGAAACCTTGAGTGGATGAAAGCATTATGCGAGTAGTTACAAAATTTTTGGCTGTGAAGTCTAACTACAACGTCGGCCCGATTATACCGTGTAGATATCAGACGGATTTTATGTATTCGCAAGCAAGAAAGGCCTGCCTAATCTGGGGTGAATATTTGATTTGGAAAAAGGCGTTGTTCAGATCAGTGCTCTTCAACCTTTTTTGTTATGGTGCACCCCTGAAGATGTTTTGACGAACTCACGCACCCTATTTACTGAAACGTCCCCCGTTCCCCCCACATACTTGTGCCCATGTCTGTAAGTACCCTGGTCTAAATAATCAAGTACCCCAATTCAGTAACTCAGGTACATAACTCAATTGATAATGATGGCTCATTATCTGTTGCTTATGAATTACAAATAATCAACTAAATCCAACAATGAGCTTGACATGTTCTGATGCTTGCGCACCACACTTTAGGATACGCAAAGTCTAGTTTAAATCCTGAAAGTCATTGGTTGTTTAATGGTTCATTGTTGCTAACAGAGTTTTTGTAAAAAGTTCTGTTTAGTGTGACAAGTTTGTAATGCATCTTTGTGAACCCTTTCGTAGTGGTGCACCCCACGCATATGTTGGTGCACCCTAGGGTGCACCGTGCACACCGGTTGGAGAGCGCTGGTTCAGACCATATTGCGACTGTTATAAAATATTTACCGAGTTGAAGCTTTTATTTGCTACACATTCTATGCTATAGAGTTGTGTTGCGTGAGAGACCTTTCTGCCAGGTGGACAGTAACTATTTTCGAGCTGCAGAAAGTGGAGCGAATCAAAAATTTTTTGGTTTTGCGTGCGTTTTACCCTGCCTTTCTGGAGGCGTGGGAAGGTGGAAGCTGCTTGCGAACGAGCGTCAGCACGGGTGAGATCACCAGGGAAAAAAGCGTTCGAGAGATGACGCGAAAAAAGTCGTTCCACATTTCTGTAAACAAGATGGCTTGTTTTGTCACAGAGCGCATTGACAAGTGTCGTTGTGATTGGTTGATTAGCCGGAATGCTCATGGTTGTTCGGCTACAGTCGAGTTGTTTATGAGATTTGTGCCAAGGCAGCTGTTCTGTAGGCTTTCGACGCAAGGACGGGCTGGCGCACGCCCTCAGTGAAGCCTTTGACATGTCAGTGCGTATTAAAGAATAATTTCATATAGATCTGACAGGGAAGTTGTCTGCTGCATTAAGGCCTGCAGGCTGTATCCAATGGCATTGGGAACGAAGAACAGGCAGTAAATTTTGCATTCTTTGTTCTGCAGTAGGAGAGACAGACTGTTGCAGTAACAAGAGTACTTGAAAGCAGCTGGCCGAAATCCATGTGGCCAAGAGAAAGGAGTTGGTATTGAGCACAAGCAGTTTGTTTAGTTAGGTTTATCGAAAATACCACTCATGCAAATATTCACGCATTTCAAAGAACCGCGTCTCGACTAGTAGAAATGGCGTTCTGACACTTAAGTTACTCCCCTACACTCTGCGACATGAAGTGTCCCTAGCTACTGTTTGTATCTCATTAGTTCTATCACTTTTGGATTCTAAGCTAGTGTTGCATTTTGCAAAGTAAACGCAGTTGGAGTGGACATACAATTGCCTTACTTGTCACGACGCAGTTTTCGATCGTTAGCTCAAATGAAGCGCTTGATTTTTCAAACGTGCAGGTTTTTTATCCTAACTGGAGTTTGAGCATTACTTTGAGACGATGGCTCTGCTCGGAGAGTTGGAATGTTCTGAATTGCATGAAACCGAACAAACCGTGGAGCTCACGACCGCTGCACTTTTTCATCCTTGATTTCAATTTGATTTATGCCGGAAAAACTTACCTTTAGAGCGATGCGATTCGGTATTCTGCACTAGTTCACTTCTGTATTAGTTATGCGTCGTACAAATTTCACGTGAGTTTTAACCAGTGTGTTGTTTCAGCCTTACATCATGTCGTGCTCCAGTCAAAAATGGGCCGAGTTTTTTGAGCGCTAGCCAAGTAATTAGCAAATGGGCATTACATGCAGAAAGCCAGCATTTCTGTGTTCGTGTTTCGAGAAGCGTGATATACTGGAGATGGTTAGTAGTTGGTTTTGCAGAACTTTGATAAGTGCGATGATTTTAGTGAGGCGCATTGTGCTTTCTTGGAACTTGTTTGCCACGACCACTCGATGGTTTAGTGAACACGACAACATTTCCTGTTTCCCAGTCTGGAGAGCTCACGAGTTGACTTGACTTTTAAGTCAAGATTTAACGTAATCACAATGAAGGGGCTGGCGTTTGTAATTTTAGTGTCAACAAACGGCGTCATCGACAGGAGACCTCAAGGCGAGAACGGCATTCAACGCAACGTTGTTGAAATGACAAGAGATTTGTTTTCATGTGACAGCAAGCCTATTGCCTTCCGTTCGACAGAGAACAAACCTTCTTAATGGCGTGTCGGGCAGGATGTACTTAAAACCGCTCCGAGACTGCCTTGTCGGTGTTGTTTTTGGACGACCCTTATTATTGTTTGTTTGGCTTACCTACGCCGTCCCGATCGCGTGGCGGTGTGCTTGGGATTTTGTTTTCGTTACCACAGCACTGCAGTCTCGGGCTGATCTTATTGCGAGCCCTCGTGTCCGGTTTCAGTTGACAAACCAATGGTGTTAGTTGCTTGGCTGCCTCACTTTGGCAATATCACCCTGTTCTAATTCGAGGTTGTTGCTGATACTATAGTACATGTCATGTTTTCGCCTCTTTGGTCAGATCATGCTGAATAAGCTGTAACACGGTTAACTTAGTTTGATTAGCTATTTAAAGAGTCCACTGAGTATTTTTATGAAGTTCCCTGTAGGTTGAAGTAAAAACTATCCTTCTGGATCGAATCTTTCGCCAAACAAATACTTTACAGCTAATCAGCTTGGCGGCGTTCCTTTTTCTGTTCATTGTATGAAAGTATTTGCAATCACAGTAATGGTTCGGACCAGAATCAGGAAATGTATGTGGAAAAGTTCGGCAGCAAAAACTCCTTGCTATCACCAGATGACTGTGACCGCCAGGCGTTTATTAACATTCAAACTAAACGTTCTCCATTCCTCTTCAAACTCACTATACTTCACTTTGTGTTTTGTCCTTTTATCGCTAAAACGTCGCAACGATTCTTAACAAACAGTTTTGCGAAATCTAATCGTAGACGTTCGTTTAGAGATGTCAAGATAATTTTGCGCAATATTTTATTTAAAATTCGTTTGCAAAACTGGAAAACCTTGGCGTGAAACCATGGGGGTCACCATTAACATCTGCAGTTTCTTTCTATAGTAACAGTTAGCTGGTACAGGTATTTTATTTCAACCAGCTCGATGAAACTATGGCTGTGACTGTCACTGTAGAGCCATTTGCGTCGTCAGCACAATGTTTCTGGTCTTTCTCAGTTTTCCCGTCGGTGTCATCCCTGCTAGGAACACGTGATGACACTTGTTTCAGGCTTTCGTCGATCGTGACCTCGCATATTTGTCTGGGTCCCGCGTTCCACAAAAAACTGATGGTGGCTCGCCGGCTGAAGATTGATCAGGCGGCAGCCGCGAGAAAAACCTACCGCTAGCGGTGCCATCGCGCTCCTGATGTTGTTTACGTGAAGATGGTGAGCGCATGTGCGGATACTGTAACCTGAGACGTTGCCGCGTACGTATACGCGCTTGGTTCGGTTATGAGGAAACAAACGAGAAAACGTCAGAAACACCGGGCCGTGTTGACGCTAGCAAGCTTGCCGTTGTTTCCATTCATATTGTGCGACTTCTTGGCTGGCTGGAAACGAAATACACGCCAATAAAGTCCGTGCTCGCTTCTCGCGCAGGGATCTCGAGCGAAATCAGTCCGTGCTTCTGTGTCGAGTCTTCGCTTTCCTCAGGTATTTCGTGTTCTTGCGTAAAAGACAGGTTCCTCCCAGTTTTACGACGCGATGCGAAACATTAGCGCAGCGGAACACGTAACTAGGAAGACATCAGCAACCCAAGAGGCAAGAATCAAGTCTGTGCTTCAATTAGTTACGAGTTTTGACAAAGGCCTGCCGTTCAGCTGAAGCGAAAGGACGACGTGAGGCTCATTGCTGAAACTAAATACAGTAACGCTGAAGTTTCCACAGAAGTTAGTAGCGGCCGCAGATCTGCAAACGAAACGTTTCGTAGCAAGTCGTGGTGTGCTAAGATCGGCCGCAACGTGTTGTCATGTTCGTTCGTAGCAGTTGAAGTTGCTTGTTAAAACTTTTGTTCCGTGGGTGGAGCGTTGGTTACTTGGTGCGAAGGCACAAGGCGCGTTGACACTGTCGCCAATAGTAAAGGATTTCGCGAAACATTCGTGAATATGAAAGATGTGATGATCCGATTAATTTCGATTAAAATGCAGTTTTGCTTGTCTTTCATTTGTAATCGTTGATACTGCCCTTGCAGNATGCTTTTAATTGTGTTAGTGNTCCCTGAAGACAAATTGGAAGGGACTTGAACTTCGAGAAGATCGTAAGAGGTTTCGCGTATGACATTCAGTTTCAAAAAAGATGTTAACTTTTATAACCAAGGCCTGTGCCATTGTAGTGGCAAGGTCTGCTACACCATGACAGCGCTGCAGCTGTCCATATGCACACACTGATTTGCATGCACAATGCAGTGAGTCAGGTTCCAAGCTGCTGGACGAGCTTTACCACAAGACTTGACATTTCTCCTTGCGACAGCGGTTTGCGGACTTGAGCCCTTGTATAACTTTAGTCATTACAAGTTGATTCGACGCGTCGCCAATGTACACTTATTTTAAGGCGGCAGAATGAGGACCCCGCCGGGCGCAGTTGCAGAATGAGTGGGCGAAAAATTGTCATGACGACGCATTTGGAAATTTTCGCTTCTCACATTTTAATTGTTATGCACACAGTCCCGAACCCGCTGATATGCGCTTGTTGGAGGATTAACACTTTGAACAACGCACAGCTGGACACGAAGAAGAAAAATCTCGGTGTGGTTGCATGCAGCTACAAAAGCAAAATCAATTACGTTTTGATGGCCTGCAATTTGCGGTCATCCTGCATGTTTAGACCATCTGCGAAAGTTAGCGTAAAACCCGCATGCTGAATGGCGCAAAAACCAATTTGCTTGCTGTGATCTGACTGCCTACCGCAACTGTATCTCGTGCAGACCGAACCTAAACAGAGATTTTGGCGTTTTTCGGTACGTTTACGTTTGCCAGTCTCGGACAGTTTGCGGTTGCGGGCGAGAAAGAAGGTGTATTTTCTCGCTGATATATAAGGCTCGAACCGCGCGTCGTTTACATTTGGCGAGCGGTTGTTTGAACGCTCGCAGCGCGGAAGTCGGCGACAAAAAGAAACTGAAATTCCTCAAGTTTCCTTTTTCTGTTTTTTTTTCTAGGGTAAAAATAAGGTTAAGCAGTCTTGAGAATTTGTTGTACCGCACAGGCGACAGTGCTACGAACAAGGAAGTTCCGATCAAGACCGATAAGAAGCCTCAATCTCGGCGGCGTAAGAGCTCATCGAAACCCCGCCGAATCCAACCCAGTGTTTCGAGCTCGGACGTCGTTACAGAAAAGATCGAAACACGCGGCCAGGCGTTAGATTTTGTGCTGCAGCGTGTTCTGAAGCCGAAGCGCAGTGAAGACTTAACTCTTTCTGGAAAGATGATTGATGTTCACGAGACTCTGGCCATTAGCCACCACCACAGCCCCAAAGCGACGTCAAATCCGTCGCCCAGTTCAGTGGATTCGGCCAGCAGTTTATACGGAAATGAGCGCAACGAAGATAACATGTCTGATGGCGCACCAAGCCAAAGCCCGGGACCATTTGTCAAAATCAGCGTTCCAAGTTCTCCTGACGCTGAGTCGTCCTATCAAGGAGCGATGTCGATAAAGCGCTCGCCTTCAATGGATGCGGCGAGATCACCGAACAGCTCAACATCACCGGGTGTACGTCATAGCGAGAATATGAACTTGGCATTGCAGAATGTCAACGGATCTGCGGCAAGGCAAGGCAGTTACTCCCCAAATGCGGATTATTCCTCCCCCTCAACCAGCATCGCCTCTTCCAGCGCCTACTCCTCCCCGTACGACCCGATGACGCGCAACAATTCCAGCGCGATCGCTGCCATAGCAACGGGAATGGGGTTGCCGACCATGATCCCGACCTCCAGCGTCATGACGCCAGCCATGGCCAACCTCATAGCAGGCACGGAATACACGATGACCTCGCCGAGCAAAGTCGAGGAGCCGAAGCCAAACGGGTTCCCTACAGCAGCCCGAGGTATAATCGGTTCCACCAGGGCCCCAAACCGGGGTGCCGCTTCGCCAACCCCCGAGGAACGATCGCAGTATAAACGGCCACCCCACACTTACCCCGCCCTCATCGCCTCCGCAATCCTGGACAGTCCTGGACACTTAATCACTCTGAGGGGGATTTACGACTACATCATGAATCATTTTCCTTATTACAAGTACTGCCACGATAAGTCCGCCTGGCAGAACTCAATCCGCCATAACCTGAGCCTCAACCAATGCTTTGTCAAAGGTAACTACTTGTTTTATTTTTGTATCTGTTGCTGTAGCATTGAGTCAAATAAGCACTAACCCGCCATAGAGAGTAAAACATGTGTCAGTGATCGGCAACCTTTTGCTAACTGTGCGCCGACATAAGGTTTCAAATCATTCAGTGTGCCAACAGCATAAGTACTTTTATACAAATCAAGGTCAATATACCTTCTGTGTGAGTCATAACAAAATCGATATTTAAGGGTTGGTGCTTCTGCGTGCCATAGGAAATTTCTTGGTGTGGCACGCGTGCTGTAGGTTGCCGATTCCAGCGACATGTTTTGTTATTGTTTGTATGTTTGATTGATTTGTTGTTTCACATGATTCAGCTAATAAGCAGAAACAATGCAAGAAAGCCATCATGCTAAGAAGTAATCAACTGTAGGTGGAAATTAGAATAAATGTTAATGAAAACGCAATGGCGAAAGAACTGATCAGCGTAAACAAAGATTGTCACTGTGTAACATAGGATTGGTGAATGACCATGGAGGTCATCTAGTCAACCAGACCCGTATGAAACTTATTGACAAGTGTTAGAAAAATTACAGATAAGAGCATGCCCATGTACACCAGGGAGTGGATCTAGTCTCACTGGGGAGGTTCGGTGTGGTCCAAAAAATATTACACACAGCAAAAACTGAAACAGTAATTGAAGTAAAAAACTATGGAGTGTAACTTAATCCGCAACAATTGCGCGAGAAAGAAAATTTGAAAAAGATAAAAATACATAAAAAACAAAAACTTAGATTATTCAAATTGCTAAAGAAGTGAAAACAGCATAATGTTTCTTGTAGAGTGAAATGCTAGTGCTGGGTAAACACATAATGATGCGCCGCCCGTTCAGAACAGATTTTTAAAAATACGTTTCATTTTTTTGATAAATGACGTAGTAATAAGCATCCATCTGATGATGTTATGCGCGAAATGATCATTTGGTGTAGTGCTATGTAAATACTTTGGTGTAATACCATTTAGACGTTTGTTGTGTTGTCGTAAAAAGTTACCGAGCAAACAGCACACCGCGTCTAAAGGTTGCAATACGTAAGCTCCATTGACTCACGCGCGAAAAACACAACTGTTATAGTTTTGACTGTTTTCCGAAGTAGTAGTCAGAACGAGATGCATTTTCCCTGAAACCTTGTCGTTAATCTGCATGCGTTTGTAATTGCAACCAAGTTGCACTGCTACCTGAACGTGGGCTGATACTTGGTGCCCGATTAAAACATTCTCATTGCAACGAGATAGGCTGTGGCGCCACCGAAACGAAATGATGGGAAAGCCGTTAATGAAGACTTTTCACTACACGTTGCGACCAGTTCTGACGTGTTAAGGTTCAGCACCAACCGCTTCCATTGTCGACGACGTTGTCGAGCAGCCATCAAACCCTGACCGAAACCTACAGCAGGAAGGACTGGCAATCCAGAAACAAAAGCTTTTTCACAGAAACCGCTTGTTAATTGTCAACGCGTCTTGCGTCACGTCCTCACTGTTTGCCGCCGTCGCGCAGTTTGCCGGGTCTCGCTGTGGGGAATGCCCCCTTGCAAAGTCACGTGACCGGGAGGCGCGAGCTCGTACGATCCAGTGAAGGTCGCGAATGATGGGAACTCATCCTGATTCGTCACAAACAAAAAACCGACCGACGCTGTGAAAAGTCGACTGCAAATGCTAATGGCGAGCCGATATAATTTATCGAAAACTCACGCTGAGAAACAGTTGACGGGCGCGCCGCCGCACTCAGTTAAAGTCACAATCCCGATCCCGGCAGATGTTGTTAGCAAACGGTCGCTTCCCGGCGTCGCGCGTGTTCATTAATCAGGGCGACGAAAAAATCTGTTAATTGTGTTAAATCGGAAAGCGCGCGTTTGTTAAGAGCCGGCGGTGACACGCGCGCTCTTCCGAGGAGTCCTGTTACATTCCGCGCTTGTCAGCTTTGGCGTGATGAAGCGCACGGTCTTCCGGAGCTGCCTGGATGTCAAACGGTTGGACGGCCAGGTTTATTACTAAACAATGTTGCTCTAAGTAGCTTCATGTAAAAGCGAACTCGACCAACATCTCATTTGCTGATGAGCCTTGTCGTGATCTGGTGGCGAATATCTCGGGCGTGATCATGCTGTGCTGCCTTCTCTCTGAAGTACTTCGGAAATACTGTAAATGCGAAACCTGCCAACATATGTCGTCAAAACGAAATATGAGAATGCTGTTTCAAACATGGAAACGCAAATGTCTATATTTCGAATAAAAACAGCCTTAGCTTTGAAGAAACACATAAATTAGTATAAAAATTCCAACATTTGCCTATTGCTACGTCAGCGAATCAACATCTTCAACTTTGAAAACGCTGTTTTGAAAAGTTTCAGATCACTTCGTTCAATAGAGCACTTTTGTGTGCTTTTGTTCGACAGTTCTCAATCACGAATTGTTTTGATAAATTTACTAGTTTTGTACATTTAACTCCCCGCGAGAGTTTTGTGGGACGCGCTTTTAACATTTAGCGCTTGTTCCAGTGCCGCGGTACGAAAACGCAGCCAAGTCAAACTACTGGACCATGACGCGCGAGGGCTTTGGGGAGTTTGGCAACGAAAACAGCTTCAAAAGACGCCGTCGGCGAGGCGCCGCGCTCGCACCCATTTCTGCTTACAAAGCCAAGAAATATCAGAACGATGGTAAGTTTCAGCCTTGTCGGGTGAAAAGTTATTTGTAATGAAAACCGAAACCGAGATATTTCGGGAAAGAGTGTTTTCCTTGAAATATGTAAAAAAAACAAAATTTGCGCAAAAAGAACTGCCTCAGTGGCAACAAACACGTTTTTTTTGGTTGGCTGTCGCCAGTGGATGACTTGGCGGTAGAACTCCACTAGGGTTTTGGTCTCGTTGCGAGGAATGCGTTCTCTTCGTGTTTATATCCCCAGCAATCCATCAGATCGCAGTTCCGCGATCCGTCCGGATAATTAGCGCCGGCAGCCCTGGGCAGGTAGCGTTCGTTGGTTTACGCTGAGATAAATAAGTCGTAACTCTTGGCTCTGAAATACGATCTACCGCCTTCCCACTCGAAACGCCAAAATACTCCCGTCGTGCGGTTGATGTCATGTGAAAGCGGCAGTTGCCACAGCGACCGAGCGTCGCAGCCAATCAGACGCTGCCATTTCTTCCGGGCGTTCGCCAACAAATGCATCTTCCCGCAGCGAACAGAAACAAGGCGAAGTCGAACCAGCACGATCCGGCCGCTCGCCACGCTTTCCCCCCCACCACAACCAGCGCCGGAAGCGACGTCACAAGCGCTGCAACGTCAAACGCGACCTACCCCATGCCTTTCCCGCCTCACCTGCTCGCAATGACGACAGGAACTTGGGGGTCCCCGGACGCCTTGTACACCCCCACGGTCGACGATGGGGCAAGGTGCGGAAAATCCAGAAAAAGGTCGCAGAGCCCCACCGACAAGTCATTGGCGAAGCTCCCACGCATGGTTATCCTTAAGCAGGGGGACGGCCCCAGTCTGGGTGAGTTCAGTGGACGTGGTTTAAATATCTCGGTATTCGATTTCGCAGCCACGCATTTCGAGCGTAACTTGCACTCGCAAACATACAGTGAACCAGAGGCGCTGGTTGACTGACGCACCTCCTATCTTAAGCGCAAGCGATTGTTGCGAAACACAGAAAGCGAGAGTCGATCCATCGCTTTCATTCGCCACTGCTGCTGCTGTGCAGTTTGTTTTCAAAATGAGTGCGACTTTCACGTCACTGTCATTCCTGTATACATCTACATTCGAGCGTTGATGAAAAGCTGAAGTCATTCTTGTTCTGGCGGAAGTTGCTCGCACGGATTGCAATGCAACGCGCGCTCTTCTCATTGTGACGTCGTTGTTTGTTTGGACGTTAATCACTGACCGATTAATGACGTAACACTGACCCACGCTAACCGGAAAAGTTTACCCAACTTTTGTTGTCACGCGCACGCGCGCTGACAGCGACGAACAAACGCGGTTCATTGTTTACGTCACAAAGAGCAACGATTGAAGTTCGTGATAGATGTCGCAGACGCTTGTGCAGCGACATGCACGCGATTTATGAAATTCGTGACTCGCTCTTTCACGTCCCTGTTTTAAATAGTTTGATCTGATGTTGTGTACTTATTTTCTTTTGCTGTATATTTACACGGAACAATCAACGGAGAAACGTTCTTTGTGCGATTCGCGTTTTCGTCCGAAGCTGAATTGTATTCGTGCGCGTTGCTGCCGCCTGACTGTGTGGGGCGCTTTGTTTAAATATTAAGTTTTCCGTAAAAATGTTTTTTGCCGCAACTTTGCCTGCTCTTATTTGACCTCCCCCCATTTCCACCACTCAGGAATGAAGAGCGACGAAATGAAGAGACCCAACTCGCTCTCCTCCGTTGAGGAAATGCAGGGGACGCTCAACTCGTTCAGCAAAGCGCTCGTTGACTCGTCTGTGCCGAGTAAGTCATCCAGGAAGCGAGAGGAAAGCTCCAGACTCGCCGGCCCGACCCCCCAGTGGATCGCGACCGCGCAGAAAAGTTTAATGGGTGAGTGGAGATCTGTGCAAAAAGCAAACGTCAGCGAACAGGAACTACGTAACAAAGAGCGCTCGCCGTTTCAATCCCGTATTTGCGTCCTGTTCACCAGCAGGATTTTTGTTTATCCCACAGCGTCCTCTGGAATGCTCATTCCTTCGCTTCTTGCGTCTGATCGCGTGACGTCATCGCCCGAACGCGTCGAGTCGTCATCGAGTAGAGACGAGGGTTACACGAGCAGCGAAGTGGGGGTGATTTTGGAAGGCGTCGAGGTGCGGTCGGAAGCATGTTTGAATTGTAGGATTTTGTGATAAAAATTTATTTATGCGCGAAAACCAAACCACCTGCTCTGTTCAACTATGTACAGCAGTGATGGAACTTTAAACTGATCGCTTTATTGTTCAAAACAATCAATTTTATTGTTGAAAACAGTCGATTTTATTGTTCAAAACAATCGATGTATTGTTTAAAACAATCGATTTCGACAACGATAGGAAAACTTCAAAAAATTGCTTTCGCTATTTCAGGTCGGACGTGACGTCACCATCCGATACGAGAATTCCGACATAGCGATACATCACTACCGGTGCCGCTTCTGCTCTTACACCTACGTCAGTTCCGGCGCGGGATTGTTGGAGCAGCACGCTAGGGTCATGCACCATCTGGACATAACGAACGCGAAGGCGAAAGCAGTCGCCGCCGCCGTCGCGGCGAAGTCTAGCGCCGCCGAGAAGGGACCGACCAGCGTTGATGACGTCAAGACGAAAGGTGCGATGACGTCACGTACTGGTTTCAAGCAGGTTGATTTTGTTGTCGAAAAGAAATTCGTCGATCGACACTTTGATTGCTTTGAAACTTTGCAAGTAGAATCTCTGGTCGGTGTAGTTAAAGCAGCGGTTCTTAACTGGGGGGAGCAGACCTCCCCATGGGGGGCGTCAATATATATCCAGCGGGCGCGAGCAACTTACGCGCTCTACAACATGGAAAGTTTTTGAAAAACTTTTACAGCTTATTTNAAGTTAGGGGGGGCCTTGAAACAAAGAGCATTTGTTTGAGGGGGGGCGCTGTAGAGAAAAGGTTAAAGAACCACTGAGTTGAAGACTTTGACTGTGGAGCTGACAGTTTCACTTTCAATTCCAGACACTTCAGATCGTCTGCTGTCGCTTCAAAACATGGTCAGTGGCGTCAATTCGCGTTCGGGCGGGAACTCCAACGTCCAGAATTTATTCTCCGCAGCTCAGACAGGTGAGGAACTGGTAGAAGTTTCCTTTTCAAACGAAAATTAATCATTTCTCATGTGCTATTACACACGGCTGCTATAAGCTTGCCATGCGACGTATCGCCTCAAGCGTCTGTAGCACTCGCTATTAACGCCGTAAATATTAGCGTAGAATCTCATTTTGCTTAAACGGATTTGTGTCGATTTTCAATAAAAAAAAACAAAAAAAACTGATTAATTATTTCGGGAGTCACCATACCAAGGTCCGAACAGGAGATAAGCACAGCTTGTCAATTCTCAAATACAACTAGTAAAGTCTGCAGCGCCCGCCCGCCGTCTGATTGACTGCTTGCTTGTGCAAATCACTGTTGGTGATGCTGTGTAGTGGTTGTGAGTTGTATTTGGCCCCAAAGGACTAACATCGCGTAAGCACAAATCCTGTTATTTCCAACCTCTGCCATTTTTCTGAAATTCAATCAAAAGCTTTCTTTTGCCCTGAACAGGAAATGGCGCTTCAGGGTTTCCATACTCGGCTTCCTTCGCCTCCAGTCTCCTTGACGACAACATGATGCGATCGCTCGCCAGTGCCACGCAATTGCGTGACGTCACCTGTAGCCATGACAACCTGGTCGATCCCTACTCCTCCCTCCATCGACAGCAGATGCTGAGCAACGCTCTGCAGCAAGCCGCTGCCGGTGAGTTCTGATTGGTCGTGCCAGAGGACGGGGCGAATCAGTTGCGTTTTGCTGACGTCATAAAAGATACCCGCCATAACAAAGGCTTAACGATCGCCTCTGTTCTTGTCGCGCAGCTTCGTCGGCGTCGCTTTCACAGGAGCAACTGCGTCTCTTCTACCAGCAATTCGCACTCCATAACACGTTTTTGGGGGGGAACGCGAGCACTGCATTCCCCCCTAACTTTTCCCGTCAGGTAGATTTTTATTGGTTTCTTTTTTTCAACAAATGATTTTTTGATTATTTCTATTTGGTGCAGCTTGTCATTATTACGTCATTTATAGCATCGCGTGCCAATCGAAGCTCCACCGCTTCTTTGCAGACCTCCATTACGGAGAGTGACCGATTCAAATACCCCCTCTGGCAGTATCAGCAGAAGCTGATGGAACTGACCCAGGCCAAGTCCCCCCCGGCCACGAAAGACGCTGAAAATGGGCCAAAAACCCCGGAGAATGCGACTGGTGCGTGTAAGTTTTTGGGCGATGACTGCTTTGTCAACGAAATATCTGGCCGTTTGTATATTTTAACTTAACATGACCTTGCAGTTTGAAAGTACCTGCAATGTATACACCAGTAACAGTTTTATTTCATAAATCAGGTACTGGGGAGACATCTCCAGCAGCCTCCCCCTGCAAAAGCCCAACAATCAGCCCAGAAAGCGGCGATTCAAGGAAGAACATACATGCATGGGTGAGCTTTTTGCGTACTTCTGTTTATGTGCGTTGTTTTCATTGAACGGTCCGAAACTGCTTCTGGCAAAAGCAGTTTATTCTGTGAAGCTTTTGAGTTCATGCTTTCCTCTGCGTAAGCAGGCCGTCGCTATTCTCGCTTTTTACAAAAAAACAAACAAATCTTTAACTGATAGTTCGGCTGAAGCATATTACGATGCGTTTCTCCAGTTTTGCACAAGTTAATTTTTTCCCTGGAAAACATGGTTTCGGTTGTAGCCGATTGAAAATCGCTTGGTTGTTTCAAATCCATCTGTGGACCGCAGCCAGCCAGCGGCATGCGATAAAAGCGTCAATTCCCAAGTCGACACAGATTGCATGTTAACGGTTAGTAACAGTGTAATCTCATAAACTGCGGCTCCCAGCGCAGGCGAACGAACACGCATTGTTACGTGGCAGCCGCGCATTCTGCGCGAACAATGCCGTCGGGATTCGTCGCGTTCCCGACTGTAGCGATCCGCCACTGCTCGGAACGCACCGACTTGTTTACAATTCCGAATTTATCCATAGTTGTAAGCCACAAACATGGCGGCAAGTAAATAAAATCACAGTTTATTTCGCAGAAAACTAATTTCGCGTTTTCAAACGCGTCTTAGTTCTTATTCAAATAGAAAATTCCGAATTTATTTAAAGCACGTTACGAATCAGACTGTTTGAACCGTAGCGAGTTCTCGCGAAGAAAGAAAAGCAAAATACTCGCGCACTGCTTTACGCGAAGAGTTCGTCCCCCCCCTACCCACAGACTTGCAGCTACAAGCGACTGTAAAATAACAGCGTAATTTATTCGTCGCTCAGAAAAAGTGCGGCCTTTGCGATTTTACGGCCAAAGGAGCCCACGGCCTCGACCTGCATTATCGGCGCGCCCACGGGCCCGGCAAGGCCGCATCGGCCAGCGATGACGTCAGCGCCAGCAACGGAGCGTCCACCGGTGGAGAGACGCCACCGTAAGTTGTTTGTTGAAGTCGGTGGTTCGAATCCCCACGGGAACGAAGCGAAACAACTGGGCCGCTTTGAAGCGGCAACAGGCGGAGAGGGGCCTCCGAGGCCCCAAGGGGTTCGGCAATCGTTTGATCGCATCTTGTGCGCATGTAATCGGCTCCAACAGGGCCATTAAAATGTTTGTCGGTCGGGAATTGCCACAGCCTTGTACACGGCGTCTTGTTTCGCTTTGTCGGCGTTTTTATTAATACCATTCGCTGCATTAGCGCGAGACCTTCCAGCTTGCTGCATGCTTTTCGCAGAGGTAGCGAATGCTTTTCGCAGAGGTAGCGGATTGTCTCAATTAATCGGACAATCATTTGTTGCCAGCAGCCTGACCTGGCAGCGCATACCCACGATTTCTTAATTCCTGGCTTACTTTAACTCGATTAAAATACTTGCTGAAAGTGAAAAATAATTTTAGTGCTGGTTTCAAGGAGCTGCATCGCCCAAGCGCGAATAAGATTTTTTCTTTAGATTCGCCACAATGTCTCTACAAACATCGAGAAAATATTTTCCGAAAAATAATGTTTTTCGTTTCTGATTGTTGTTTTCATGTTGTGTTGTTGTTTTGCAACATCGCGCGAGCCCCCCCCCCAATCGCTTTGGGAAGAGCTGGTGTCATGTGCAAGAGTTTTCCTCCTTTGTGGTTGCCAAGCAACAGTGTAGCGCGTAAAAATAGTTTTTCGGGAACGGACTGGCTTCAGTGCGCACTGAAGCGTGACGAGGAATGTCTTTCTTGGAGTTATTTTGACAAAGAGCATCTTCTGCGAACGTGGTTGTCGTTTACCTGGTACCTGGCTTGTCGGGAGAACATTTCTGCGTAAATCCTGTTTTCTCTTCGATTTAAAAATCAACTGTTTTCTCTTCGATTTAAAAATCAAAAGCATTTTGCGTGTCTTTTTCTGAATTTCAAGTATCTTTTTGATAAAAAAAACGACATGAAACGAAACGTCTTCAAAATCTTTATTTCCAACTGAAACCTGACATGCTTCGGCACGTTCGTCACGCGTGATTGAGCTTCCAACCCGAAAAGCTGCAAAACATAAAAAAACAGTGAAGTTTCTGGAATGTTGGGTTCAACTCGTCTTAAACTTCTGATCCTTACGTAAACTTCGCGCGAGGTTTAATCGCGGCGCTTGCCTTTGCGTTCGAAGAAAAGCATTCAGGCATGACAGTCTTTGTCAGGCGCAATGCGCGGACGCCTTTGTTTGCGAACAGTGCGCAGGAGGATGGAATTTCGTTGTTGTTTTTCGCGTTTTCCAGAAAAAATGTATCGATCGAAACGGCTTGCGGTGATTCGTGGTCGTTTGCGGTAATTCGTGGTCGTTTGAAGCGATGTCTCTCGTTCGTCTAAGAATCGAGAGAAGTTGTTTTTTCCTCGTCTTGCAATCAGGTGTGGGAGGAAGGTTCTTGAACAATAACAAGTCAGAAGTTTGTGTCGCTTTCGCTTTTAACTCCAGCTGGTTGTGTCCAGCATGGCCTCTATCGAGGAGGAGGCGTTTAACGAACAGTTCGTGGCTTTTGTTGGCAGCATTGGACAGGAAGGCGAAACTGGTCAGAACTGGAGGGACGCTTTCGCTTTCGTAGCGCGAAGCCCGATCGGGTTTTGCGGCAACGTCATCGCCTGTCAGCATCGTGCGCGTTGTCACGAAATAATCAATGCCTTGTTTCGCAACAGTTAGAACTTCCTCTCCCCTGAAACTGGCTCCAAAACAACCACCAGGAGGGCATCCGGGGTCTACAACAGGTCGAACTTGTGTTTGTCCTTCGCCGCTCCTTTTTCTTGCCACGGCGGCATCTCAGTCTCCGTGACACCATGTTGTTGTTGTTGTTGCATTAGCGCAGCGCCCTGACCCTGGCCTGGCCAGACGCATCACGTCGCCCGAGGCTTGTTTACGGGCCTGGGGCCTCCGATCAATCAAATGCTTTAATTCTGACGCCGCTGATTGTGACGGATCGCTGACGACGGTCGCGCGCGCTTTGTTTTGAATCGCGGAAACAATCGTGATCGCCGCGCACCGAGGTGGCATCTCCGAAAAACGAACGAGTTGTCGGCTTCGATGCTTTGACGAAAAAATCGCGTCATAAAACGATTATAATGAATAACAGCGAGGAAAGAATTGCGTTTCTTTTTGTGCACGCTTAACGCTTGTGTTGCGTCACAATGAAAATCCTCCAATGTCGCGCGACAATGAAAGTGTGACATTTTGCGATTGTGGTTTTCGCCGACCAGCTGACCTCGATTGTTGTTGTCTGTTGTGCTCCACACATCACATTCAGCGACACTTGCAGACGAGACCGATTGTTGATCTTTGTCTGCATCACAAACGGCCATTGTGATATTTGCTGCATCACAAACGGCTCTTCGCGAATAGATTATCTCCTGGTGATGCACAATTCCTTGACATTCGACAATTTGTCAGCGTTCTCTCAGCAAGGGTGCTCCTTCACACCATTCTTTCCTTTTTTCAATTAAGAAAGCGGACATTTCCTTTGCGCCTAATAAGGTGGGTGCGTGCGATAGTTTCGTTTGACTTAAATAATTAAGTCAGCCTTACTCGCCAGCTCTCGAACACGACCGCAAATTGGCGCAATTTCCAAGAAATTTGCTGAGGGTTTCGTTTTGTGTACGTTTACACAGCCCGGCGATCGCGCGCGCCCTTTTCACCAGCCCTCGCTTCGCACGCAAGAGCGTTCCCGATTGTTGACTCACAAACACATCATAAAGGTGTTTATCTCTGCAGTCAGACGTGCTTGTACTTGATTTACGGTAAACAAGCGTTACAAGGCGAGAGCGACCGAAGACAAGGAAAAAGATGCAGCCCTCGCGCGAAGTCTTTGTTACGTCACCAGCGCATTCGAGCAACGTAGTTGTGTTGGAACTGTTTTGATGTTCCGGTGATTTTTTGAGAATCGCAGAAAAGTTGACAATGTTTTGAAACATTGTTCTTCTGTTGCGTCACATTCAACGTCATTGATGTGATTCACAGAAAGAGCGGTAAACGCTTAAATCTTTATTCTCTTCCTTTCTCTTTCCTTCCTCACCACCGGCCAGCAAATAATTAAACACTTACCCGCGATGAGTTGTGCGCATGCGCAGAAGTAGAGTTACCCCATGGGAAGCCTGCAACGTTAAATCGCTTTGTAGTCAACATGTTCCTGCTGGTCTGTGGAGCCTGGCTTCAAATACTTGCAACCAAATCGTGAACGGATTGTATTCCAACTCATTTTTTTCGCGCACACAAAAAATGCGCGAAATTCAATTTTTTTCGGCTTCCGTGTTTTCTGAAAGCAACAAAAAACGACAATCGATCAGAAAACAAAACATTTTCGTCGAATCTTGGGATGAAAACCTGTCGTCACCCACCACTCGCGCTCGTAGTTGGCGAGCTGAGACGGCGAACGGCATCCGGCCGACCTTCGCGTGCGAACACAGCGAGAAGAGATGTTTGCGATCAGCTGGCTGTAAACATAAAAATAAACAAGCAGTCAGCCTGTTGTCCGTTCCCTGCACGCAAGCGTCGGCATTCTTGGCAAGCAACACAGCGTATCTCACCTGGCGTGACTGTCAGGTTGGGCGACCACAGGAGACGAGTGATGCGGGAACAGTTTTTCTTTCTGATCCCGATCAGTGGGGAATTAAAGATTGGCTTCGATTTATTGGAAACCCCCCACTGTTCGCTAAACATCCTGTGGCCGCCGTTGTTGTTTCAAAGTAGCGAAGCTCCATTTCGTTCTTGAAAGGCCAAATAAACAAACAAAGAAATACAAGCAACGTTGGAAATAATTTTTTTTTAAACTGAGGCCTTTCTCGTCACTGCTTGCAAAAATAGTTTTTGTGTAAAAATCTGTTGTTTCTGACATTTAAGGAAAACATCGCCGTTAACGCAAAGTTGCAGTAACTCACGTAATCGCGAAGTGTGGCAGAACAATAAGTGTTGAGTTTGTTGCAATTGTTCTCTGAGTTGCGACATTTTGGGGCATTCCCGAAAACGATTGGCTTGCCACCTTTCAAAGAAGATGTTTGGTCTTCGCGCCGTTGTTGTTTCTGTCGCGACTTCGCGAGAGCAGCAGCGAGGCTTGGTCTGTTCACGCTTGTTTTTGCACGAAAAAGTTCTTCTGATCGTATTAATTAAACACAAAACCGATAACACGGCCCGGGTGCGAGTGCGTGCTGAGCCCGAACCGTAGAATTATTTACAGCGCGCTCGCATTAAGTTGTACGGAGCCACAGCTGTTGCCGAGAAAACCGCAAAATCGCCTATTTTTTCTTCCTTCTCAAACATCGCGTGCGAAGCGCAGACGCGAAAAAAAACAAAAAATAACTGGTAATGACTAAGCAAGGTATCGTGTTGAACCGCAGGCGTCTGTTACGTCACAAGCACTTGATTATGACCGGACAGCAGGTTGGTTTACAGACAATGAATCGTTTATGATATCACGGAGGTGGTTTTTAGAAACAAAACGGCGATTTTGATGTGCCGTGCGTTCCGTTGCGGCATCGGACGAAATTATTTACATTTGAAAATGGCGCAAATACATAATTCTCGTAAATTATTGTGAGAAAATGCCAGCGACTGGAATGGCGATCAGGATTGTCGGCGCGAACAAAGAACACACAAGTAAATTGTTGCAGACCACATGCCCGCGCTACCGTCAGCGTATGTTGTAAGTTCAACATTTGCTCGTGCTTTAAGTGATGGAAATTTCTCGGATTGTTTCCGGACGCCTCGCCATTTTTACAGGCGATGATAATAATTTTTTTCAAAGTTCTTTGTTGATGAAAACAAGTTTTTTAACATTTCGTGGCACTTTGTGCATTTTGTCGAAAATTTGTTAAAAGATTGGAAAATAGTTAAAAGCTCTGGGAAAATAGTTAAAAGCTCTGGGAAAATAGTTAAAAAGCTCTGGGAAAATAGTTGAAAGCTCGGGCAAAATAGTTAAAAACTCTGGGTAGGTTTGCTGAAAGTTTTCGAGTAATCAGCCGACTGGACTCTGCTTTTATGACTTTGCGATGATTCAAACTTGCACATATCTGTTTTTGAAAAGTACTCTCCACAATGGTGGTAAGCCTACTGACAAATTTGGTGGTAAACCTACTGACAAATTTTTCATAAGAAATCGATTTCACATAAAATTTCACATCCTCAGTCCTTATTCAAATATAATTATATTTGAATAGAAATAGAGCTTATTTGAATAAGGACTGAGGATGAGAATTTTTACGTGAGATCGATTTCTTATTAAAATTCTGTCGATAGATTCCCTGCTTACCAACCATTGTGAAAATAAGAAAACTACGAAACCCTTCTAACATTGTTTGTGGTTCGCAATTTACGTTTCGTTAGGTTTAGTTTTACGACAGTAACGATCGAGGTTTCGCTTTCGCCCCAAACGCAAAGGTCAGGACCTGTCGATAGAGTTACACGTTCTGCTTTGGCTTTTTAGCTGTATGGCTGGCGAACAGGGCACATTCCGCTTAAGTTTTAATCATTCCTAGGCTTATGAGGTAATGTCAGATATGGCTTTGAAGTAAGATCTCGTGGATCAATGGAATAAGTTGTGCGATACTTCTTAGGTTGCGGTGCTGAGATCGGGATTTAATTTCCGTCGACTTTTGGAACTTCGCCTTCACCGCAAATTATGTCCTTCCTGCACTGCTCTTCTGACGCGAGCAGTGATTGGTCGGATTTAGCAAGACAATGACCGGCCTCCGCTCGAGCCAAAACATTCAAGAACGCGGCAATTATAATCATAGCAAACCTGTATTTGACCTTTCCGCCAGGCCGCACACCAGCCCCTCGCGTGCGAACAGCTTCGCGTGAGAAGGTGTTGTCGGGCAGCCATCTTGAAATCGAATGCGATGTTGCCATGTTTACGTTCCGAATCTTGTTCCACTTAGGTCTCTCTGCGCGCAGCACTCAAGCGTGTGTGTGCGTGCGCGCGCTGTTCAAGCTTGCCTTGCTTGTTGATACTAACACGCGTTCGCTTGCGCTTTGTGAGATCATAATTGTCCCATATGAAGTCACACCTGGCAGTTGGCTTTTTCAATCGCAGTAGTTGAAAACTGGATCAGATGAAAGTTCCAGCTTCGTTTCTTCTTGAAAGTTATCGAAATTTTTTTGAAACTGGTGGAAAAAATCTACAATTCTCTCTTTCTCCTTACGATTTGATCAAATCTTTGATAAACTATTTCCAGTTGAACTGAGAAGGCTCAACACACAAGCATCTAAAACGCAACTGTTTCTCTTCAGAAATCGAAATGCGGGGGTGTTTGTTTGGCCCGTCGAATTTTCTTTCAGCCATAAAAGGTCTTGCAGCTCAATAGCTTGTGCGTGAGTAATGACTGTCCATCACTGCGAGCTCGGCATGCTTCCAAATAGAAATAACTTTGTTTCCTTCTCATCACCCTCAACAAACATTGTTCGCGAAACATTGCGTGCAAGCAGCGCCCGCCCCACAGCTAACATTCCGCCACAGCTTCCACCGGGTTTGTGACGTAAGAATAGAGGCCGCCCATACAGCGACTGATAGTCGTTTGTTGAATAACATATTGATGTTTAAAATTTCGACAGCGCGCGACGCGAGATCGCCTGCAAGTTGATCGCGTCGCATCCCCNGCATCNGGAGTTTGTGGCGAAGCATCCTTCGCATCGTTTATCTTTGCATTATTTTGTAATAATTGGACCGCTTTGCTTCGGCGCCACCCGAGTGCGGTCGAGACCCCGGCCTCGTCGCATAAACACTCGAAGAATCGTAAACACGAACCGCTCGCCCGTAATCTGCCGCTTCTCACGCGAGACGTCTACTGTGTCGTCACACAGAGCCGGTGGCTAAAGCCGCCCGCTTTGTTTACGTTGCCTTCGCACGCAAAGTTCGCTTTTTTTTCCCCGGTTTTGCTTGTTTTCGCCGCGTTGAGAAATCGCTTACTATCTTGCGAAGGTCGGTTGCTTAGCGACACAATGCCGATGCTCGGCGTAATCGTTCTAGATTTTCTTTGTCGTGGGCGGCGCTTTTTGTGCCTCGGAATAGAACGGTTGTTGTTTCCAGGAAGTTGTTCCGTTTTTAACGCTAGAAGTAAACGTTCGTGTAAACAGCGATGATTAATAACAATTGTGATTGTTCGTTCACAGAAGCAACAGCGAAGTCGCAGCAAACGACAACGACGCTTCGTCTCGCGCTCGCGATTCTAAATACAACGATGACGATGAGGTGAGGATGAGACATGGCCTGTGTCAAGTGTAATATTTACATGTGCGCTGGTGACACATACGTCTTTGTTATGTCACATACGTCTTTATTATGTCAGCAAAAACAAGAGAACTTGGAAAAGTTGAAACTAAATTTGTAGTTACTGTCGAAAAACAAATCTTAAGTGGAAACTAAATTTTTGAAACGGTAGAGTTTTGGGCGAAAATGAGAAAATAGTTCGTGTTTTTAAACTGCAGGGAATTGAATCACGTTTTTTGTGCTCGTGTCATCTCACACTTTGTTGTTTTTCTTTACAGTGCATCAGAAACCCCATCGCTTCAGCAGCTTACCCCACCCCGCCGCTGTCCAACTCACCCACCTACGTCAGACGCAACGCCACCCCCCTGGACCTGAGCGGCGCCAAGGAGGAGGCGGACCCCCCCTCCATGACTTCGATCGGCACGCAGACCAACGGACGGGCCGAAGGCGCCGCCGACAGTCGCACGTGTCGCCATTGTGACGTCACGTTCGGCGACGAGATGATGTTCGCGTTACACATGAGTTGCCATGACAAAGCGGATCCGTTCAAATGCACGATATGTGGACAGCGGTGCCAGGAGAAGTATTACTTCAACGTCCACTTGCTCCGGGGTCTGCACCAGCATTCGAACAACAACAACGGCGCCGATGACGTCAGCTCGCGCGACGTCACAGCGGCCGCGTCGAACGACGACCGCTCGAGCGAGTCGCTTTCCGGCGCCAGGGGTCGCTCGAACAGCGCCGAACCGAGCCTGTAGTCATGACAACCGAGTAAAATCAGAGCTATGCAGATTTTGTTACCATGACAATCGTACTCGCTGCTTCCTAGTTATTAATTTTTTCTTTGTGACGCAATCAATCGCGTGTCTCCGAAACTGCAAACGTATCGTTCGTTTGTTATTGTTCGTGGCTCGCCAGCGCGCCCGACGATGACGTGTTCATTTTTCTCGCTGACGTATTTGACATTTGGTTGAAACTTTCAAAGAACGGTGGATGCCAGATGTTTTCTAAATTAAGCCTTGAGCTAAATGCTCTCCTGTCCACGATTCCTTGTTTTTGCTCAGTTTTCGCTTATGACGTCATATCCAATCCATTATGACGCGATTATTTGTTTGTTTTTTCTCTATGTAAATAAAGTGTGTCGCGTAATTATTCTAAATAAACATTTGGAAAGAATTTTTTTCAAGTGGCTCTGACTTAGCTGCTGGTGATGGAAAGTTAACGTTGGGGGGTGAAAAAGGGGGGGAATATCTATTGTGGATTACCGTAAATAAAATATCGATAAAGAGAAAAAACTCAGCTGCAAGAAATTTTGACATAACGACAAATTTTGACTTTTTTGACCT
>JGI24158J21664_10001226_pt1 | contig 28158 bp, 19 predicted proteins | sample Ectturendosymbi3_FD_21664 | JGI IMG/M metagenome (IMG submission 21664) | reverse complement strand
CTTCAGTGAAATACTACCACCTAACGGTTGGCGCCCAGGGCCAGGCAAAGTGGGCCAAGGTGGCCTAAAAGTCCTCCACTTATGACGTCACTGACAAAAAACCAGCACCCCCAAGCGAAAAATTTTGTTTTGAGTGCAGACTAGAAGACTTGCCGGGTCTTTTGACGCTTCGACCAGGTCTGTAACCCGAACAGGAGTGGAGATATTCCTGCGCAAAGCCACGTGCGTTTAGGCGTTTTTTTTCCGAAAATCCCCGAAAGCAGCCGGACGCCAGTGTTAATGGTAATTAACCAACTGACAAGATGTTTTCATGTACTGTTATGGGAAGTTTTTATCCATTGTGGCTAATGCAGTAACTCAAAGTTAAGCAAATCCACAAACAAGTACTCCCTTATGCTGGCCTATGTGCTTATGTTCAAATCTCACGAGTGGGTGAACAACAATGTGCGGTGCATTACTAATGGTAGCCATCACTTCACTGTGATGAAGAACCATACAACAGTGAATACTATGCAAATCTGCGTAGCTAAAACAGTCAACCACCACAGATAATACCCTGATTTGTTCCCAGGCAGTCATCTGCTTACCCCACAAAAACCTGCAAGTGAATGTTACGGTGTAGAGCGTCTTATTGGTACAATTGCACAGTGGTCTGATTATTATGCACTGCTTGATGTAGTCAGAAGGCTCACACCACAAAGACCATGACAGAGAATTTACATTAATCAATCAGAGACAAAGTAGCAACTTGGGTTTCCCAACACTCATGTAGAACACTAGCATGTTGACTTTCATGATGAAATATCGCTGATATATATTGTCGGAATTTTGCCAATATGATACATCCGCAACATCGCCATATCGGCATGTGGATGCAGCTATCAACCTCTAATCCAGGGATGGGGAACCTACTTACTATCACGGACCACATAAATCGTGGATTATCACTGGCGGACCACAAATAACAATTAATTTTATCCTGAAAGTCTACCTTTTTCTTCCTACGAGGGATATGGAGGCATCTTATGACATACTATATTATGTACCTGCTCATCAAGGACTTTCATTTTGACACAATTTGTACTGTGAATTAGGTAAAGAAAATCCTGATGTGGACCATATCAAATGTTCATGCGGGCCGCAGGTTCCCCACCCCTGCTCTAATCAAAACTGAAAATCCTACCATAATATAGAGATCACCAGCCAGTAGTGGCTAGGTAGCCAGTCAGCTGCTTTGCCCTTGTGGTAAATTGTCACATACCTTTAAAAATTCAAAATGGTTTTTAGCTTTACTGGTAATTCATCGATGTTGGAATATGCGTATCCTAAGTTGGCATATAAACGCTAAATCCACTGATTCTTTAATCATTCTTAGCCAGTGAATTTACCTGGTATGTCAAATTTTTCCTAAAATTTAAATATGTTTGGGTTTTGATTAAATTATTTCTGATATGAAAAGTATAGCATTTTTCAATGAGATGTTGTTGCAAAATTTGTGGTAGTGTGTAATGCAAGTGCTTCAAACATGGCACAATTATTTTGAATGGCAAGTTTTTTACTTGAATAACTCAATTAGGAACAGTATACTTCCCCTAAACCATTGCAACGATTTCAAGTAAGCAGTATCATTTGAAAGAAACGAAGTTGAACTTGACACAATTTCAGACTAAAATCAATTGTAACTGTGAATATTCTTTGATTTTTTAACCATGTTTCCAAGGAAAACTGGTATATTTGGTGATATAAGCACTAATAGTTACTGTGTACAAATTTAACACTGCCAGTAAGTCCAACAATCATGAAATTTGCTTGTATTTATTGCATCATACAATACAAAAATGTGCACTCATGCATGTAGAAGCAATCATTTTTGGCACAGTGAATGTTTTTGCAAATATTTGTGAGGGTTGTTTTGTTGCTTTTCATACTCATCTTGGTCTCTTGTTTTTTCTTACAATGGGCTTGCTACAACAAACAAAGAAAAAACTACTAGTCTTATGGACTTGATTGCTCGCTGTGTTGGTTGTTGTCATTTTAAGACTTGTGCATCAACAATCAATTGTAACGTAATATTTTATTCGTGCAATAGTATCATATTCATAAAACTTCAAACTTAGAAATTAGTAAATTACTCCTAACAATATTTTCAAAAAGTTTAAGAAATTGCTTTGATATTGCATGAGAAATATGTTTTGTGTTGTGAAAATGTAGTTCTTTTAAATTGTTATTTGGGAGTGTTTTTGTTTCATTTTGGTTAAAACATCTTTAATATATATAATGTTAGTCACTTAATGGTGCGATACCATGACCTTCTGTTTATAGCATGGAAGTGTTCTTTCTTTGCAAAGATTACATCTCTAGTTTCCAATTTAATTTAGTTTTATTGAATGTGGGGGCTGATTACAATGAGTAGACTTACCAAAACAGTCAGTGTTGAGTTGAATAGAACAATATGAGCAATAGATTTCATTGCATGCTTAGCTTGTGTTGACTAATTTTTTTGCTGAGTGCTTTGGTTTACTGCATGGTACAGTGGGTTGACCACATGCCACAATGTTGTGGGTATTGCTAAAAAGAGTTAGTGAGTTAAATTCTAAATCAGCTTTGAATGTAACTTGTCCTGCAATTCAATCTACAGCCAGGGTTGAATGGCTGATGTTTTTGTGAGGGTAATGTGATCTGTATATGTATTATGGGTAAGGTTAGGGCCAAAGTCACAAAGAAAAAACCAGCCTTTAAAGAACATGTTTCTTTTCAAATGGGTCTAAATAGATCTGTTTCTACTTACGGACGGAACAGTTTACGTTATGTTCAGGTAAGTTTGATATGATCTAAGCTATGATGTACAGTAGTTGCTTGCAATTTATAGGTGTTAACTGCCAATTTGAGTTCAAGAAATATACTGGCACTCTGAGTTTCATCTGTGTAATTAACTGAAAAATAAAAGAAACTGAGTATCTAAAACAATGAAACCTTAAGATTCTACTGAAAATGCATTAATGGACACAATGCACAGCTGACTGCCTATTATGTCCTCATAGTTGTTATTTACAAACAATACAGCACATTTTGTTCTGCGTAACACTTTTTATTTTTCATGTGTTTAAATATGTCAATTTAGCCAGTGTTTGTTCAGAACAAACAGTTTCGTTAAAGTTATTCCAATAATTCCTATATACTAAGACATATGTGTCAGCTAGGTAACGACGGAAAAGTGGGCTTTGAAATGTGACAAGCTTTAAGAACGATTTCAAGTTTTAAATGCTTGTAATTGTTGCTATTGATTATAGCCTATTTCAGCGCTTTTCAAACTATATTTCGTTACGGCACACTAATAAATACTGGATTTGGCCGTGGCACACCTACTTTCTAAAAACCTACTCTTCACAAAGTTTGTAACGGAAGTGATGTAACATACAGAAGGTTTTGTCAAAACAAAACTTTCGCGGCACACTTCAGCCTCTTCAGCGGCACACAGTTTGGGAAACACTGGTTTTAGTTGCAGCCTTGTTTTGAAACTGTGAACGCAGAGTTCGCTAGTCCAAAACAATTGGTTTTAGTATATTAGTGATTTATATGAGAGCAGGTGAAGTGTTGATAACGTAAGTTTGTTGTGTGTTTTGAAAGATTATGAATTTCTAACACATTTTTCCTGTAAAGCATTGTTGACCTCTTCCTGTAAAGCACTGCTAACCACGTCTTACTTATAAACTCGCAATCCTCAACAGCACCTGCCAACAAAGAAATACAAACACAGAACAACAGACTAATATCTGTGTAATTAACTAAACATCCGTCTTCTACCAAAAGCAATTTCATCGCAAAGTGGCGCTAATACCTAAATGATGCCAGATACTGCGCAGTCTTCTGTGCTCACTGCTCATACCGCTGTAGAAATAAATTTTCCACAAAACTTATTCACTGCAGCATGATCTTTATTTCTATTTGTGCTTTCTGTGTGAACGCCATTAGTGTGTTAGTTCCAACTATGCGTGTTTTTATTCTTTCGTACCGGATGTGCGTGTAGTGACTTTACTGAACCTTTCTATTACCTATCGATCTAATTTTTGTAAAGTAAAATAACCTTAAAGTACGTTTTTTTAACTTCCAGAATGACGACAGTTGGTTACAGATCCAAGAGCAACCATTCATCAAGCATGGCATTTTTTCGGATTCTGAAGAAGGTACACCGCAATTTTTACATGAAAATCGCAGGAAGTCTCAATCATCTCATTCAAAATCGAAGGATAATCATAAAATGTAAGTTGGATATTTTTTCTTGCGTGGATTGGGCCAGTGGCATAACTGATGGGGCAAAGGGGCGAATCGCCCCCCTGGCAAGCTTAGGTTGTCTTTTTGCGTTTTTAGGAGTCTTTTCCAGTGATTTAGGGTTTTGGTATAGCCATCGACATCCGGATTCACTAGCATTTCTCACATTTTATATAAGTGTTGGTTAGTGGGGCCTTTTCAGCTATGTTCCCCCCGCCCTTGCTCAAACCTCTACTTATGTGACTGATTGGACCATTGTCAGACATGCAAACGAGCTCCCCATGGACTGTACGGCCTGACGGTTCTGGACGACGAGACAACCGAAAGGCTGCTCAGTGCTCACACCTGTCCCGAGATCTAGTGCGGCCTAGCAGTGGACAGCAACAACTCGCTCAAAAGAAGAACATGCAAACTGTTCTGGGCTGAGCATCGTGATCAGCGTTTACTGAAGGCTTAGTAACAGTAATAGTCAGCGTTTCAGCTAGGTATGAATTGCCAAGTCTGAAAATAAATATTCACAGGTGTAATTTTTAGTTTGTGATCTAGTTAAAAATGCAGTGTTTAACTTTCACGTAGGTAGGCAGACGAATCGCTACGGTATGTTTCACCACTGGCAAATATATACTGTAAAACAAATTGGAAATCGTGCGCTTTTATACAAAATCGTTGCTTGTGTGACCAAATACTTTAGAAAAAAAAACTGTGGTGAATTTTGAGAAAGGCCATCAGTCTTTGGGGTTGTTAATAAAAGTTTCCACAAGAGTTATCAAAATTTTATTATATGCACATGATGTCCTAAGTTTTCTTGTACGCTACAGGAAAAGGCAATCAAGCACACATTGCGAATCACCCCTGTTGATGAAACCTGCCTCTTGGATTTCTGATAAAGAAAAGTCTGCTGCTGGTCAATCACCAAAACGTGAAGTCTTGCACAAAAACAGGGCAGTGGAAAACACAAGCTTAAACGTCATCAACTCCTCTGTTCAAGTTCCATGGCTCGCCCTGAATTCGTCAAAAGCAGTGTTTGTAAACCGTGCACGCAGACAACGAAAGACCGACTACAAAATAACGGATGGAACAACTACTGTTTCCGTATCTCATGCTTTTCCTGAAGCAAACTACACCTTAGAGTCTTTTCAAAACTCTTATATCTGTGGCCATGTCACGACCGACTTCAACGTGGACGAGGCCTTGACCAACTCGTGTTCAGACTGGAGTATTAATCCAAAGCATTGCCCTGTTCAGTCTACTCCACTGCGGCGCACGGGCAGCCCAGTGCTCCGAATACCTCTATCCGATATTCGAAAAAAGTACGACCTTCAAGGAGGCTTTCTTCAGTTTGATTCACCATTGTTGCTGGTGAAGAAAAAGCTTAAATCGCAGCTAACCAATACGGAATCGTCTATAGTTAACCATCTAAATGTTTCCGATATAGAGGTTAGTAAAGATTTTTATGTACTCACATTAGTTTTTAGCAAGTCATGTTCAAACTGGAGTATTAATACAAAACATTGCCCTGTTCAGTCTACTCCACTGCGGCGCACGGGCAGCCCAGTGCTGCGATTACCTCTATCCGATATTCGAAAAAAGTACGACCTTCAAGGAGGCTTTCTTCAGTTTGATTCACCATTGTCGCTAGTGAAGAAAAAGCTTAAATCGCAGCTAATCAATATGGAACCGTCTACAGTAAACCATCTAAATGTTTCCGATATAGAGGTTAGTAAAGATTTTTATGTGCTCACATTAGTTTTTGTGATGTCATAAACAAGTAGTGTCTGAATTCGTTATACATCAAGCAAACATCTTTTTGCCGCTGTTAGGACGGGCATAACTCAACGCCATGGCACTGCGTGAAAAAAATGCTTTTGATGTGAAGTCAAATCATTTGTCATGTCTTTCTAAGAAAACCACGGTGGTTAGTATTTATGTTTGGTTTTATCACTTAAAATTATGTTGTAATCTTTTGCATTGAATTTAGGAACTCGTTTCCCACTCGAAGTCCATATCAGCCTTCGCGGATGTTTTGACCAGCAGAGATAAAGTCTTACAAGAATGTAAGCAGTCACAACCTCTACCGTTCGAAAAAGTTTTGTTCATCAACAAAGGGTGCAAGAAAATCGGTGAAGGTCTTTATGCCGAAGTGTTTCGACTTAATGCAAGTGATGATCAAGTTGTTGCCATCAAGGTATTTTTGCCATTATAGCTGATTTGTTTTTTTAATTCTTGAAAAGGTTTACTCTTACTTAAATTTGTAAAACGTGCAGCCTCACAGAAATCGGAAGATCAAAATGTCTTGAATTATGCGAAACTTCCGGAAAAGCGGAAGCAAGCCTGTATGGCAGCGTTTTTCAATCTCTTTGCTGTAGCGGAACCTTCCGCAAATGTTTGCGTTGCTCATGGAACCCTGGGAAAGGGTTCCATAACACCAAGCGAGCAATAAGTCAAAGCAATTGATAAACAGAGTTTTCAATGCGATTTATAGTGGAAAGGATACTGTGAAACAGTGATATTGCTATAACCGCTCAGAACTGTGGTTGCGAATTTCGTCCCAGGCAATTTCGGTCCGTTTCGGCGGAACCCTGGTTGAAAAACACTGCTGTATGGTTTTGACTTGATTTTAGCTTGGGTCATGTCCGTGTCTGCGTTGCTTCGAGTATCGGATCACAGTTTCTTTATTTTGACCTTTCATGAACCCTTGAGAAGTTGGTTCAGTGTTGAGATTCCCCTATTTTTACGTAAGTTATCGCATCTGGTTGGGCGGATGCATATGTAAAATAAAGCGATCCTATTTTAACCCCTTTTTGGAACAAATGGCGATTAGTTTCTCCATCGAGCCTTAGCAAATATCTTCGTCATGGGAAGTCACATTTGATTAAAACAAAGCAGTTTTACCCAATCATTGCATTTAGAAGGTTGATATTTTGAATCGTACAACAAAGATGTCCAGTTAGAACGTTGGGCAGAAAAACGATCATGCGTATAGAATAACACTGAGAAAGACAATGCTTTGAAGGTAATTTTGTCCAGTTTAACAATATGTATGGCTTTTGTTCTTTTTTTCTTAAACTTTCTTGTCTTTCATCTCTTGCACGCATTCCTTGGCTTATGCCATTGAAGCAGATTTGTCGCTACGGTGTCTTTTTCTGAATACCTATCAAATAGAATTCAAAGCCCCTATTTTGCTTGAGAATGTAGAGCAAATATTTGTTTTTCGCGAGTTGCCCCAACCAGCTGAGAATCCCCTCAACGAGACATTAGCTGGTGACTGGTGGCAGGTTTGCATTGAGGATAATAAAAACGTAAACATCGTATTTCTAATTGTTCATGTTTTGCTTGCAATTGTTGCATAATTTCTGTCCGTAACAAGCAAGGTACATAATGTTTTTTGGGTTCTTTTATGACAAGTTATGACAAGATCCGCAATAGCAACTAAGCGTACTGGACTCTTGTTCATTTGAAATTGGATAAAGTTACATTGTGATGTAACTAACAATTCTTTTGGTCTGTCTAGTTTTTCATTACTTGTTGCAAGCAGCATACTGTAACGCAACAACAAGCACTTGCGCAGATTTTTGGTGAACCCGTTACTTCAGTTACGGTTCACGCTTTCTCTGTGATTTTAGACTTCCTTTCGTTAAGCTTTACTGCTGTTGCGTTTTGTCTGGAACACGTTACCTCTTTTAGTGTGGTTGTTGACGTGTAAAATTTGGCATTTCGCTTGCTCAGTGACATTGACTTGGTATAATACTTGTACTAACTAACTTTCACTATGGCTCACTGTCACCTAAAAAAAGTGTATCGGTAAGTCCGAGTTTTTTCAAACCATACGTTTTTTAGCCAAAAAATGATCATGTACAGTGCACAGTAAGAAGTTCATAAGCCTGTTAATTTACTATAGCTGATGTCAAGCAACATTCCCAATATATTAAACTTACTGATTTAATCAGTAGTGTTACGGTTCGTGATTTCAAGAATTAACATAACAGGGCTATTGTCCAATTGCCGATGCAATCTCTTGAACAGGGCTTCTCAAACTTTTTTGTTCTGCGACCCATTTTCAAAAAGTTTTTTTCTAGGCAATCCCTTGATGGATAGTCGAGGTGTCAATGATGCATGCAGACGTCCCATTAGTTATCAAAAACATTTATATCTGGTTTGTCAAGCCGATTTGTTTCGCGACCCCAAACCCCAAATGGGGTCGCGACCCATAGTTTGAGAAGCCCTGCTCTAGAACAATGATTTTCAACTAGCCGTGCGAGAATCGTCCGTCTTAATGACAGGAAAAGCATCTGTTCATTATTTCTTGTGCAATGGATTATGGAAAAAACGCTAGGGAGTGCGAGGTCTGGGGATGCAGGAATAAAAATGGTCGGGAACCCCTGCTCTAGAATATGTTTAAAATTGACATATGGTTCGAAAATCTTCGTTGTTTTGATGCTAGAATTACCGTAGTTTATATTCGCGCTTATAGCATTGCGGAGGAGTGACTTGCGCATAAGCACACCTTTCTTTGGTTTATCACGAAAGTGGCCGCATAAAACCTTTTCATTAATTACTTGTTTTAAGTGCAGTTTTTTTCGAAAAATGTCTTGATGCGTTTGCGCTCTACAAATTACTTGTAGTGCGGTATGTTGTCTAATTTATCGTTTTTGAAAAAAAAAGAAAAAAAACATTTTTTCATGCATTATGCACTGTACAGGTGTAAATTCAGAAACTCTGTTACAGCTAAGCTGTGCATAGGCCTAAGGCGCTCTGTAAAGATTCTGTTGCCATCGTTACGAAGGCAAACTCACGCATTCTACATATCGGATTCTGAGTAACTACAAACTCTGGGCGTATGAAATTGAACATAGTTAGTAGAACAACAACAAGGTTTACTCATAAAAGTTAGGTGAAGAAATTCAAACATCTGTAGATTTTGTAAAATAGTTGCGCAATTTTGCAAGATTTGTTCAAAAAATCAAATTAAGGAATTCAAACGCATAAGGATTTTGCAGATAAAATTTCACAAGATAGTGGATGGTTTCACAGGATTCTGACGGTCGTTCGTATCCTTGACTCTACACGAACAACCTTCCTCGAACTTCATGTGCCATTTTCTAATCTGTACTGCAGCGGCAGTTGGTACTTTTTTTGGAATTCTTACAAATGCACGCTGTGCAGTTGTGTTCGACTGTGCTCAAGCATACTCTCGTGCACAAAATGCTTTTTCTATTACAGTGAATGCCATTTCTTTACTTGAAAAGACAAAAACATTGATCATAAAATTACGAGTTATTTCTACTAGAGCTCGGCCGATGTATGGACATGCCGATCTACGATGGCGAAGTTGCCGATGTATCAAATCCAGTGTTTTTCAAGGACCGAAACGGTCTCTCAAAATGCAGTAGAACCTCACTGCATAACTACTAAGAAAATATGCTAATACATCGCTTTATGACTATCTTGGTATTCATACGAAATAGTTGCGGTTTCTCAAAATGTCTTAACGGTCACCATGTTCAAACCGTAAAGAAACCGTGATTGTATCGGCAAAATTCCGCCTATACATACCGGCAATATTTGCTCATAAAAGCCGGTACGCTATTGTTCTGCATGGAGTGTTCGGACACCCAAGTCGCTACATCATCTCTGATTGCTCAACGCACATTCTCTGTCCTGTTCCTTACGGCGCGCATCCCTCCAACTACCTTTGGTAGTGAACACACCCCTTTGCAAACGTCCCAATAAACCGCTCTTTGACATAACATTAGCTCGCAGGTTTTTACACGGTAAGCAGATGACTGCCTGCGAATAAATCAGGGTACGTGCTGTGGTGATTGACTGTTTTAGCGACCCAGACTTGCGCAGAATTCGATGTTATGCGACTGCGGTTCTTCGTCGCAGTGAAGTGATGTCTTTCAACTGAGGTTTGAGTGATGCAAAAATATCGGCATCGGTTATCGACAATGAAAAACATCGGTATCAGCTCCAAAAACGCCTCTTATCGGTCGAACTCTAGTTTCTTCCCATGCTGTTAAACTTCGAGATCAACTGAAAAAATTGGTCAAACTAATAGATTGCATAACGATAAATTTTTGTGTAGGCGTGCACTGTGTTTGGCTGACGGCAAATACTTTGGTGTGGCAAGTACTATTTGCGTTTGTAGAAGTTACTCATGTTGTTGTCGTTAGTGATTACAGCATGTTCACTATTTTAATTTGCACTTGTAACATGCATTTGCTACGGCTTTTCTTGATTTTTGCCCGTTGTATAATTGGAAGGATGCTAGAACTGATGCCATGCCATTCAAGATTAAGCTTCCTGCGATTCCTCCGCGGTCTTGATAACTAACCAATGTTGCATTTAGGTTGTTCCAATCGAAGGACAAGCAGTTGTTAACGAAGAGAAACAGAAGTCTTTTGCTGAGATTCTTCCTGAAATTGTAAGTTCCAGTGAACTTTCACAACTTTCTTTCCAACAATACCACTGCACAGACTGTTTCATCAAGCTCTTCAGGTATACGAAGTTTAGAAAAAATTCCTACATATTTTTGTTACGAACGTCGGAACTATGGCCGTTTCTGCCACAAGTTAGCAGGTTTGGGTGGTTTGTTTGCCGTATCGCAACGCATAAGTATAATTATCCCATACATGGAGACCGGAAACGTGTGGATCAGCCTTTTATGAAATCCTGATGGGAGAAGTTCTCTAACTTTAAGAGTCCGATCCTGAACTACAGAAAAATTACATTAGGTAAACTACCACTAATTTTGCTTTTATATCGCTTTTTCCCGTACAAAACGCATATTTGGTATCTGCCCTCTTTCAAAGCAGGCTTTATCTCCTCGCTTTCCGACCCACTGATCATTATGGCTTATCAAAAGTTTATCTCCTAGCCTAATAATCTAGTCAAAGTTCATTTTGCAAAGAGTTCTAAATCTACTGAATGGTAAGTCTACTTCCATGTAGCAAGAAAGCTTTGCTCATATCTGGAATTGGAGCTCAATTTAATATGTGCATTGTGGGGAAATATTATGCAAACATGAATACATCCGATTTTAGTCGTTGGTAATTTCTAATTTGATACCTAGCACTGGTGGAATCTGGTTGTGATCTTGTTTCGGTTCTTCATAATATGGGATTCGGTCCTGATCCGGGAAATTCGCCAGAACCGGCGGATCTTGATCCTGATGCTGATCCTGTGCACACTACTGATGGAGATCGATGCTTGACTATTGCTTTAAATGCTACTCATTTAAATCAAAAAAATCATCAACTGCTTTACTGAAATGAAGTTTTCAAATATTTTTGCATGCTGAAAGTTGTTCTATGGATCGTAGGTCCGAAAAATGTACATGAGCAATTATCCATAAATTCTCAAGGATATATGTTACATGAGGTTTTGCAAGTTCAATGTTAATTTACGTTCACATCTCATTTTTGTGGGGTCCTGATTCTAAATAGTATCGGGATATTTTTTTTTAAGTGATCGTTTGTTTGCTAAAGTTATCCAAATGCTTTTCGAGCTCGAGTTGTAACTGATTGGGGTTTTGTTGCGAAGAGTCCATTTGATTTGTGGAGTATATCCTTTGCGGCTGTTAACTGCGTGGGACGAATATGCCGACGAAAAGACCACTGAAAATGACAGACCTGATATGTTCGACGATGACCAGCTTTATGTTGTTTTTGTGTTTGACGACGGTGGAACCGACTTGGAGAACTTCAGCTTTCGTAACGCAACCCAGGTATTAACAAAAACCTTATCAGAAGATTGTCATGTCGCCTGGGATAAACTACCGTGTGTATCGATAAGTCGTTTGGTTCAAAACGACTTCTGTTTTCCTATGACTTCCACCAACTGTTGGTGATTCGCTTTGGTTAAATTTTTTGAATCTTATAGCAAAAAGATTATCTGTGGGACTAATTTATTTGCGTATGTGCGCTTTGAAGCTTAACGCTGACTCTGGAAAACGCTCAGACCCATAACCAGAGGAGGGCAAATCCCCCCTAGAAAATATTTCGCCCACTGGAATAGCGTGTTGGACATAGTTCAAAAAATTTCGACCCCTCTCAGAAAACCCTTCGCCTCTCCTGGTGTCGCAAGCTGGTTACGGTCCTGTAAACGCTGTAACTAGTTAGTAAGGCTAGTTCTATCAGGATGCGCTTTAATTAAGGTGCTGCGTGCTGCAGTGTCGTTTCTCAGCGGGCGAATGCACTTTTTTCAGGCGATCACAGTCTTAAAGCAAGTTGTGGCTGGTCTCGCCGTCGCCGAAGCAGCGCTGATGTTTGAGCACCGCGACCTGCACTGGGGCAACATTCTCGTTCAAGAATGCGATTCCGACGAGCACGTGCAGTGTTTCATCAACGGCACCCGCCACGACATTGCTACTAACGGAATCAAAGTGCGCATCATCGATTTCACCTTGTCGAGGATGACGAAAGGTAACGCTACAATGGCCAAAATTTTATTTTGTTGCGTTGTTTTTTTGCGAACCAACTGTTGCGTGTTGTTTGGGTGTCCACAACTTTTGAGAGACCGAAACTTTAAAACATAATCGTCGGGGCTTGAGATTAACACCTGGCGTATTCCCGACCTTGGATTGCTAAATCGCATGATCAATCTGTTTTAGAGAACCTCCCACGGGCTTCCCTCTACGTTGAATATCACTGGTTATTAAAATTTTCTACTGCTAACTGGCCATAGGTAAATCCTACTACTCTATTTGCTTTGAACAATCCTTGAGACTGGTCTCTTTTGATGGAAAAAATATTTGCTGTGGTGCGGAAGTTATCGAAACGCTAAATTTGCCTCGTACAAAGTCTTGAAATTTGTTTAGAAGTTGCAAATACTTCACCTTTTGCGAGGCAATCCAAAAACACAAGTGAGGTGGACATTAGGCCGTACCAAGTTTGGGCGAATGTCTCAGATCTCCACGTAAGTTGGTCAAAAGTTGCAGTTGGCCTCACTATTCACAAAAATGACAAAAAAATTGAATCAATTGTTGTTTGACGCCTCCTCTATGAGCGTTTCCATAGAAACAACTCAAAATATAGAAAATGCAATGTCTCAAGAACCGAATGAGCTAGAACAAAATTTTTTAAAAAAAGAACCAGAACTAACATGTTCCTATATGCATTTAATACATTTTACTTGCTTATTTTATATGTTTTTTGAGATATTTAAGATTTTTTGATGATTTTAGGCTAAGTTTTTGATTTTTGATGCATACTGGTACTTGTATGAAACTTTAAGTAGAGAATTTAGAAAAAAAATCTTGTTGAACATTGTAATCCACAGTGCAATGATCAGCCAGAAGCTTAATGAGTGCATTTTGAAGCACACTGTCATAAAGTTTCTTTGCTATAAATCAACAAAAGATATCCTTTAGAAAATGTTTGCATTAAGCAACGTTACACATACGGTAGGTATACTATCACTGAAGCTGACTAATTTATCACTCACATTAACAAGCAAAAATTTTTTTAGTGACTTCGTTCTCTTGAGTGAAAAGTGAACAGTGGCTAAGGCACTCTTGCATCACCCCAAACAAAGTAATAAAATTGTTCTGCAACAGATGCCTCTTATGACTGACAATGTTGATCTTGTTGGAAAAGATTCCTGGACGCTACTGCAGCTCCTGAATGCAGACCATGGCTTTTTAAAAGCAGGCCTAATGTCTTGGCAACAAAATAGTGGTTGTATTACTGCTCACAACTTTGTGAAGAACCTAAATGTTGCCAGTGATGCTTCAGAACATGCCCTTCCTTAATCTGCTAACAGCGTTTAACACAGAAGTTACACGGAGTAGAAAGAAGCAGGAATATTTAAGGAGGATTGTCAGTATGCTACAGCAAACACTATATGAAACTGCGACAGCTTGTTAAAGAGCGACAAGGCAAAATCTTCATAGTGTTGAGAAGCACTTGGATTTTTTTTATGAAACTAGAGCTAAAAAGATATGAGAGAAACCTGACAACTACTTTTATTAAATGTATACCTGACAAATTTCTGAAAATGTTCTGCTGCTATTTTTTGTTTTTCCTAAGGTTAAGCCCTTGTTTTTTCATGTACTATCCCACTGTGCTGATTAGTCTATAATGCTTTTGTTTACATATTTATTCAGATCAATTAACACCTGGCAATTTTATCTCATTTTGTATGATTTTGTTTGTTATGTGAGTGATAAAGTAGTCAGCTTCAGTGATAGTATACCTACCGTATGTGCAACGTTGCTTAATGCAAACATTTTCTAAAGGATATCTTTTGTTGATTTATGGCAAAGAAACTTTATGACAGTGTGCTTCAAAATGCACTCATTAAGCTTCTGGCTGATCATCAAAAAACATAGCAAAATAAGCAAGTAAAATGTATTGAATGCATATAGGACCATGTTAGTGCTGGTTCATTTTTTTTTAATTTTGTTCTAGCTCATTCGATTCTTGAGATATTGCATTTTTCTATATTTTGGGTTGTTTCCATGGAAACGCTCATAGAGGAGGCGTCAAACAACAATTTATTCAACTTTTTTGTCATTTTTGTGAATGATGAGGCCAACGGCAACTTTTGACCAACTTACGTAGAGATCTGAGACAATCACCCAAAATTGGTACGGCCTAGACAGGCATGCGTGAAAAACAACGGACCCTTTGAATTAAAAAAATGCACTGTGATGTTATTTTTGTCATTGCGTTTTTTTCCTGATAGATTTTGCTGCTGAAATAAGCAAAGGTTAGTTATTTTTGTGAAAGATATTTTATCGATCAATAAGATAATAACATAGTCTATAGAACCAGACACCGACAAATCAAAGAACTGGGCTGCACCAAGGCTAAGTGAATATGTGAAGCGTTTAAGAGGAGTATCGCTTTACCTCATGTGTCGCTTGGTTTCGGGCTGAATATAACAAACATACGGTTTTGTATTAAATTTGTTTTATGTTCGACTGCTCGCTTAATTCACGCTGCTAACAAAATCCACCAATCCAGCGATGGTTACTATTTGTCTTGGAAGCTTTCACAATGCAGGCTACCTGAGTACCACAGCAATGCGTGCAACCGCAGCAAAGCGTTTACAGTGGAATTCGGTTAAATACATCGACCTCGCGACAACCATTTTTGGATTTATTAAGCGATGTGTAACAACTGGTTTTCCTAAAACTGCAGCTGAACAAGCCCTATGAAATAAACATGTAATCAGTGTACTGTATTCATTCAAAATGAAGTCAATGTATTTCACTGTATTTACTCAACACAGAAAAATCTGCCCAACGAGCTTCGTTTAAGTTGAAAATGTCTTTCGGATATAGACATCTGTGTCGTTCATGATTAGGCCATTATTTCTAAACCGAAAAGAACAATTAGTCTGCATAAAAAAACGGAAGTGGATGTATTAAACAGTGGCTGGATGTAACAGCCGCAGTTTTCATTACTACAGAGAATGAATAGGAAAATTTCCTCCCAAGCAATCTGGATGTAATAATTTGAAATATTCCTGGAGAATAAAGCCAGCTTGAGTTTCAAGGATCTCACATTTGTGTGCACATCCTGCACAGTGTGATCTTTCCTTACAGCCTATGTTTAGCTCATTCATGTGTGAAGGAAGTCCACACCAAACGCAGAGTCATATAGCCAGTTGTCGCTCACTTTATCGGACTTCCCATTAACACCAAAAACGCAGTAATTTCCCCTTGAGTGGCAAAACAAACCCTTGTAATCTGCATCGATTTCCTCTAGGAATGTAATGAGCTGCTGATGCTGAAGCCCCTTTGCTGATATAAAGTTAATGGGTTTCACCACTGGATTCGCGATATAGTTGAGCTGCCTTACAAACTTGTGCAGAGAATCGTGATGAATGATGCAGCACTTAAAGGTAAAGACCATGCTGATCAGGATTTTCCTCCTCACTTTATTCTGGGTACTTCTCACCAGCCCGACACGCCTTTTCCACTTTAATTTGGAATCCCGTCCTTTGCGACATTAACAAGTTTGCTCCAAGCTTGCTTAATTTTGTCCGTGACAATCTGGCCACCTACGTCGTCTCCTCCCCGTCTTTACTTAAAGGGACTCAATAGTCAAAAACTCCTCCTTGTCTCGAAATTATGACTAATCTGCCATTATAAAAATTAGGAACTGAGGGGTAACTTTCAATCGTTATACTAGCGAAATAAGCTTTAAAGGACGCAACGTTTTTTGCAATTCGCTGATATTCGCGAATCCGTTCCGCGTGATAAAATGAATGTTCAAACTTGTGCTTGCTTTCGCAATGTAGAAACCTGTCTCTAGCATGCATTCGTTTAAAATGGAGGCTTGCTAGCCTATGCCAGAAAAAAACACCCTTGACTCTTGAATCGCAGTTGGTTGTTGATAAAAATTTTGCGGATCCTGTCAAAGAGGCGCCAACATGTAAGCAGTATCCTTCCGTATTACATTGACTGCTTTCCAGAGCAGTCAGCATCGTTCATGCCAAAGTGATGGTTGATATCCTTCTTTTGGAAAACTGCAACTCTTTCCGTGGCGTTTCGGTAATGCAGCCATTGGATCGGACGTCAGTGAAAACATACTTTGCTGTCAGCTCCTCATACGATCGTTATATATCTCGATCGACAACAACAGTTGTCAGCACTGCATGTATCGAGCGGCTGATTTTATGCATCCTTATTTTACGTGGAAAGTATCGGCTCGCAGTAGTTCTTAACCTTATCTTTGCCACGCCTCCCTTAAGTACTTGTCCTTTGTTCCAAGCCCCCCTGGCTTTAAATAAGTTGTGAAAGCAAATGTATTGTGTAGTAAATTTATTGTTCAGATTTTCAATGTTGCACAGCGCCAAAGGGCTCGCGCCCCCTGGAAATTTCTTGACCCTCCCCGGTTAAGCATCACTGGGCTTTGCTCGTACTGTTCAAGAGTCTTTTTTATAATGGAGGGCTTTATTACAGGCGGCGTGACTCTTTTTCAAGACCTTGCATCCGACGAAACATTGTTTTCCGGCGATGCGGAAGTAGATTACCAGTTTGAGGTTTATCGCAAGATGCGCGAAGAGACCGAAAACGATTGGTCGCGATTTACGCCGAAGACTAACGTTTTCTGGATCCATTACTTGCTTGACAAAATGTTGCACCATGTAAGTTCTCTGTTGATTTATTAAATTCTAGTGGTAAATTGAAATTTGAACTGCACTTTTGCAGGAACTTCGGTAAGTTACTAACTCTTACGTTAGTTTTTCGTTTTCCAGTTAAATAACTATAAACCAGTGTTTTGGGATTTGCTGCATCATCTTTGAAGTGTGATGCAGGGTTCCTTGAATCCGTGTTTTTTAAAGCCGAGGTCGGAAAGGTTTTATTATTGAAAACCTGAGTTTTAAGCCATCAAATTCGGGTTAAATGAACGCAGTCAAATTTATTGACCTAAAGTTGGTGCACTTCATATTTGTTGTATAAAGCCATCAGAGCAAGAATGTACCGAATGAGTGCCGGGTGTTAGTGTTATAAAATCTTTTCAAACTTGAATCAGACCAAATCTATTTCTATTTGTTTACACATTCGTAAGTTTAACCTTACTAGTCTGTCTTACGCACACGTACATAAATACCGTAACATGTTGAGAAAGTTGAAAATTATCACCTTGCGGTTAAAACACAACCTGGAGCTGCTTTTTTGTTTCTTGGCTGATACTTCACAGATATAATGCATGATAATTGCGTTAACATAAAACGGTTAGTTGCAAGCACGGCTGGAACCCAAACTTCCGGCTCCAGCCATCCAAAATTACTTGGTCTCCGGCTCCACAGCCCTGGCTGCAAGCATGTAGTGTTTTAGTTCTACGCGCATTTCATACTTTTTTATTGATTAATGGAGGCTTCCAAGTTGTCTGTTTCTAATACTACTCAGTGACATACAAAGTGTGCATATGTCACCGTCAATAAGAGACAAAATGTGTGCGCTGTGAAGAAAAAATATCTTTGATCTCAGCAATGTTTTGTAATTACATACTCACCACATTCTGAAAAGCCTGTCATTGCAAAAATCAATTGAATTGGTTAAAAGTATTGAGTGAATAATTAAGTCAATTCGGTGATAATGTCCGAAAATATAGACCAGCGAATACTGTTACGGCGAGTTTTAATACTATTATAGTATTATACAACTGACCGCATTGTCTCCGCGAAAAAATAAACCTCAACTGCAGCTACGAAACAAGGTGTTGCAATGCATCGGTTTCAACCTGAATTTTATTCTTTCCGCCAATTTCGGTTCTGGCTAGAAATAAATCTTGCTCCTGGTATATCCCTGGAAAATTTAACACTTAATTTCCAAGTCACTGCAACATTTACATACTCACTGTAGTCCGAAATTTTCGCCCCAAAGAACAGTTACAGAAATCCGTGGAAAGTTCCTGATGTGCAAGTGTGTTTGGCAAATTACATTCGTCTATGTGCGTAGCATTGTACAAATATCGTCCTTTTATTCAGGAAGTTTTTTTTCCAGGATGTGATCGCGTAAATTTCAAAACATAAACCAAACTTGATTTATTTGCGGTCAAAACCAACAGCACCACACACTACCTCCACAAACTTCCAACGATTTAAGCACTACGTCGTGGCACACGTCTCCACACAGCATGTATTCCATTTTGAAACACTAACTGAATCCTCTTACTGTGCGTTCAAGATTATTTTATTGCAGTAAACTCATTTTCTTGTTACTAAAGATGAATATATAAAACATGCGTACTTAGCAGATAATATTGTGGTTTTTGCTACATTTGTCGATATGGTTGAAAAGTCTGAAACATTGACCTGCAACCATTGTGACGAAAATTGAACATTTACCACCATCTTAGAAACTTGTAAAACTACGTAATTCGAGGCGTTTTTTTGATGTTTTCGAGTTTTTACAAAACACCGGAGTATCGCCTACTTTGAAGACCCGCCACAGCACTGGTTGCAAATATACAAGGAATCCTATGATTAACAAGGTCCGAAATTGAGGCTATGGAAGCTTTTATTGGTGATTTGTTAACTTCAGTGGAAAAATCTCGTCAAATCTCACTTACTAGAAATTAATGAAACTTTGATGGAATGCTTTTGACAAGTTATGTGCTGCAGAACATTGGAACCATTCGCTCCAAAGCTAGATTATAGAATTGGCAAAATTAGTACTTCACCTGTGAGAAATGAATCGGAAATTCATTTCAAACCTAAACCCACAGTTCATATGGAAATATGTATTCTCACTGTCCTTAATTTGTTTCAAGTCGTTTCTGCATTCACTAAAACAGACTTTTAGTAGCATGCTTCGTTTCAACGATAAAGTTTCAACCAGGCAAAACTGAGGAAAAAGAAAGCATATTTGGGAGTATGTGCAACACTAATATTTTTTTCTCGAAGAGAGTTTCTTGAAGAAGATGGATTCCACAGTTATTGTAGACTACCTTCGTGCACATTTCGCAGCGGTGCTTCTGCTTTTATTGCATGCCGATAGTAATTGAATCACTGCTTTGAATATCCTATTAAGTTTGCTACTTTCTTCAAACTCTCCATTTTTGCTCGGCACAGCGAAAGAAGATTGCAACTAGAGCATCGTCAAAAACGTTGTTTTATTAGAGCATTCGTCCCTTTAAATGGTGGGTTACCGCGCGTGGTTCTTTATAGTTTATTCCTTTCTTGTAGTATAGTTCAGGGGCGTGCAACCATGCAGCACTGCCAGACCGAATTACATCACCAGATTTGTCCACAGGCTACAGCTGCATGTGTAAAGCTCTGCGGGGTAGACAACTCGCTGGCCAACCACAGAGATTGGCAATACCCTTTTAAAATCTGGACCTTTCTGCAGGCCACAAAACTTCACCTCCCGGGCCACGGGTTGCACACTCCTGCATAGTTTGTTGTGAAGTGGTTCAATACAATTGACGGTGTAGAACGCAACCATATGTTTAACTGATGGTTTTGTCACAGGTTAAATACAAAAACAAGCGGAGCAAGATTCACCAGCGATCTATGAAGACTTTAAAACAACTTTTTAACTGTGTCTTCGACTTCAACTCTTGCCAAGACGTGTTTGAACATAGTAATTTATTTAAAACTTGACCAATGTTTTTTCGCTGCCTGCAAGCGTTTGTGGACAAATCGCCTATAAGTGGTGACGGTTGGGTTGCTCCGTGCGGAGCAAATTTTTGGTTTCTTCAAACACCTTTTAGGTAGATGTAATTATCAAAGCGGGCTTATTAACTTTTTATTGTTTCCTTGGCAGTGAGTCAGGAAACGTAATTTTTTTGCGAAATCACGTAATGAGCTCAGTGCCGTGTGAATAGTTCTGCGTGTTTACTATTTATAACTTCCCCTGGTTTTACTTGTTTTAAAAGATTCGCAAGACTCGTTTAGAAAAAACTTAACAGTTTTTTTAGTTTAAGTATCACGTAGTATAAATTTTAATCAAGAGGACACGTGAATGCCAAAGCAAGATTAACTCGGATGACTATCCACCTTTAAACTAAACATCATTCCAGAATGAAGCAGCGGCATCGGCCGGATGTCGTTCTGCTTTGTGCGAAGAGTTAAGATTTGCTCGGTTGCGAAGTCGCAGCACAGGGGTGGGCAAACAATTTCTAAGGATGACCACATTGAATAAAAACTTAATTGCTGCCGGGGGGCCGCATATATTACATCGCCAATCGCTTTAAAAACTTTAACAAAAACGTTTTACATTAGTTATAACAAAATGAAGGTCTGATCAACAAAATCAATTTAACACAGACTCGAAATATGTACTATCCATGCACGTGTGGCCGCACAAAATGTCCTCGCGGGCTGTAGTTTGCCCACCCCTGTATTAGCAGATCGGACTTGTGAAATTAAGTTCCGCACAGGCAGTGCCGCTGAACGTTTGGAGCGCTGGCGAACCAACTGTGCGGGGTTAGAAAAAATATTACAAGGATCGAAGTTGATCCGTTCGGTCTACTGCATAATTTCTTTGCCTTTTTTGCCTATGCCTTTCCTCATTCCAATTATATGTGATACGTTGATAGCAAAGCTTGCACTTGTTCGTTGTGTTTCGCCACTTGACTTGCATTATTTTAGTGTCGCGTCGGAATGATTTGCCAAGAATTTTTCCTGGGGGAGGCAAAAATGTTGAAATTTGATTTTACGCACGCGAAATGAAGAAATTTTTTTTGCTAAAAATTTAATAGGAAAACGTCTGATTTCAAAATCTAGGTAGTGGCCAAGCCCCATTCCCGACGCCCATGTTCAGCGTACAGAATAGCTTAAATTTTATTTCGGATTTAGCGTTGGCAAGTGACCACTGCTTCTTCAGTATGCCGCCAGTAATGCAGAAATTAATTGGTTCTGGTGCACATTTCTATAGGAAATAAAAGAATATTTGAAAAACACTTGAAACAAACATGCCTTCCCAGGAATAATCGGTGAACTTCAAAAGCAGCCAACCTGACAATAATAACGTAATGGCATCAACTTTTGTTGCATGCAAAGTTCATCATCCACACCAGTGGTTACTTTATATTATTCTTCTGTGTCATGCATTGCATGTTGGTCTGCGTTGCCGTTGCGAAGTAAGCTGTAAGAACCTGACCTAGGACCAATTCCACTGCAGGGCAGTGTCGCATCAACTGTGGAAATCCCTGCCGCCATGTCATCTTGCGAAAGTTTGACGCTGGATCGTCACCAGACACTGTTACTTACTGATTCACCTCAGTGCGCAATGCAAGCAGGGACTGCACTGATTTTATCCTTAGCGAATTTCTTAACAGCATGATAGCGGATTCTGAATGCGTTTTTGAAAGAACGACCGTATCTGTTCGAAGCGTTTAAACGCTGCTGGGCGAATTTGTACTGTCCTTTCAAATCAGGCGCCGGCCGTAACCTGGCGCATTGCCCAGCAGCACTTGGCATGCACTCACCACGATCAGACTCGTGGCTAAACCGTTTCAACTGTGCATCACCCCGAACTTGCATTTTGTTGATTGCCATGTGTCGAAATGGGTGCTTTTATCGGACGGATTTCCCGACAAACTCAACTGTGTGGGTTTTCCTCCTTTTTAGCAATATTTGTACAACAGGCAAAATGGACTTTGGATATTTATTCCTGAATCTAACTTTTCATTGTAGTCAACAAGAATGTCTTTAAACTTTGAACCCCGTTCATTCTTTAGAAATGCTCTAATGTCTTGTACATCATGCTTTGAAATGCAAGAGACAGCCGATGTGTTTCTTAATGAACATTTAGCTTTGTGTTTCTTACTTTGGTAACGCTTTCGCGTTACCACTATATGAGTTTCGTTCAGTTGATCATGGTTAAAATATTTCAAGTTTTTCCGTGCTTTTACATGGCATTAATAAAAAGAACAACTGATTTCTTAGCTGAATTGTGGTATGTTACAGAATCAGAAGTAGATACAGAAGTGGAACGAAATCTATCGTGTCGCAAAATGCTACATGATGCGTAGGCGTAGCCAGGGGGGCATGCCCCCCAAAATTTTGAAGATATCTGGTTATTTTGAGCTTTTAGAGGCGGTATCCCAAATAAAATACTGTTGTTTGCCTAAAATCAAGCATTTTGGCCCCCCTCCCAAAAAATTTGGGCTGGCTACGCCACTGACATGATGTCATATACTAGATTATCAGCGTGATCGCTCGACCCCATGGAAAAATGTATTGGGCATAGTTCAAAAATCTGGACCCATCTCAGAAAACTCTGGTACCCCAAGTTGGTTACGGGCCTGGTGCTCGTAAAAGAACGGCAGATTTGATTGCTGATACGTTCACTGTGCAGTGCGTTTATCACACTGTTTACGAAACATGTTGATAGCGGAAATGTACAATTGTATGTTGAATAACGAGTTTCAGTTCGGGTTGCGATAGTACAAATAAGATTGTTCGCAGGGTGCCCAAGTGGGTTCAATTTGCAGGATGCAGCTTAGACCTAGCGATACAGTACTTTCACCTGATATTTTGAGATTGTTTTAATGGTTTCCTTATTGAATTACAGTAGGTTGAAAATATGGCTTTATGGCCTAACATGGAATATATGATTTTTTAAACTTTTGTTATACTGTAGACTTTGTAGAGGTGCGATTTTTGTTTCAAAATTCGTTTTATAGCTTCACGAAGCACAGAAAAAATATGACTTTAAATGGCCGTGGTGATGACACAACGGTAGTAAAAATGAGTGGCGGATTAACGGGGTGGGGGCTGACTGGGTGACAGCTAGGCAGGGTTGGATTTAGCTGATGCGAGGCCCAAGGCTAATCCACTTGAGAGGCCCCCTCCATGGGCGGCCGCAGAAACTTTTCCAGGTGGGAGGTAACATCGAAATTTTGCTTATCCTTTTCAGGTTGCTGACGATGCAATGCAAATGGACGTTCACAAAACGCTTCACCCATTCTAACCCATTAGTCTGTGCTGGTTGAACCTCAAACCTAAATCTTTTGTCTGAAATGTTTTCTACACTTCGGCTATCAGAAATGCTTCTTCCTTTGATAAACTGCCTAATATCCACTTTTCGAGCACTTTCTACAAATAAGTCATAATGTAAGAACAATCAACGGCCAGAACCACATGAGTGGTGAAAAAACAAGAAAGGTAGACACTCGCAAAACTGTTTCAAGCAGTGAGAAGTAGAACTGTGTATTGACAAGACTATCGGACAACTTACTGAAGTTAGAACACCACGTAGGCTTAAAAAACTGCGCAGACGAATTACGAAAACTCGCCACAGCAAGTGTAGCTTTGCACATAGTGCTAACTAAGAAGTCAGAACTAAGCCTTAAGACGTATTCCCACAAGTCTGCATAGACGTATTCTAACAAACCACGTATTTTTATACTGCGTGAAAAGAAACCTGCATAAGAGTCGTTTGATTGAGCAATTCACTCGGTCACGTTGATCGCAGTCTCACACCAACAATGTATTTTTCAAACTTGTGGAAGCACTGCTACAGACTAACTCATGCTTCTTTTCACACAGTATAAAACTACACGTGGCTTACCACTATCAGCAGTGTCACAGTCTCGCTGCATTGCCTACCAAGATGTTTGTGATCAACAGTCACATGCAGGACTCCCATTCAGTGATTTCAAATAAACCCGATTGCACACCAAAAACAACATATTCGTACAATAAAAAAACAGAAAGTTTGTGTTACGAACAAAAGCATACGAGTGTGCTCATTTGAATTGAAACGACAATCGAATACTGATTTAATTATGGTTCCTCGTCCAAATTTTTTTCTGCAGCACAAATATTAACAAAATATTAACATTCGAACGACCCTTCTGTTGCTCAAAACGTTTTCATAACGCTGGTAACATACAGGCGCGGACACAGGGGGAGATGCAAGGTATGCATCCCCCCACCTGACCTAAAAAGATGTTAAGGTGTTGACATGACACTTTATTTCATTGAAAATCATCGCCAAAAATATTTTTGTGCTGCACGTTACTCGCTAAAGATGCTAAAAATTAACTTATGCTAACAAATAGTCAAAAACGCTTATTCGTTTCACTAGATGAGCTGGCTGTGTTTATGAAATCTGATATAAAATAGTTAATGATTGCATGGGCGTCCGCAGGGCAGGGGGGACAAAACGGGCATTTGCCCTCCGCCTTGAAATTGGGATTAAGAACCAAATATTTCTGGAAAAACATGAAGTCGGCATCTTAACTCCGATTAATTGATTTGATTCTTGCAATGACAGTTTTATTCGCCGGTATGAAACTCATACTGCGCAAGAGTCAGGTTCACAGTTATAGTGTCATGCAGTAATGAGCTTGCAGTTCACTCATGTCCCCTCCTTTGCCTGCAGAGGCGAGTTGTGAAAGTCGCGAGCGGATTGTTCTACTGTTGGTCTTTATTGCGCAACAATAGGCCTACCAAGGGAACAAAATTGCAAAGGTTCGCTTTATATTACGGTGGCAGGCGTTTTGTTGCATGAGACTGCTGCACGCAAGCATCTTGGCAGGTAATGCAGCGAGACAGTGGCATGCTGATAGCGGTAAGCCACCTATATTTATACTTTGTGAAAAGAAGCATGAGTAAGTCTAAAGCAATGCTTCCATAAGTTTGAATAATGCATTGCTAGTGCGAGTGTGGCCAATGTGCCTGGGTGTCAAACTACACTTATGCAAGATTCTTTTCATGCAGTATAAAATTGCGTGGTTTGTTACAGTAGAATACATCCATGCAAGCTAGTGGGAATACGTCTTAATCGTTAAGGTTTAGTTCTGACATCTGAGTGAATACTGAGCGCAAAGCAAATTTTGCTGTGGCGAGTTTTCATAACTCATCTGGTCAATTTTGCAAAACCTGCGTGATGCTCTAATTGTAGTAAATTTGTCCGTAGTCGTGTCAACATACAAGTCTACTTAATTGTCCGGTTTGTGTAGCAAGGTTTTATTGATCGCTTTGGACGAGATCCCAGACTTTGCAGCTCTTGTTTCTAAGTAAGGATTTCTCAAACGGGGCCCTCATCCCCCTTTGGGGGCCACGGAGCTGTTCTCTGGAGGCCGCGTGCAGAGGCCGAGCAGGGGCTTCGAGCAGAGGCAAAGGCCCAAACTAGGTATTTCTATTGATGAGCAGGGGAGCACAAGTGTTGAGAGTCTTTTAAAGGGGGGCACGGCTCATGAAAGTTTGAGAACCACTGTTCTAAGTGATACTGACAAGTCTTGCTAGCTGATCCCGCAATTAGAGAGAGAGCAACCGGGCAATTCCCCCTGAAGCTTTCAAAAACATGTTCAGTTGTTAGTTCAGTTGAATATATCAGCTGGGTGCGGCCCTGCTTGCCAAGTAAAATCAAGTCATAATTTGTGGTTTCGTTGAAAACCATGGCAATCCAATGCTTCTTTCTTTACAGATCATGGCAATGCTTACTTGAAAAGAAATACCCTACGTTGAAAATCTGCAGATAGCATACTGTGTAAATTGTCGTAATATTAATATACCTGGGTATTGCTGTCAACGAAGCGTTTTTTTGTGATTGTTACTGTAACATGGGGCATTTTNGTTGTAGCCTAGAAAGAATAAAGTGTTTTGTGAACGTCCATTTGCNTTGCATCGTCAGCAATGTTCCCTTAGAGTCTAAGATGAGCAAATACTCAGGACCACCAGAACTGTTGCGCAGCGAAATCTCATTCTCGCGCACTTGCAACATTCCCATACAATGGAAAATGCACCGAAAACAAGGAGCTATTTGAATGTGCATTTTGTTCGTATTTTGATAAGATTGTATATTTATTACATAATTCACAAAGTTTGTAATTCATTAAAAACTCTACTTACTCAACCCTAAAATAATCATGCTCACTAAAACAATATTTGCTCAGTGTAAAATTATCTTGGAGGGATCACTGATCGTCAGCAATTTGAAAATGATAAACAAACTGTTGACCTTGCCCTCACTGGAAAAATTTCTTCGGACGTCCATGAACCATCGTGCTTTCTCGCTTTCGCTTTTTCGTGCTTTCACTCATTACGAATGTTTGTTTCCTTCCGTTCTCTTAATTTCAGTTGCAAAAGAAACAGAATCAACCAGCTCCTTGTTATTATTTCATCAAAATTACCTGCAATAACAAATGTTATACACAAATTACTATGGGTGTTGCAGACTATTTCAAACGACAATCAAATGAAAGATGATTGCTTCAGTAACGTATTTATGCGAAACTATTTCACCGAACACAACGATTTTGAGTTTTCGAGTTTTTTCCCAACTTTGTACCAGAACCGTCGACAGAAAGTTTTCAATAGGGGGGTTTTGCGTTTGTGCGGGGGGGGCTTGACATTATAAAATTAACCAGAATTCCACTCATTTATAGTGTTTCACGTTTCAATTTTGGGGAGCTTGGAGCTTTGTTTGGGGGGCTAAGCCCACCACAGCCCCCCGGTGGCGACGAGACTGCTTTGTGCCCATCCTAGATCGACGAAACTTGTCTGAAATGAAAGCTAATTGCTTCAGTAACGTGTTCATCTGAAGCAATTTTGTCGAACACAACGATTTTGTGAGTTTTCGATTTTTTTTCTAACTTTGTACCCATGCTAGATTGACAAAATATGTCTGAAATGAAAGCCAATTACTTAGTTGCTTGAGTAACGTGTTCATGCGAAGAAATTTTTTCGGACATAACGATTTTGCAAGTTTTTGAATTTGTTTTCAACTTTGTCCTATGCTGCATCGACGAAACGTGTCTGAAATGAAAGATCACTGCGTGGGAAGAGTGTAGGCCTACATTTTCCAAATGGAGGCTTCCTTCACTCTGGTTTACGTGTCACAGTGGGCATGCACTTTTTCTGATGTTTGAGTGAGTTTTGCTAGATTTTGTTATCAGCCGATACTTTGCAAATCGCTTTTTTACGAACTTTCTTCAACTTCCGTCTACCTTCCCTCTGGGTTACCTGAGCCGTCAATGCGAGCCATCACATTCTTTGCCAGTATTTTGCTGGATCCGTTTCATTTACTGCCCGCTAGACCACTGCCGGCTCACTTAACTTTGGTGTACAACTACAAACCAGAGGTGTACAGGATCCGGATTGCAGGACTCGGCTCCGGCAGGATTCAGCACATTTTGAACAAACCGGATCGGATCAGGACTACAGTTTTATTCAAGTTTCAGGATCAGGATTTTCAAATTTCATTTTTGGAATTTGACACCAACACAATCATAAAAAGAATTTTTGCAAAGATTTAAAGGATGTAATATAGTTATACATCAACTACAAATGTGTGAAAAAGGCGCTGTTACACCGGACGTGTCGTGCACTGCAGGCAGGACAGAGAGCACCAGTCCACTACCATAGCATCCCATCAGTCCACTATCAGGCTCAATACAACGTGATGTCAGATTACCTTTGTAAATTGTGAGTTGTCGAGGTTAGAGATGTGGTGTTGCTGTGTCTATTTTGCTG
>JGI24158J21664_10001225_pt1 | contig 28165 bp, 18 predicted proteins | sample Ectturendosymbi3_FD_21664 | JGI IMG/M metagenome (IMG submission 21664) | reverse complement strand
TTTAAACGATTTGAAGACTTTCTGGCGACGGTTCTGACGATATTCACAAGCCTATGTTGGGTTTGATAGGGTTAATCATAGCAAATCAATCTTCATTGAAACGGAAAATCACCATGCAGGAAAGGCATTTATGTTGGCCCCCCTACTTTTTTCTTTGGCCCCGCAGTGACCCCCCCAGTTTTTTTATTCTATAATCGCCACTGGGCGGAGGTTGAACTACATGAGTGAAAAAATGGACGTGTTTTGAGTTTCAGCGGATTAAACGTTACATGACCACATGCAACGGACTTCAGCCACTTCTAATGCTTTCGGCCTTTTCTTATTTACATCCTCAACAACACTATGGTCTTTGTATACTGTAGCAACGGTTGCCTCAGTCAATGCCTGAAATGTTGGAAATCGCATTTTGATAATTAAGATAACTCTTTTCTTGAGCGCCACAGTGACGGCCAAATTTCGGTCATTTTCACCACCAAATTCACTGAGTTTGCATTCAGGTATTTTGGAGGCATGGCCTCTTTGGAATCGTCCAGGGACGTCGCTTATCGTCTCGCGACCGATCTTTTCCGAAACAACGTCACAAAATCGGGAGTGGCCAGTGACCGGATGTGGATAGCTGAGTACAGTTCCCCAATGAGACGGTGGCATCGCCACAACGAGATATGGTTTTTGGCCAGGAATGGAGAAGGCTATTTTGGAGAAACCGGGTTCGAAGAAGAAACATTCGGGTTCGACTACTAAAGTTCGAAACAATGTTCTAGGTTGTTGTAATACGACGGCAACTTTCAACATATATTGAAGCGTTTGCTGCACGTGTTAAACGACGTGTATTGAATTTCAGCTTATCCAGAAAATAAAGCAACAAGCATTTAAAATCTTGGCATGACTGATCATTCTTGCAAGGACGTTGCCAAGGAGACAGTAAAGATCATATCAACTCTTTACTTGCCTGAAATGTGTTTTTCTTTTTCGTTTCCATTACGTTTGTATCAGAGGCGGCTCCAGGTCAACAGCGACACTCGGGCTCATTATGCGATTTATACCACCAGGCCTTGTTCATACCGATTGACTCACTGAACGCAACCGTTCGAGGCTTGCCTCACTGAAATTACCATTTGTTCTCATTCTGGCGGGCAATGACACGCCAGTTAATTCCTCAGCGTACTAGGCTGATTCACAGTAGCATGAGTTACTGACAATTTATCGTTTGTTTGATGGTATTCTCTAATGGCAACTGACCATTGCATTGGAATTCAAATCCAATGATCTATGCATATCAATTGTTTGAAAAAAAGACAATCCATTTGATATTAATTATTCTTTAAAAAACAATTGCTGAGAGCAGCTGGGGTTCTGAAGGATGAGCCCGAGTAAATCACTGCGTACTAGTTACTGAACAATTTATCGTTCGTTTGAAATTATTCTCGAATGGGAAGTTAGGAACTGTCCATTGGATTGGAATTCAAATCTAACGTTTTATGCAAATTTATTATTTCAACAAAACATTCAATCTAATATGATTTATATTTTGAAAGATACTTAATTGCACTTGGCAGCTCGGGCTTTAATGGATGAGCCCGAGAAAAGCGCGAGCGAATTAGGTCGAGAGAACGCCTATTATGACCGATACTTTTAGATTCAGGTCACCTGCAACATTAACGCGAAAAGTCAGACATGAAACGAAAATATGTGAACGGTGACAAGGCCCAATCAAAAGAGCCCGAGTTAACAACTTAAGTCAGCGAAGTGAGTGGTGGCACAAATATACAAAGCAAGGAAGATCACGTTTTACATGTAAATCTTAAAATCGAAGACTCGGGCTAAGTCGGATGAACCCGAGTCCCGGAGTCGCAACGGATTTGTATTATTAATCTAAGCCTAGCAACTTACGTTGGAGGTTTAACGCCAGAGGACAAAAAACGGAACGCATAGCTCAGCCGCAATGCTCTGTGAAGCATCGGTTCGCACCAAGTTGCCGTTCTGNAGCTGAGCAGTANAGAGTTTTGAAAGATACTGCAGAAGTGGAGAATTAAATGTATCTGAAGGAGGAGGGATAAGTGGACAGGCAAATGTTTATCAACTCTATTTCATGTCATATGTTTGCTAGAGTCTGGAACTTTTCTGAAGGACGCCTTTTAACTAGCGATAGGTTTCTAACGTTGCACTGCCAGTTTTAATACTACAAAAAGTTTGTTGTACTTGGTAGCATCATGTTTTGGACTGAAATGCAAGAGAGACGATAAGTCATCAAAAAAGTTTGAATTTTTAATTTTACCTTGATTAACAAGAGACAATGTACTTATATATGTTCATTAAATTAGTTCATGTATCGGAGCAAAATCTGGAATGCACCTTTGCTTGTGTATGTCAAATTGCCATTTGTACCCGAAGAAGTAATCAAAGAAATTGTTCAGAAATCGTTCTCTTTTCAACACACTGAGGTAGATCAGAGTTTTAAAAATTGATGAAGGTCTTTTGAATTTAAGCATTTATTCAGGTTTAAAATTGACAGTATGAAATGAAATTGGAGGTGATGTTGAAAATCCATAACTCGTGTCTTTTTCTTTTTATTTCAAAGCCGGTCATTTGACGAGGCTTGGTCGACGCGTACTGAAACAACTTAGTGGTGGTTCCGACTTTCAGGAAGTGATAAACAATCTGGGGTGTTAAACATAATGCCGGTAACGATATTTGGCCACAGGGACAAAACTCGACGGACCAAGATAAAATTAGCCTTCGTGGATTAGGAACAAAAGTGTTAAAAGCTTGGTGACAGAATGTTAGGAGGTTTGGTGATGACTGGTAATAAAATTGAACATCTTAGTAATCCACTTCTTCTTCGTCGTTTGAGCGAGTTGTTACAATCCGGTGCTTGGCCGCGCTATATCTTGGAGCAGGTGTTGAGCAGCCAATCGATTGTTTCATCCTACAAAACCGCCGGGCCGTGCAGCCCATGTGGAGGTCAAGCACATGACGCATGATTTTAAAAGAAGTTTGAAAACAACACAAAAAGGATCAACATCCCTTGTAAGAAACCCTTTATCAAAAAAGAGTTGTTGATTTTAGACGATTATAAACTCACTTTTTGAGGAAAAGATTTCTTTGTACTTAGTTTTCTAAAATTTGATTAGCATAGATTTGCAGGACATATAAAATTGTACAGGATAAACATGATTTTAATCGTATTAGTGTTGGCTTTCTTTAAGATTAAATCACCAATGCTGAATACGAACGGTAGTGATCAGAAAAGAGTCGAAAAACACAAAATAATTTTTTCCAATCAGCGGAGCTCAATTTAAAATTGGAAAGACCAAAGGAAAGCAAAACTATAAAGTGCCTTGAACAAGATTTTTATGAGGTTTAGCGTCCAATAAATATGCTTCCCAACGTTAGATTATTAATCCATTTTGCAAATTACTGTGAGGTTCAACAGAATGCAAAGCTATTGACACCAGAATCAGGTTTCATGCTGTATTATGTTTGCGAACAACACAGTTTGATCCTTTTAAAAATAAAACTCTGTAAAAACGTGCTTTCATTGTAATATTACACACCAAAGTGACATAAGATCAAGTAGAGGACAGCTCGTTTGTTCCGGTTCACGTTACAAAGAACTGCATGTTGTTTCCATCACGTCAATGCTTACGGTGCAATATATCTTTGCATAACTCACCAATGACAGAGGCAACAGGATATACATGTTGACAACGAATATCCGTTGTTAGCATGTTGCCACGTCACAAGATAGAGTTAACAAGTGACACGTTCCAAGTGACACATTCCAAGTGACACGTTCCAAGTGACACATTCCAAGTGGCACATTCCAAGTGACACATTCCATCACGCTTTGTTTACCACTTGGCTTGACTCTGGCGCCTGGCATCACGCACGTGGGGTTATATATAAAAATATAATAATGGTTTTTATTGCAGACTCGTGGTCCATATCACAGACGCAATTATACAACACAAGAGCACAAAAAATGTTAAGCCACTTTTTAGCGCGTTACGGAATCTGTGTGTGCACATGACCAACACTTAGATGAGCAAAACACTTTAACAGCACGCCAACTGTAGTGTCATTCACCCATCATAATGCAGGGATCCAGTGGTGTGAGAGAAATGAAGGCATTCTAGCATCAAACTTGGAGGTAAAGAGCTTACAGAGAAAAAGAAAAAAGTGAAAAATAAGTGAAATGGGGGTGAACATTGGCGCACAGAAGCATGCAAACTGTTCCGATCAAAGTTTAAAATGCTTTGCAACACATTTATTATGAGATCGACAGCCAGTTAATTTTCCTGAATTTTAAAGCAGAATGTGGCAATTACCAGTGCACCATTTATATTTCTTACTTTTTGTATGCTTGGTTTGTACGTATTGCACAAAAGATTCCTTTTTTAACCGCACATATAAGCAATACTGATGAGACGCAAACACCGAAACAGTGCACCAACAACTATTGCAGTTGGTCGCCATCATACAGCAGCGTTGAATATTGAGGAAAAATGAAGTTTTGCAAAAAGCATCGGAGAATTGAAGCGATCGGATAAAAAAGTTGGATGAAGATGCGGAGCATATAAAAAATCCATACAAATTGTTTCTCAGCAAGGCATCAAAAGTACTGACACAATGGCTAATCTGGCGTGGGCGAACACTCACATTTCCGGGTATGTAATGCATGATTCGGTACGCATTACTGTAATATACGCAGCGCGTAAGCGCTTCATACTAGCCTGTGTGTATTTGCTCCACAACTGGCAAGCATACATTGACATGCAATAGGCACGAAATAGAGTGTTTTTTACTGCAGTAGAGTATTGGTCGAAAGTTCCTCTGAGTTTGTTTGTTACCCCAGAGCAACAGTGCTTTTACTAAGTCGTTGCCAACTCAGATGTTCTCAGCAGTGGATACGTTTATGAAGCTCCAGGAAGGTCAACCTTTTAAAATTGCAAATTTATTGCTCATTGTAACTGGCCACAGATCGTGTGTGTTTCTTTCTATACTTGTTTTCAAGTGTCAAAATTTCGCCAGTGAGGTTTGCTCACGGTTTTACAGGATTGAAGATGCGTTTGAAAACGCGAAACTAATTTCCCTGTGAAATAAACTGTGATCGACTTACTTTTCGCCATTTGTGGCTGGCAACTATGGAAAAATAGATACGTGCAAGTTCTAATCTTCGCAGAAGTATGAAAGCAGAAACAAACTGGCAGATTCCTCAGATGATCGCTGCGAGGCTTGAGTTGGTTCTGTCGTGTTCAATCACGTGTAACCCTGGTTGAGATATCGGTGTCAGAAATACAAATTACCAACACACAATCTACCATTATTGACAAAAATTTACTGTTAATCGAACTGTGCTAATTTCTCAAGCCGCACTACTTCTTTGCTTCCTTCGAAAGACGCTCCAATTTCAGAGTACTGCAACTCAACCAACCGGGCTGAGAGACAACTTTTTTGTAAAACGTTGACAGGATCACTAAATGCACAAAGGGAAGCCAGCAACCTAATAAACGCAACAATCGCACAGGTAGTAGAAGACATAGAAATACTGTACGAGATTTTCGGGTGGCGACCGATCCGCAGCAGTGTGAGCTTAAAAAACCTGACGAATCAAGGACAGCATCATTTAATAACCAAGGCAGAAAAATGCCTTCAGGGCTCCTTTCAATTTTTCGCACAATTCCTCTGTCGGCCAGCCCACTCAGTTGTGAAATGAAAATTGAAACAATAATGACGCGCGCGATTGACCTTTTCAGGACAAAATAAAAAACATGTCCGTCTGTACCGTATCAGTGGCGTGAAAACACTATCAAAATAGTCTACGATCCTCACAAGTGCAATGGTATGTGATAAAGAGTCACTGTTTGCTGGAACGGACGTCTTCAAGTTCAGTATGCTTCTCCCACTCCTTCAACATTCGCAACGTCATCAACATGACCCGGGCAAAGAGAAAGTACATTGTCCACAGGGCCGAATTTACCAATAGGCTATGTAGGCTTAAGCCTCGGGCCTCAAGATCCAAGGGGGGCCTCCAACGAAATGTGGTACGCATAGAGTCAATTGCCGATATATGATCAGTTCGATAAATATTCGTCAACATTGTATGTCTTAACTATTCATGAGATTCAGTTTCATTCAACTAATCAGATTTTGAGGTGATAACGCCAGGGTCTTCCAACAAGTTTCCATGAATCTCAATATGACGGTTGGCCAAGCTGCATGCCGACAATAGCGTCATACTCAAGCAAGGTGGCTGCGCCCCGTGTTTGCTGAATCGTAACGATTGTCACCTGTGAATAAGGTGAAAGAGTTTTGGTGAAAGCTTAAGGTTGTAATGCAGATAAGAGCTATGTGTAGGCCTAGCAGCAGTATCCTACAATAAAAACATACTTGCTGCTTCTGAGAATTACAGTAGCTTTGTTGGGGTTTCTATTACGGAAAGCTCGTTTGGTGTTTAAATGTGATTTTTCCATTTTGATTTTCTTTAACAAAAATCATTCAGAAATCAGATTTCTATAGTGTGTAGGCTAACTTGAGCAAGTTTGTACTGCTAACCTGCTAAGCAAATCAGAAGATATTGATGGGGTTGATTGAATAGCAAACAAATATCACTTTCCCAACTGGTAACCACATAACTCTTTACCAAAGAGACAGAGAATAGGGAAACAACAAGAAAATGACAAAAGCGCTGTTGGGTCTGATGCCCTAGATCAGCCATTCGTAGTATATTCAACAGCGCGGACCCTTATTTCTTAGCTTGATGGTCGCTAACTGCTCAGAAGAAAAGTCTTTTCAAGATTCAAAAGAATGAAAAATTAATTAAGAAATAAAAAACGACAATCCTTGAATCTAGCAAAGCTGAAAATAGCACAGTCAACAATTAAGAAGTTTTTTCCATGCCTTAATTCTTCGCAACAAAATCATCTATGAATTCATTACAATTTGTTTGCCTGAGTTTGTCGCTTTTAATTCAACGAATGCTGAGTGTGGTTAACCTTTCCTGAAACACTACAACCGCTTAATACGTATTTCAGTGTTGACATCAGGGAAGTTTAAAGCTGTCCCGTCGCCACGGGGGCATTGTTGGGCTTAGACCCAACAAACAAAGCTACAAGCCCCTCCAATTGAAATATGAAACACTGTAAACCCGTGGAGATTTTATAAGGTTTCAGAATGTCAAGTCGTCGTGCGTAAATGTAAAGCCCTGCTATTGAAGACTTTCTGGCAACAACGATTCTGGTTTCAACCTCACATCCTTTCGCGAGACAGTGTCGTTGCGTTTGATTCTTATTTAGCAGTGTGAAAAAGTAACAAACACGCGAATCATGAACCTAGCAGTTGCAACCATTTGGGTGCTTTTCACTCGACGTGTTTTGCTCGTGTGTGTGAGATTTTTACAGCCGTGGTAAGCGAGTCGCAACGTGGTCCTCACGTTGTGCTTCAAGGTCTTTATGCCGCTATACATATGTGCACTGTGTTTGGTTTTTCAAGCACAGATGACATAAAACAGATGTGAAACTCACAAAAAATTTAGGTCATGTGCAGGGACGGATTTAGGAAGTGGGGGGCCCTCGGCCATCATAGTTTTTGGGGCCCCACGCAGGTGTTATCTACTTAGCCGTTTGTTTTTGGGGCCCCACGCAGGTGTTATCTATTTGGTCGCTTGTCGGAAAAACGTGAAAGTATGCTTCTCTGGTGTGTAGTGTGTGACGTCCTGGAGAGGGCACCACATGTAAATGCAAATAAATGGTGACCGGCAGATGGTGCCCATAAGTAACAACTCACTGTGATAATCACCACAAGCGAATTATTGTAATTCACTTATCCCTATATGATGGTAGTGCAATCTAGTGTCAGTAGAGTGATCTCGTTGAGTGACCTCTGTTTGCCGCTGGTTGCTTTCCTTCAATGCCAAAAATTACCGTCTTATGCTTGCCTCAGTAGTTCAAGGCGATGCAGACACCTGCAACAAGTGCCCCTTAGAATTTTATTGTGGTGCTGGCTTTGAGTCTAAAACTGCCTTAGTTTTTCAACAGNCATTAAAGCCTTTCTTACATTTTTCTCCACAACAAATAGCNATACGATCTTTTCTTGGAATTTATAGCTTTTTCGTGTACTTCTGAAGTTCTCTTCATTAAATTTACGTGATTTTTAGCTTTTTTGTAGGTTTATTTTTCGGATATATACATTTTCATGCGGGACCGTGTTGCCCCCATCGCAAACATTGTCTAGTTGTCGACCTGATTAGCTGTACGGAAACTCCTTTGTTATAGTAGCCACAGTTTTATGGACCAAAAAAGCACAATCCATTCAGTGGACACAGGGTTTATTTATGCCGTTTTCAAGTTGCCATTTTCCACACAATACTACATGTAGTGTTTTTATCCTCTACACCAGGGGTCGGCAACCTGCGGTCTGCGGGCCAGATCTGGCCCGCCAAGCAAAACCATCCGGTTCGCAGACCCTTTACAAATTGTCTTAACTGCATGGCCCGCCTAGTGGTATTATATTTTATGAATCTTCCCTCCACGCAACTCCTTGTATTGCATTTTGTGAGGAAATACTTATGAGAAACCGCAGTGTGTGATAAATGGACTGTAGGTCGTATTCTGAGCTTTCGTTATGAACTGTGAAAATCAGGAGTTAATCTGAATAAAATTCCATAAATTCTCATGTTTTATCAACATCGAAAACAGCAAAGGGTGTTGGTGGAAAATTAGTAGGAATTGGTGGAAAATTAGTACGGCTCGACCTCGCTATAATTTGCAGAGTTTATTTATGGCCCGCGACTAGAGAAAGGTTGCCGACCTCTGCTCTGCACTATAAGTTGATGGTAAACAGCATGAAGACATGTTTTGCACAGCAAAGTATTTTCGCAACGCCCTTAGCTAACCACATGAAACAAACTCATGGTAGACATGATTTTCCAAGTAAACTCACCAGAAACTGTTCTAGCTGATTTAACTAATATCTACATCTAGAACTTCAACATGGAAGCTCTGTATACTGGCAATCCAGTTGGAAACACCTAAGCGTAGGATCCGCATCAAAGACGCTACAAATTTGCTTACTAAAGCTCATATATTTCAGAAACAGTGTAAGTGTCAAATCGCTTACTACTAGAGACCACACAAACATACTGCAGTGAGTAGGGCTCCAGCATTTCAAAAGTGACTAAATTATTTACTGCTATAACAACTTTGACAACTGAAACCCACCACTGATAAAATAAATACCGAAATTTTATAAAGCTTTAAGACTCTGCCTTTGCTATAAAACGCTATACAGAACAACAAGGTATACTGTAAGACAGGGGTGTAGCCCTTGGGGACACGTGGGCCATTGTAGCAAAATGACGTCACTTTATGAATATTTCTTTGAATTCATGCGAGCAAAGCAAGACATCTTTGCATTTGACCACTCCAATCAAAGTGTCTGGGTACACCATTGCGATCCATTTAAATTTCGAGCAATCCATTTGAATTCATGGTGCGGGTCAAGAATGGTTTGTAGAATGAGATCATTCGGTAGGTGGACATGGACGTCATGATGAAAGCAGATGCTTCTGATGATGGAAGTGCAATTGTGCCAATTATTGAGCGAAGATTTCTTGATCTTTATTCTTTATCAAAAAAACAGTAAATTTCACAATAATTCACACCTTTGCCAACAATTCCCAACAAATACACGCCCATCAAAAAACCGAAAAGTGTAAGGTTGAAAATGAAAAAGTTGTTGGCTCCTTTGACGAATTTAGTGTTTTGATTGGCAGTGGAATTTCTTTTAGAGTTAAGAAAACATTTCCTTCACTGATAGAAAGTTTTCTGCAAGATTTCCACCAATTCCAGAAAACCCATGATCCAGTGAACGAAGAGCAAGATTGGCGATCATTTCATATCTATCCGAAATTAGAGTTTTGCATTCGTCTTAATCTAAACCACTGCTGTAGGAAGCGGTAGTGCAAGTTTTGATTTGGTGAAAATCTGGGCAAAATCCCTGAAAATCCGGGCAAATCCCTTAAAACCCGGGCAAAATGCTCTAAAATCTGGGCAAAATATCTGAAAACCTACACAAACTCCCTGAAAATCTAAGCAAACTCCTTGAAAATCTGAGCAAAAATAGCGCCCAACATGGTTCGATTTGAAAAAAATGGCGCCCAAAATGACATGAAGAGCTTTTGTTTTTGTTTAGAGGTCACATTTTTGGAGTTTTTTTTCGGGCATGTTTGAGAGAATTCGGGCAAAAATCCTTCGCACCATACAGTGGTATGATAAGTGACTGTTTGCGAAAAAGTTGTACCACGGTTGAATAAGCACGATGACGTCATCGAATGAAATTTCATGAAAATAATTGCCCCCCCCCCGAAATGAAGAGCTGATTGCCCCCCTGATGCCACTGGTCACAACAGTCTGCGTCGCCGTGAAAAACGTGATATTGTTCAGTCGTTACAAAATCCTTGTTATGAGTTGCAGCACCTCCACAAATTACAGTCACGAGCAGCCAGTGCATTCAACTATGCAACTCTTTCATTTCCATGCTTGAAGACGCTGAGGTTTTCTCGAACAGCAAAGATGCTTGCAAGGTTTTATTCCCAAGACTAACAAAAACAAACAGTTATAAGAGTCACACTGATGCAGAACGAAAGAGCTCACTATGAAATGATAAAACATCAATGTACAGATGCTGCATGACGAACAACCAATTTCAAATTCTTTCAACAGTTTTCGTCGCCAAAATCATCTCTGAATCTACAAGGCATCGTCGCGTTGTGTTCTGTCGCCAAAGCTATGAAAGAACCAGATTTCATTGTGACGGTTCCACCATTTCCAAGGATTATCATACTCGGCGATGAACATGACACGACTGTTGTATGCACTCGCTGTCACGTTGTTACGTCGAAGGGCTTCCGCCAGCTGATAAGCCGCAATCTTGGACCGATCTCTCCTGGCGTAACCGTCGAAATATCTAAAAACATAAATCAGTGCTGTTCAGAACATGTTGAAAAAAACACCAACGAAATTAATGCTTTGTATTCTGTCACTTGCAAAAAAAGAGGGCATGAAACCAATCCACAAGAAGGCAACGCTTGCGCCTGAGTGCAGAACTTCCTGTTGCTTAATGTTGCGATCATGTTGCTTTCAAACAAACAAGTGCATTTTCAACCAGATGTGCAAGCCACGGACTTTCGGACAAATGGCCGACTTGGGCTTTTCGACCACTACAAATGCTTACCACAGAGAAGAAGCTTGTGCTGTATTACAGTGATTTTCCAACGGTGCAGATCAATTATTTTTTTAAATTTTAATTTCAAGGTTTTTAAACAGACACGAGTCCACAGAGTACAAACACACCTTGTCTGAACAACGCAGATTGATAAAAACAGACACAACAGAACGATTAATAGCGAGGTTGGAAGTATAACAACAGAACAATTAGAAACATGTACCTGACGAAGAATCTAATTGTCCTAATAAATCATGACAACGGTCGCGTTCTTGTGTACGAGGTATACTCGAGATGTGGTGAATAAACGCATTTTACTAGCTATCAAACGACAGATCTCATACCGATACCGTATGCGTTTGAAACAATTGACAACTTCTCTATAGATTTTATTCCTGTCTTTTTAATAATGTTATATGTCGATTTCAACAAAAACAAACATAAGTGAAGCATGAACGCCGTATGCCCCCTCTTCTACTCTCAAATACACCCCCAAGGAAAAATAACCAATACAGTTGCCACGAACTATAAACGTTGGACGTAGATTCGTAGTTTATGGCCATACGTCGTCGTCGTGCGGATGATTAAATTGCAAGATCATTTTCCTCTAACCAGGCGCACAGATCTGGTTGGGGTGAAGCAAGATCTACATTCGCTCCAAGCATTCGGAAAGAGGATCTCTTTCCGGATGCATTAGTTGGTTGCGATTGTGAAGTTACAACTTCTCGGGCGTGCACTCCAGGCTTTTCAGCATGTTGTATTTAAAAGTTCCAAGCATGAGAGCGTTAATAAAACACCAATAGCAATTGGGCAATGCCACACGGTCATGCACAGTGCGATGGTGATCAACCAAGTTTTTCATGATGTTTAAGGAAAAAACTTTCTCGAAGACAGGCTTTAGTCCAATCACGTCTGAAACCAGAGCGTGAAGCTTTCGAAAATTACCAAGAGCTGTTTGTGACAATTAGAGGTTTCCAACATCTCAAGAGAGTACTCCAGGAAAAGTAACCTTCTTTGTAGAGCTGCAAATGTGTTTCTAATTTTCAAATTGTGTTTTTACTACAATTGTTTACTGTAGCCGAAGGCTAATATTGGCATAATGTGCCGGAGGAAGCTAAAATTAGAAATTGTCACTATACAATGGCTGTTAAGATCGTATAGCAGCGTAGCTTTTGAAACACGGCATTTTTAGCGTCGTCGAAGAATATTTTGTATTTGTGAAAAAGCAGCACATGTCCTCCAAAATGACGTGAGGTGTGATACCATGATACCCTACAGCAGGGGTCGGGAACCTTTTTGGCTAAGGGAACCATGAAACCTACATATTTTTAATTGTATTTACGTGAGAGCCATACAATATCTTTCAACACTTAATGCAACTAACTTACTTAACTAACGTGAGCATTTTTAAGCAAAATCAACAATTTTAAGCAATGGCAAATGTCTGAATTTTCTCTTCAATAACATGCTTCTTACTGTTGATGCGACTTCTGGTGCTGCATGGTGTTGCTGATGGTTTTGTAGGAAAATTACAGAAAAAGTTTCATCCGTAACAATCACGTTAAGAAAATATCAAGCGAGCCAGATGCCGTCATCAAAAGAGCCAAACCTGGCTCGCGAGCCATAGGTTCCCGACCTCTGCCTTCCAGTAATCAGCGCCAAGCACGAGATTGGACAAATCCCATGCAACACAAAGTCTCAAATATAACCCGATCGTAAACCGTTAGTGGCAAGCTTTAGTGGTTTCTGATCAGTCCCGCTGAGTCTTTTTTATCTGCTTGAAATTCATTTTGCAATTGCGCCAAAAAAGAAAAAATGTTTGACTGTCGATCGTAGTTAAGGTTAAGGATCATCCCTTAATTCAGGGGTCTCTCAAATTCAAATTGCTCCGAGGGCCAATTGAGGACTACTGAAGTAACCTGACGGCCGCATTATCACTACTAGATGGCCGCATTATGACGCTGACGTAAAAATGACAGTACCTGAACCTTACTGGAAACAGCATGTACGCCTTATTTCCTGCAAAAGGCATCATGAGTTATAGACAAGTTATTTCTAACCGTCTCTACGTTCATTTAGAAGGAATTTGTTCACTCGTTGCCTGAGCACTTTCAAACATCGGTGAATTAACTAAATAACGTTTAGTGTTAATTGTTTGACAATTCCCCAAAAGCATCGCGGGCCGCACAAATCCCCCTCGCGGGCCACATGCAGCCCGTGGGCGGCGTGTTTGAGACCCCTGCGCTAATTATTTCTTACACGTGGAACAAGATGCGTTATGTAAATAAAAACAGTTTTTCTGTAGTTCATCTCAGAGTGAATGAAAATACAGCAAAGATGAAAATAAACAAAAAGTAAATGAACATTAAGAACATTTACTTAAACACTCATCCTGGTAGCCTAAAGATCATTCACAACAGTGGTGTAGCCAGCCGAAACGTTTTAGGGGTGGCAAATCTTTTGAAATACAGCATGCAACAGTATTTTGTTTGGGACACGCCTTTCAAAGCAAAAAACGAGAAGACATGCAAGAAATTTGGTGGGTGCGTGACCCCTTGGCCACTCCTGGCCACGCCTATGATTCACAAACGTTAGGCCTTCCATCGCAAGAAGTGTCACTTCGTCCACGAAAACAAATTTTACCTCACGTAGAAGGTGGTGGCAGGCGTTGCGTCGATGTAAACGTCCGGGGATGTCGGCTTTGGAGGATCGGCTTGATGGGCGGGAGAGATGTAGAAGGAGACGGAGTAGTTGAATGGACAAAAAACGCAACGGTTGGATTCAACTCCCGTGACTACAGGAGCTGTCATGGCAATTTGGATGCCTGCAAAGTGCTGAGATTTAAGTTGGTCACTCAACGGTTCTGTCTCTCTGTGACCTTCGTTATGTATTTTTCTTTGAAGTTTATTTCATATAAATGTTGGTCATGCGCGACCGCATGGTGGGGGCAAAACGGGCATATGCCCCCCTGGAAATTGGGATTGAGAACCAAAATTTTTAGAAAACCCGAAATCAACAGCTTAATTGGCTTAATTATTGCAATGACGGGTATGACACTAATATTGTACAGTACAAGAGCGAGGTTCACTGTTCTGGTCAGGGCCGGATTAAGGGGAGGGGGTAATTGACCCGGGCCCTCCGCTCCAAGGGGGCCTGCGTGATGGCATTTATTTGTTTCAAATAAAATACTCATTTGAAAAATTGTCGCGATTCAGAAGCGATACAAGAATACAACTCTATATTCTGATGTTGCATTAAGTACCATTATTGATTTCTCTACAGATTTGACTTACTGCCAGTTTTAGTAATCACTGCTGAATATAATACAGTGTTTTCGGTTTTGTTCACTGCAAATGTATTTATATTTTTCTTGTAACTTTTTCCTAATAACCGTTCTTTTGACATGGGCATTATCTACTCGCGCATCACGCCGGCTGCACAATGTCGCGAACACGATACTATCTGCGTGCTGTAGTTAGTCCTCCTGTGGTTGCAGTGTTTAGTATCAATGATCCAGCAACTTCTTGTAACGTCTGGAGGTAGCCGCAATCATGGGCATCGGAAGGGTTTTTCTAGGGGGGGCACAACGAGACGTTTTCAAAATTGTAGCAGGGGAGGTTCCAAAAGTGGAAAAAATTGTTTTTTCCCAGTCGAAACTAAACAACCACCTTTTTTGCTAAAGTTTTCAAAATCCAGGGGGTTAAGGCCCCCTTCTTCCGACGCCCACGGCCGTAGCTGAACTACGGCCCTTTGTTTCGTCATGAAAGGCAACGCATGGTGGAACCCCATTTTTCTTTTGGTAGTTACTATCGTTGCAAACTACTCCCCGCGAAGACATTCTTTACGAAAATTAACATATTTACGAAAAACTTGTTGGTTTGGGAGAATGCAACATATCCCGAAACAGTCACACTACGTAAGATGTCGGTCCCTCGGACTGCTGTGTAATAGCTTATGTGGTCCTTGGACAAAAAAGTTTGGAGACCCTGCTTTACATCATAATAAACAAATGAAGGTAGTCAAGCCATTTGCACCACATCTTATTGCGTGGTCCGTCAGAAACGGGTTTAATCAGTCGATTTGTAGGACGAAAGAGCAGGAAACGAGATTGCAGTGTTTAGCTTGCGCGATGTCGAAACCTGTAATGGCATTTGCCATCAGCAGCTAAAAAGCGCAAAGTTTCTAAGGAGAAAAAGCGCAAGGATCTGGCGGTATTAGTTGAAACGCTGCGACTGAATCGTTTTTTCCAAGAAAACATTCAAGCTACAATGGTAAGTTAAAGCAGTGGCGTTAACAGGAAGTAGAAAATCACGACATAAGCTTCGAAGCACCTTCACCCTCAGTCTGGCTGGCCATATTGACATGTTATTTTTCCCGTGTTTCTGTTTGTAATCTCTGACTTCTGCTTATTGTTCGTGGGAATGTTGCTTCTTGCCGAGTCACTCTCTAGCCGATGAAATGTTTTTTCGTAGTAAGTAAGAATACACTTTAGTGTTTATATCATAAACTCTCGTCTCGTAGCTAACTCTATGTGCAGTTGAGTTGGCACATTCTCGACCGGAAAAAGCAAACGAGCGGAAAAAGCAAACGCTACCGGAAAAAGCAAACGAGGAAAAGCAAACGAGCACGTCTACCGGAAAAGCAAACGAGCACGTTGCGAAACAGCTAAAACATATTTTTTACAAACGATGACGTCATGGATTACGTAATAGGTGTCCTACAGTTAAAATTGCCCTGGTCCCCCTACTCTTCCCTTTAACGCCCGTGCCGGCCACTACAGTGGCCGGCACTTTTTGGCCATAACTCGCCAGCCGCTATAGCTAGAAAGCTGTTCAAACTATCTACGTATTCGGCAAGTCTTCTAGTTTCGATTTAAAAAAATATTTGTTTTTGGGTTTCGGGTTTTCTAATGTTGACGTCACAAAGAGGGCATGTTTCGGAATTTTTGACCAACTTCACCTGGCCCTGGGCGCCAATCCAATGAGCTATTTTTTTGTCTCAATTGTTTTGGAACTTAGGCAATCATCCGGGTCTTTAGAGACCTTAATTGACTTTCTGTCATATCTTGAGCCAGAATTATGGCCCCAAAAGGCCAAAACCCATTTTGCACAGAAATAAAAAAATTGCGGAAAAAGCGCGAGTCTCCCACGAACGGCTTTTCTCGGCAAGGGATTACTCGCCAGCAGCTTATGCTAGAGAGCTATTCAAACCCTCGAAAGACTCGTGGAGTCTTGTAGTTTAGACTGATAAAAAACTTCTGAGATTTGGGTTTGGAGTTTTTGGTGGATGTCGTCAGGGTTGGGGTATGTTTTGCTTTTTCTTGTTTTTTCTTTTATGAAGCCATCGCCCAGACAACGAGCCGATATCGTGGCTCAAAGTTGTTTGGATTCTAGGCTGTAATATGAGTCTTTGGAGCCCTTGGTCGACTTCCTAGAATTTCTGGTGCGAAAGGTATGGCCAAAAGACCCCATTTTTTAAAGAATTCCCTTGGGAATTATTGGGGATTTCCTTGATTAATTTCTGCTTATTTTGCCATAACTTTTGAACCGGAAACGCTAGAAAGTCCATTAAACCCTCTAAACGTGTTGTAGCCTAGAATCCCAAAAAACTTTTAGCCACGAAATCGGCTTGATTGGTCGACTCCCAGGAGATGATGACGTCATCTAAATGTATACCAATATGCATAAACATCCTTTCATTATGTAAACATCAACAAAAAAAGAGATCTCATGCTTAAAGTTTCTTTTCAGTCTAAACTACAAGACTTCACGAGTCTTTAGAGGGCTTGAACACTGAGCAGCTCTCCAGCATATTATGGCGGCGAGTTCTGGCCATATAAAATATGGGTGGATTCCATCCCAGGTTGGCATATGCAGGGGTAGAAATTTTGACCAATTTTTGTTTTTTGTGCCATAATTTTGGCTCCAGATATGCTAGAAAGCCAATCAAGGGCTCGAAAGACTCGAAACTTGAGACAAAAAATTGACTCATTGGATTGGCGCCCAGTGCCAGGTAAAGTAGGCCATAAAAACGAAAAAACAACCCTACTTGTGACGTACCCCCAACAGAACCCCAAACCCAAAACCGAAAATTTTATTTCAGTCGAAACTGGAAGACTTGCCCAGACCGTAGATGGTTTGAACAGCTTTCTAGCTTTAACAGCTGACGAGTTATTTCCAAGAGAGTAACGGCCACTATTGTGGCCAGCGCGGGCGTTAATGGGTTCCGGCCCTGGTATCATGCAGTTATGAGCTTACAGTTCACTAAAGCCTCTTCATTGCCTGCAGAAACAGGATGCGTAACTTGGGAGCGAATTGTTCTAATACTGGTCTTTATTGCGCAAAAATAATGTGGCAACAACGGTTCACTTCATGTTACGGCAATAGGCGCTTTGCCGCATGTCGCTGTTGAACGCAGATATCTTGGCAGGTAATGCAGCGAGACAGTGACTGCTGATGGCAGTAACCAACGCAGTCATATACTGTGTGAAAAGAAGCATGAGTGAAAAAAAGCATTGCAGCCAACGAAGCGCATTTTATGGACTGTTGCCGCAACACAGGGCGTTTTCTTTGTGTAGAAAGGGCAAAGCGCTTTGTAAACTTCCATTTGCATTGCATCGTCGGCAACCCGAAAAGGATGAGCAAACTGTCGACTTAGTCCACCCCTGCAAACATTTCCACGGACGCCCATGATGTTGGTAACACCAAATACTGTACTGCCAGGCATCAGATCTTCACCAGGATATTTGCAACAAAATAGAACTTGCTTTTACTTAGAACGTTTTTTATACTCTGAAACACAAAGCAGTTCCTATACGCGCAAATTTGATATGGGCGGTGGCACATCTCGCTGGTTGAATGTATTTCCAGAAGTAACAAACCAACAGAGGAAATGAAACCATTTTTGGAAACAACCTTCCAGTCAGATGTATATTCGCTCAGTATTTCGTTTTATCGCAGTTGCAAAAACTTCAGCAAAGTTTGTTTTTAAATCTTTTTAATTGTGGAGTGATGATGGTGAAAAAGATGCTGAAGAAGTTTTAATAACTGCACAAAGCAACGACTTTTGCTGTGAAGCATATCATAGAAATAAAGTTTGGTTATTTAAAAAATGGAGAAAACATGTTTTATCAATGTACCACAAAAAGTAAATGCAAAACTATATATAATAAAGTAAAACGAAATATAAAATACATAAAAATTGTTGTTGGAACCAACTTTGTAGTTTATTTCGATTTTGAATACAACTTATCAATACTTTTCTTACGGTAACAGTAAGGTTTTAAATATGATTTTTCTGCTTTTTTATAATTCATCCTTTCACAAATTTGTCTAAATTGTTGAATAAATGACTCCGACGACGCTTTGCCCTGTTCTTTCGAACCTTGTTTTTGTACCTAGCGTACTTTCCGTGAGCATTTCGTTCCTACCTCTGTTATTTGCGCCTCGAATATAGTGGAAGAGTCGCATATATCCGGTCTTTTTTGCTTTGTCTTCATTGAACGCTACGACGTTGGTGGTCACCCATTTCGTAGCCTCATAACGACGAATTTCGTACGACCGATCCTGATCATGTTGAATTTTTAGAACTTTTGTCATTTCACTTTCATAATACATGGTGTGTCATTTCACCTACATGGTCAGTTTTTTCTTCAATTTTTCTGTTGTATATTCAGCTACTTGCTCTGTGCCACAAACAAAGCCAATCGCGCACGTTGGAATTGCACACAAGACCACCTTCAATTAGGAAAACCCAAGAAGATTGCACACAGTCCCAAGAACTTACTGTTGATTACATAAAATGTTACAAGTGTAACCAAGGAAAGCTCCAGACTTCATTGACAAAATTTGGATAAGGGAGACCTTGCTTTTAAATGTAACCAGTCATTGCGATTGCGTTTGAAACCTAAAGACAAAAAATGCTTGTTTAAGATCAAATTGTTGTTCATTTAAATGGAAAGATCGAAATCTACTTGCAAAGATGCTGTTTGTATTGGCAATGACAGTTAAATTCGACAGCACAATATGTTGGAAACGTGAATATAGCAAATGTGTACTGAATACTCGATCATAACTACAACAACGTGTAATGTTTAATGCCTTCACACCCACGCCCAACAAAGCATAACACACGCACATATGGCGCATATAATAAGTAACATGCGCATAGACATGCGGAACTAACAACGTACACAACCATGGAGGCGCTAACAGGTTCACTTTGATACCGAGCACCGTTGTATGCTGCTGTAGCAAGTTCCAAGTGGACCAAATTCGTAGCATGTATTTTGGAAGTGGAAGGCTACGAAGGACCAGGGATTATTTGGGTTGCAGTCCTCCTCAAAGTGAACCTACCTGTAGCGTGAAGAGGCGGCCACTTGGTTATCTAAAGCATCCTGCAGTCACGTCCCCGACTTGACGAAGTATCGTGCGTGTCAGCGAGTTTACAGATCGTGACGAGTGCGCAATGTTGCACTATATTACTTAATCACGTTCATACAACCCAACAAAAGCTTCAGCTAACAAAATAGCAGCCAGAGGTTTTTCCTGGCTTAGCTCTCAACCTCTGTGTTGTTCACACCTCGTGGAGCAACGGCGATTTGAAAGTAAAGTGCAAGAAATCAAAGAAGCAAGCAGAGCATGCAGGTTAAAAGTCAAGAAAAGACGGCCAGCAATTATTAAGTTCGAAAGTGACGGCAAGTTCAAGCATCACCCGACATCTAACATGGGCGATAACTATACACGCGCAACGCTGTGAAAGCAGCACAACGTATACGTGGGCAATAATAGTCACAAGACCACAACTTTTTAATCGGGAAACTTTTCTTAAATTTTACTAGAATAAAATACAAATTATAGACAGTATCTTTGATACAAACATGCATAAGTCATAATCCAGCAAGCAAAAGTAAAAGCAAAGTAATAATAATTTGAAAAACAAGCAAAGTCATAAGCTATTTAATGATCAAACTGTTTCTGGCCGCAGTTCTGCATCACAATTCGTTTAAAGTAAGTCGCAACATCAGTCGGGAAACCTCATTCAAATTTACAAAGCATGCTTTTGTTTGGCGCTGTATGGAAAGTTGATTTTAGATTAGCTAACGGCTGTAGAAGTAACAGATAATTTAAGCCCTTTTGGATAACGGAAAATGTGTCTTGTAGCTTTGCTCTGATTTCATCTTTTTTGAGACGTGATACGCAGGTACGAATCACTGATCAGTTAACTAATGAAGCATTACCTCCGGTTGAACGTCAGTGAGATTGAACTTCGGTTGCTCAAGATTCCAGTTCTCCACCTTATCGATCACTTCCACATCGTACGCATAAGACAGCAACGCAAAGTACAGAGCAAAAGCAACACAAAGGAACTTCATTTCAACCAACTCGGCTGTTTCTGCTCCTCACACCGACGACTCTGTGAACAAGCGTGCAATGTTGCATTGGCGAGCCTTTACCCAATTTCGTGTTTCTGGCTACCACCGAAGGAAAAAGGCAGTGCTTTCCACCAAGACGTTTAATTTTGTCTCAAGTTGCTTCTCACATATCTCATATCGAAAGCTACCTGCATGCTCACAGCGATATGGTGCAATGCTCACAGTAGTTTCGAGACGAAACTTATATTGACTTTGCCCACGGAACGCGTTGCCAAGGAAACGATGACCGGAACACAGTGCTGCCACTGGCTTCAGTGCAAAAATCACTCGATTAGAAAAAAATCACTAGATTTAAAAGTTTTGCTTCGAAATTCGAACATTTCTTGAAATGATTTTGTTATTTACTTTATTGCCCAAAAACTTTACATCATTTGCAAGTTTGTCAAAATAGATCATTCTGAAGCAGGCCCGTAACCAGCTTGGGACCTCATAGGGGGCGAAGAGTTTTCCGAGAGGGGCTCATGTTTTTTGAACTATGTCCAATATTTTTAAACTACGTCCAACATATTTTTCCAGGGGTGTCAAAATTTTTTCCAGGGGGGGCATCGCCCCCCTGCGCCCCCCGTGGTTACGGGCCTGTGTTGAGGCCTGAAAAATGTCATACCAAAAATTTTCAGGCATTTCTCAAAAGCCGAAAATGACACCACACTCGGAGTATTTTAGAGCAATCAACCTAACATTTAATTTATTGTTTCCACTGCAGTGCTCCTGCAAAGAAATGTAAATACCGTCATGGCCAATTATGCAGCAACAAATAGCACGGAAGTGAAAACACTGAGAAACTGAAATTTGAAACACTTGTTTCTTTTGTTGGTGCAAATCGTCGAACAGCAATTCACATATCAACTGTTTTTGGATTGAAAAGGTCTAAAATCTTTGAAAAAAGGGCTTCAAAGTTTAATAGCTAGAAAAAAGACAACCGACTCTCCGCACACACATACTTTGCAAAAAACCACTAGATTGCATTGAAAAATCATTAGATCATTAGGTTAGCCTAAAAATCACTAGATCTAGTGAAAAATCACTAGCCACAAGTGCTGGAACAATTTCGCGTATAGTGTCACTTGCACTAACGAAAAAAAATTTAGTAAGAAGGATGTTCTGAAGCTCACCAATACACCTTCGGCGTCGACGGACAAAGTGTTTGCCTGGAGGAAGAAAATACGTACAATCAACCATTAGTGATCAACTTATCTGCATAGGGAAACTCTAATAAATTGCAGTGCCAGCAGAAAAAAGGGGTGCACAGCAGATATCGTACGTGACTGCAAAGTACTAGAAGCCTCAGTGAATGCATTATTTTGACCGGCGTTCAAATTTTCCGCAAGACCTAAAGAAACATCTGCGACAAGCAGAACAATATGGAGCAAATCGGCGTAAGGATAGCGCCGTTGTCGACACAACCAGAATATTATTTTGTTGCTAGGCTGCGAAGCAACATAAACAACACAACATGAAAAAATTCATAAATAGCAGAAAAAATTAACTTAGCTGGAACATAATCTGCTTAAAATTAAATTTGATAAACGCTGCATTTTCCTGCTAAGTAGCATTTGATTATATTGTACGGACACTGTACTGTACAGTGTACATCTCTTCTCATAGGCGTAGCCAGGGGGGCCAAAGGGACCAAGACCCCCCGAAACTTTTAGAACATATAGTCATTTTGTGCTTCGAGAGGCGTTTTTCCAAACAAAATAATGATATTTGCCTAGAATCAAACATTTCGCCCCCCCAAAAAATGTTCCCCCACATATCTTTGGGCTGGCTACGCCACTGTCTCTTCTTAAAGTTTCCAAATTGGTGGTATCGTTTAAATAGCCTAGCCGGGTTAGCCTGGGAATATATTAAGCCAGGGGTGGGCAAATAGCGGCCCTCGGGCCAAATGTGGCCAGCCACAGCGTTCTCAGTGCCCTGGCGGAAGAATTCAGGAAATATGTTCAAATCTGAAATTTCTTTCAACTTATCACAGTAAATGTTATTGCTTACTGCTGAGGATAACTTAACCAAAACATGCTTCTATTTCCATNAGAAGGCACCGCCCCCCTCTGAATGCGACCTTTTTGAAGTGGCCCGTGAGCCAAATAATTGCTCACCCCTGTATTAAGCTATGTACAGAGCATTTATTTTCGTTGTTTCGAACCTGGCTGTATTACAGTAAACACAATTCTAACACAATGTCGAACTTCACATTAGACTTTTTAACACTCTCTGAAATAATGGTTAGATTCATCTGCTTGATTTGTTGTGTACTTAGTTGAATTCTTAGCGAGCTTTTTCCATCATCAGCTTGATCTGCGGAACAAACAACATTAGAAGCAATAGTGACAGAAACAAACGCCGAATGATTTCTCGGCGCAAATTTTGCAACTTTAGAAGTGAAAACAAGAGCTCTTCGCGCTAAGATGCCACAGACCTGCATAGGCGATTTTATTAGGAGCGGCTCATGGTGGAAACCTGCGAAGGGTGCTAATTGTTTTCTTCCATCATTGGATGAAAATGTGACCTGTTCACGCTGGCTTTGTCTAACCTCTAGGGGCGTTTCCAGTCATTGGAACGATGTTGTTAACAACACAAGCTTCAGTTGATCCACTGTAACTAAGTATTAATATAAATAATTGTATATAGTAGGGCCTTCATTTCAATAAAAATACATTGACATCTGAAGCTTTGCAAATGTCTGTCATGCTTATGCAAACATTTGAGGTTTAAAACCATAGGATCATCCACCCACGCCATGAGCGGAAAATTTACGTGTGCCTGATAAACGTTTTCATACACAGGTTCTTTCGCCAAGAAGTGTATTTTTCCTGGACCCTGTTGAAACGAACCAACGTTTTGCTGCGGATGCTCGGCCAGTAGTTTGAACTTTAATCGAAACAAAAATTTCTCAATTAATTGCGAATTGCCTTCACATTATTAACAACAAGAAGCCCACACATAATTCGATAATCTACAAGTAGCCTAAGCAGTTCTACTTCTCTTAGAACTAGCCAGCTTAAGAAATTACAGCAGTTTTACGAGATGGAGTTTGATGGCACTTCACGGCAATGGTGGTCTTATAGTGCCACGAATGTTTTCACTGATTTGTGTGTTGTCTGATTAATTGTTTCCCGGTGTTGGTAATGAAGGTTTCTTTTAAGACAGAGTCATGTAGCTTTGTGTTTCAATAAGGAAGAAGAAGCAAATGGAATACCTAGACTATTCGTTGCCTAATGCCTCCTTGGGTTTCAATCACTGTGAATGGAACGTGGGACAGACCGTAATAAGGACTGACTGTTTCTGGAGTGCAACAACGTTTGCNTGATCCTGTGGAATGGAGTCCAAGCTTGAATAAGTGACTATTTATAACGATCAGCCAGGATGGAAACATTGAGATGGAGCCATGTTTTCGTGTTTGATAGTACGGCGTGATTTGAGGTAAAAGTGTTTACACGCGAAACATTTAGTAACATTCACATATTTCTCGGTAAATAAAATGAAATGATGGTCACAGATGGGGAAATACATATCTGCGTAATGTGGAGACGATTGTACAGTTTTTCGGTGGTCATTATCATCTGGATGTAAAATCATGGAAGACGTAGCCAACATCGCCAAGGAGTCAGCTATTTCAAATCCCGGTACACTACTGTGTCTTGGAATCCTTCAGAAATTCGGAGTTTGAAAGAAAGATATAATTACCAAAAGTGTGTTTTTCTACATAGTTCCCTGTAGTAATAGCCTGCAAAGCACTGAAACTGTCTGCTTTTGTTGAAAGTTTTGCAGGGGTGTAGTGTTAAAAAGTGTCGGATCGACCCCCCAACAACTGCCCACTTTCAACACCACTTCAAACTTATCAGTACTTTATGAAGTATTCACTTTCATTTCACTACAAACGACACGATGAAAAAAGTGCGGAAACGCCGTTCCCACGCGTTCCAGCCCCACTACGCCCCTGAGCTTTTGAAAAATGTAAATAAAAAAGACAGAAAAGGGCGTAGAGAATGGCATACGATTCTGAGCTACAAGATATTTATTGAATGTGATTGCATATCGTTTGCTGAAATCTTCTATGTAAACACCGCAACCAGCGTTTGTACCGATCTTAGATCCATCAGTGTAAATCTGTACATATTGGCTGTACTGCTCATACACATTTGATTGTATGAGAGGCACATTATTGCAGGAACCAGTACCACGAAGGAAAGCCTTTGGGAAAATCATTTGCGCAGCATTTTGCAGGAAGGGGGGAATTCCCGCAACCGGTCTAGACGTGACAAGCAAGCTGGCGCATAGAAATAAATGTCAGTCAACGTCAAACTAAAGTACATTGTTAAATGACGAGGACGTTTTTTGCCTATTATGCAGCAGATTTGAAAGCAAAACAAAGTAATTTCGTGGAACGCTCAAACCGCGCAACGTTACCTTTCGACATCAATTTCTTTGCTTGATGTTTTGTATCCGTAACACACACAAACTATGCGGACAAAATTCCAAAATTAACATTTTTACAACTAACCTAAACTTTTAGCGAGTGGGGCATGCAAATGCTTTTTCTAAACTTTGTAAAAATGTTCCTCAATATTTCGTTTTGAAATTTCAAAATTGTCAAAGCAGAAGCTGTGACAAACCAAAAAACGTTTAGTTGTCGTGCAATACATTTTTGTGAAAATGTGGAACATTTCTAAAAGTTTGGTCTTCTTTAGGATGATAAAAGAAAGCATTCAGAGGGATTCAAAACCACCACAGGAACATATTATTTTGAGGGAATTAGGAATTCGCTTGTATGCTGAACGTGATAGAAGTTCCAGCACTTTTCCTTCGTTACCAGGCCACAACAACTGCATTTCTTCACATCAATCGCGTTACTATCACTGTTGTACATTCTCCATCATCAAACTCCCTGGACTATCTTCTCCAACTCTTGTTTGAGAAACTTGTTCTTCAAATTTTGGCTTATTTTGCACCTACCGTATTCATGGTATCCAGTTTTTGTTAGTAATTAATGCGGACACGTGGTCCATCGCAAATCTATAAAACGCTATTTTAATCAATATAGAATGGTTAAAAACCTCCGTCAAACCCATCAATAAAGTGCCTGTCATAATTCAATGAGTTTAGCACCGATTTCAAAGAATAAACTGCAGTTGGATTTAACTGCAATCGTATTCGGATAACCCCGAACCTATTTTCCTCTTTGATTTACTTCCTCATTGTATCCACTAGTGTTGAGTCAGCAGAATCCCAACTTTAGATTATGGAGAGTAAGCAGGAAATTTTGCATACGTCAGGGCTGTAGCAGTTTCAGCTGTAGGAAAATATCTCCAGGCTCAATGTCTACCACGGCTTCCACAACACTAAATGAAATTCTTCGCCTGGGCTAACCGCAAACATATTTAAAGCACACACAAGCAGCAGCAGCAGAAAAAAATGAAACGCAACCAGTGTATAAGGTAATGCTTTTCGCTTTCCTGTCTTTCTGGCTTTATTGATTTTGTTGACCGTCTCTTCAACAGGTTTTGAAGAAGAATCATCCATCAGATGTCGCATGCGATCTGCATAAAAGTGTTTTGTGGGGTTGCCAGTGGGAATGTGATTTGTCCTGTGGTATGGGACAGAGGGCTTAATATTTGTCCCATGTCCCATCCTTAGTTATTCTACGTCAAATAGCAGGACTCTTCTGCATTCAAATACTATTATATCATGCTCACAAAACAATACTTATTCGCATAGAGACTCAGCGCCATGGTGCAGTGATGCGAGGCTCCTGAGAATATGGTTGTTGGGTTGTTTTTAGGTGTCATGCAAAGAGACGATCACGCCCTTTACATATGCTCCCCTAATTGGAAATTTTGAGGTGTTTAACCCGGGCCCCGAAATGGGGAAGTGCCGCCTCGGGGCGAGTCGGAAAGTGCCGCCCCCCACAGTCAGTGGTGTAACCAGAGGTTTGAGCCAGGGGGGAATTTTCTGAAGGGTGCCCGTTAGCCATCGTGCGGGCATGCAATAATTAGTTCCTAAAAACTCACAAACGTTACATAAGTCTTCGAGCGCACCCCGTTCGTGGTGAATCGCACATTCAATGACACGCTAACAGAGAGGCTGGAACAAAGGGTACTCGAAAAACACAAAAATGGTTATATAGCGACGTACAAAGCAGATGTTAGATTGTAAGCACAAATAACACAAGCATGGGCGTCGGCAAAAATTTTTCAGGGTGGACAAAGTCGACATTTTGGTTGTCCATTTCAGGCTGCTGACGATAGAAATGCAAATAGACGTTCACATAACGCTTTACCCTTGCTACACCACAAAGGAAATGACCCACGTTACTGCAACAGTCCCAAAAATGCGCTTCCTTGGCAGCAATGTTTCTTTTCACACCGTATAAAACTCGTTGGCAGCAATATTTCTTTCAGTTTTCACATTGTGTTTTTCTTTTCACACCGTGGCTTAATGCTATCAGCAGTCGCTGCCTCGCTGCATTACCTGCCACAGATGTCTGCGTTCAACATTCACATGCAGCAAAACGCCTACTGCCCAGTGTCGTAGCCAGCCCAAGAATTTGGGGGGTGGGCCAAAAATTTTTGGGAGACAAAATATTGGATTTTAGGCCAATAACACTATTTTTCTTGGAAAAACGCCTCTCAAAGCGCAAAATTACTATATTTTCTAAAAATTGGGGGAGGGCATGGCCCCTTTGGCGCCCCCCTGACTACGCCTGTGTTACTGCCGTAACTTGAGTGAACCTTTGTTGTCATGTTGTTGTTACGCGATAAAGGCTAATTTTAAAACTATCCTCCCCCAATGTTCGCAACCTGCCTCTGCAGGCAATGTAGCGGATTTAGTGTACTGCAAGCTCATCATTCATCACTGCATTATGCCCGAACTGTGAATCCGGTTCTTGTGCAGTGTGAGCGTCAAACCGGCAAACGAAACTGTCATTGCAAGAATTAAGTAAATTAAGCTGCTGACTTTAGGTGTTCTAGAAATTTTTGGTTCTTAGACCCAATTTCCAGGTGGTAGCAAATGCCCATTTCTCCCTTCCCATGAACACAAGGGGATGACAAACACTAAAACAGCGCACCAGCTATAACTACTTTCACTTATTATCAAATTTCAATGCGGTAGTGGGAAGAAAATTAAGACATTTTAACAACAGGTTCTGAAGTAAATGGCTGAAAACATCGGATGGAGATGCCCAGTGGCGCATGAAAGCATGTAAGTTGTTTTGACCAAGGTATCAAATGCTTTTGAGAGATATTTTTAACTTGAGACGGACAACCGTTTGCTTTCAGTGAATTAATCATGATCTGATGGTTGGCATTAATTGTAAAAATCAATTTAATTATGTATTACTATTTGTCTTGCGCATATCCTCAACATGGAGGGATGAAAGAGTAATCACAAGAAAATGCAACTAATACTGACTACTTTTTCAAGATAATAATTGAAACTGTGCAACAGCGTTAACATTACTAATCATAAATGTGAACTTTTCAATTACTTCTACATGTGTTTTGTATTTGA